>SESB01000357.1_pt1 | contig 33603 bp, 29 predicted proteins | sample 3171441 | NCBI WGS metagenome assembly SESB01 (sample SAMN06051867, study PRJNA518727) | freshwater metagenome | biome: subpolar coniferous forest; feature: holomictic lake; material: water; isolation source: holomictic Lake 227, 6 m depth | place: Canada: near Kenora, Ontario | collected... | reverse complement strand
CGCGCGACGCGTCAGGCAATCCAACTGGATTGCTGTTGGAACAAGCCGCATGGAAACTGGCCATTCCTTGCGTTCCAGAGCCAAATTCAGCCGCTTTGCGTCAAGCGGCGCACGCCGCGGCGCGCCACTTGCACGCGCATGGAATTGCCACCGTGGGCAGCATGGAATATTCGCGCGACCTTATTTCAACGCTGTCTCCGCTGCGCCATGAATTGAACCTGCGTATTCGCGCAACCATTCTTGACCGCGAGTGGCCCGTGGATTGGAGTCTGGGTCAATGCGTCGCCGCCGACGACGCGCTGCGCATTCTTGGTTTTAAAAGTTTCATCGATGGCACGCTTGGTTCGCGCACCGCGCGCATGCTTGAACCATATTGCGACGCGCCCGACAACTGCGGCATGTTTGTTGAACTGGCAGAGTCAGGAAAACTTTCCGACTGGTTACGCGAAGGACTTTCGCGTGGCTGGAGCATGTCCATGCACGCCATTGGAGACGCGGCCTTGCGCGCCGCGCTTGATGCCGCCGACGCCGCGGAATCATTGAGCGCGACGAATGTCCGTGCGAATGAAATGTATGTCCATGCACCATCGCACAACACGGAAAAAATATCCGCCCCCAACTCCACCCACATCAACCCAGCGCGCGAATCACTGCGCATTGAACACGGTCAAACCGCGCACGCCAGCGACGTTGCGCGCTGCAAGGAACGCTGGTTGAGCATGCAACCCCTGCACAAATATTTCGACGCTGGTTCCGCCCTTGCGCGACTAGGCGCCGCGCGCATGGATCGCTTCTTTTCTTTCAAACAATTCCACGAAGCCGGCGCGCGACTTGCCTTTGGCAGCGACTGGCCCATTGTGGAACCAGACTGTTTGCAAGCCATGCAAACCGCCATCACTGGCGCAACTTCCGGCGGCGCCATCACTCGACCTGAAGCCTCAATTACAGGGGAAATTGCGCTTAAAGCCTTCACCTGCAACGCCGCGCAATGCCTGCGCGCCAGCGATACATGCGGCACCCTGAAAGTTGGACACGCCGCCGATGTTGTTTCGCTTGACCGCAATCCACTCACTATGGATTGGTCCAAGCACAAGCCAAACATCCGCTTCACTTGCGTTGCCGGACTCGACACATCTGCCGCGCGTTGACTTGCCGTTGCAACTTGCGCGATCAACGCTATTCAACACATACCGTAAGCAACCGCAATGTTGCGCTGACCAAATCGCGTTGGCGATAGCGCGCCAAAATTAAAATCAACGCGCCAACAAAAATGCGCAACATCTTCTACTCTTGCACAATGCAAAGTGGTTGGTGGGTCCATGATCTTTACGAAAGCAGCCCCGTGCTTCTGGCCAGCTGGGTGTTCTGGGTTTTGCTCAGCATTATGTTGCATGAACTTGCCCACGGCTGGGCCGCCATTTGGCAAGGCGACAACACGCCGCGCTACTTGGACCGCATGAATCTGAATCCACTGACGCACATGGGTGGAACCTCATTGATCTTTTTCGCGCTCACCGGTTTTGCTTGGGGCATGATGCCGGTTGATCCAACCCGCTTTCGATGGGGCCGCCGCGGCGAGGCGGCCGTTGCGTTCGCCGGACCGCTGATGAACATTGTGCTTGCGTTGATCTCGTTGACCGCGCTTGGAATTTGGCTGGCGCGTGGTCCGGTGAACAAACCCATCTACGAAAATCTGCAAATCTTTTTATACGCGGGCGGCTGGCTGAATTTTTTCCTGGCCGCATTTAATTTATTGCCGGCGCCACCACTGGACGGCTCGCGCATTCTCGCCGGCCTTTCACGCCCCGCCCGAGAAATCATTGAAAGCCCGCCTGTGATGCAATTTGGCTGGATGGCCATCTTCGCGCTCAGCATGCTGGGCTTCTTCGCGCCCATCGAACGCTTCTGCCGCTTGATTTCCATTGAGTACGCGCAGCGCATCGCCACTATTTTTGGCGCATAACGGCTGACTTTTCAACATTTCGCGCGCCTCCACAAAGAAATTTCATCAAGCCGTTGGCGTGAAATGAAACTTTGGTTACACTCGTCGATTCGCACCTGCCCACCGTTATGGCGGCACGGCGAGCTGAAAAGCCCGCCCCACCGACATACGGAACTGACAAGTTGATCGCTGATCAACTGGTTCCGAGGAGGCGGCTGATGGAGAACTCACGTGGTCGTATTACGTTTCAAGCGTTTCGGAAGAATTCATCGTCCAACATATCGATTGTGCGCCGCTGACAAGCGCTGCCCTCGAAACGGAACGGTGATTGAGGAACTCGGTTGGTTCGATCCAGCCGGTCCTGAAGGCAAACAATTTGAATTCAACATGGAGCGCGTGGCGCATTGGTTCAAGATGGGCGCGCAGCCATCTCAAACCGCAGCCAACATGATCAAGAAAGCTGGCGGAACAATTCCGGCGGCGGCGATCAAGGCGCTCTCCGTGCGCAGCAAAGTTTCGAAACATCCAAAGCCAGCCGTGGTTGCAACACCAGCGGCTGCCGCAGAGGAGACCCCGAAGGGCGAGTAACGCCTTTCGAGGAACACGGAGGTGCGCATTGACCTCCTCACCATTTTCCCGGAGATGATGGCAACGCCTTTGGCGACCAGCATTCCCGGCCGAGCGGCGAGTTGCGGCGCGATGGAATGTCATGTGCACGACATTCGCGCGTGGAGCAACTCACCCCACCGCAAGGTGGATGACCGACCCTTCGGGGGCGGGCCCGGAATGGTGTTCATGTGTGACCCCCTCGTCGACGCGGTCGAGGCGGTTGAAAAATTAGACTCACGAGCAGCGTGCCGCGTGCTGCTCACGCCGCAGGGTGAACCCCTTCGGCAATCTCGCGTGGAATGGCTTGCCAAACAGCCGCGTTTGCTGCTGATTGCGGGCCACTACGAGGGAATTGATGAGCGGGCGATTGAAGAGCTTCGTCCGCTCGAACTGAGTGTCGGCGACTTCACAGTGTCTGGCGGCGAGCTGCCCGCACTGTTGGTGGTCGACGCGGTGTCCAGACTTCTTCCAGGAGTTCTTGGGCATGAATGTTCGGCCGCGCAAGACTCCTTCAGTCTTCGCGACGAACACGGCAATCCTCTTTTGGATTGCCCTCACTTCACCCGACCGCGCTCGTGGCGCGGCAGGGATGTTCCCGAGATCTTGCTCTCGGGCGACCACGCGGCAATCGCGGCGTGGCGGTTGGAACAATCGGTCAGTCGCACGCGTGTGCGTCGGCCGGATTTATTTGGAAGCGCCACCCCTGAGTCGTAAGAACTCAAGTGGAAAGTGTTGAACGGCGGATTTGCGAAAGCAAAAGCTGAACAACCAAACGGATCCGTCCTGGATCCAGATTGAGACTGGTCATGAATCGTCAATTGTTAATCGAACAACTTCTCTCTCCGCAACTGAAAGCCGGCAAAGATTTGCCAACATGCAGCGTCGGTGACACCATCGATGTGCATTACAAGATCGTCGAAGGCGACAAGGAGCGCGTGCAGGTTTTCCAAGGCGTGTTGATCGCCGAGAAGGGTCGTGGCGTGAACCACACCATTACCGTGCGCCGCATTGTTGCCAACGAAGGCGTGGAAAGAATTTTCCCGCTGCATTCGCCGCGCATCGCAAAGATTGATGTGATCCGTCGTGGCGATGCCCGACGCGCCAAGCTGTACTTCTTGCGTGAACGCACCGGTAAGAGCCGTCGTTTGCGTGATCAACGCCGCGGTCTCAAGGGCTTGGAAGCCGCTTTGCAAGCCACGGACACGACACCGCAACCAGCGGCGGAGTAAGCCTTTTTCATTGATTTTGAACAATCGCCCCAAGTGATCCTTGGGGCGATTTTTATTTTTAATTCAAACCATCCGCGCTGCGAATCGCGCGCGGCGATCACACCACCTCAACTAGAAGCACGCTCAAAAGCAATTGAAGGAGAATGATGTGACATGCTTCATTACGACGGTGGAAGTTCTCGAATGTAGATATTGGCGAACTCAATCGGCGCGCCGTGATGTTGCAGAGCGATCGGACCGTCCGCGGGCACGCCGGGAAGACGAGCGTTGTCCAGCACTGTTTTTCCGTTGAGCACCACGGTCAAACGATCGCCTTGCATTTTAATTTTCATGCGATTCCATTTGCCTGGCGGCGCGTCCGCATTTTCAGATGGCGTCACACCCGCGCGCACTTGGGCAGTTTGCGAAGGATCGGTTCGATATCCATACACCTCACCGCTTCCAACCGGCCACGACCAAATATTCACTTGGCTCTTGTCGTTGCCGCGCAAATAAATTCCGCTGTCGCCAAACTCGTCAATCTCCACCGTCTCTGGTTTTCCATCGGAGCCCACGGGAGTGGTTCCATCTTTGCGCACCACGGGCACCTTGGCTTTGTGCGAAGTGCCGCTCCAACGCCAGTCCGCGATCAATTCAAAATTGGCGTAACTTTTCACGCTCCACAAGGTTTCGCCGCGGCCGTCATAGGTCAACTTCCAATCATCCACCTTCCAGTGGCCTGCAAGATCGGGTTGCTCGCGCCACCCTTGCAGCGAACCCGTGAAAATGCTTCTAAAACCCTGGTCTTCCATGCATTTTGCGTCCGGCGCAAGCGGCTCACCCGCGGGCAATTCTTGAATGCGGATATTGCGAAAGTGAACGGGCGAACCTTCGCTCTCCAGACAAATAAAACCCTCGCGCGGATTCACATCAAAGGCGCCGCTGACTTCTTTTCCATTGATGGCCAACTTGATGGTGCCGTCAATCGCCGTCACGCGATAGTGATTCCATTCGCCCGCGCCCTTGGTGCGATTCTCACTTGGCAAACAACGCGCCCAACCCGCGGGGTGCGGTCGGTCCGGCTTCATGGTTGCGCCATGGATGGAAAAAATATCGCCCTGGCTTGTGTACATCAACTTGCCGTCTTCGTGGTATTCGTCGCCCAACATAATTTGCACTTCAACACTGCGCGTAAATGGCTGACCCTTGGCCGTGATGGGGTCGCTCCAAATAAACAAGCCCGCGTTGCCGGTTGGATTTTCATGCATCCACTCAAGTTCCAAAACAAAATTGCGATAGGACTTCTCGGTTCGCAACACGCCGGTGGGAACGCCGGTGCAAAAGATTTCGCCGTTCTTGGCGCTCCATGTGGTTGGACTTGTGTTGACATTCACCCAACCCGATAAATCTTTTCCATTGAAGAGCGGCGTGAAACTATCGGCGGTCATCACCTTGACCGTCTTGGCTTGATCTGCCTGAGCGGCCAGCGTCACAGCGGAGAACATCTGCGCCGCATCAGCAGAAATGGCGCAAGTACGAGCACTCGCCGGCGCGACATGTCCAAATGCAAGAAGTGACGCAACAAGTCCAAACGCGGCAAAATGGTGTGTTTGCATGTGTGCAATCTAACTTGCCACGCGTCTGTGTGCGGGCGCACGCCGCGAAGGTATGGCAATTTCAAATACATGATTGAGGCGCTTGGAATGAGATTGAAAGAGCGTGCAATAAAATCATGCGCGCCCGCGCGCAGTGCTTACTATGTCGGCGTGAATATCCATGTCCTCCATGATTGCCGCGTGCTTGCCAATTTGACTGGGCAAACGCAATTGCCCTGCGACGGAATTGTCTCCCGCCTTGGTCAAGCCAATGACATCGCTGCGGCATGGATTGATGGCAACCCACTGAGCGAGAACTTTGTCGCGGATGTTGATCAAGTTTCGCCGCGCCTTCTGATGTACAGCGGCACGCTTTCAAGCAGCCTGTTTGGCGAGGACCCGCGCACGTGGCTCAAGCCTGGCCGCGTCGCGCTGGACGCGTTCGCCGATCGCGTTCTTCCCACGCTGCAAAATGCAAATCGCACAATTTGTTTTCGCCTGCACGCGCGCCATGTCCTAAGCGATCCGCAAGGCGCGCTTCGATTTATGTTGGATCACGCGCAGCAGCCATTTGAAATTGCGCTCAGTCCCGCCGACATGATCACGCCCGACATGGTTGGAACCATTGACGATCATCTGCGCCGAATGTTTGAATCGTTGGCGCCGCGCGCCGCAATGGTTTTTTTAAACGACATACGCCTAAACGCCGCCGGCCAAGCGCGCAGCGTGGCGCTGGGTGATGGAATATTGCCTCAAGAACTTGTCCTGTCATTAATTCGTGAGCATGTGCCGGCAAACACCCCTGTTGTTTTGCCGCCGCACAAGTTGGAACAGCAGCTGAAATGGCTGCGATTTGAGCACAACCAAGCCGTTTCCAAGTAAGGCCCGAAGGCTGCTCAATGGTGTCATCCACCATTGATTCATTCACGGTTTCCACTTGCACAACCCGTCACATAAACGCTTGGCTTAGGGCTTCCAAACCAAAAATGTGCGCGCGCCACACAAATTCCAAAGACATTTCATTGGACTCCCGCCATTTGAGAGTTACAATATGAATGCAATGCCCACAAGGATACGGGTGTTCGGAGGTACGTCAGGATGACATCGCACGCATCAACTCTTGATGCCCGCGTCTTGGTGCTGAATCGGCTCTATGGTGCGATACGCATCATCGATGCCGCTCGCGCTTTCTCTCTTCTATTTCGTGAACTTGCCGAGGTCATCAATGTTGAGGATGGCTCGTATATGAATTACACCTTCAACACGTGGAGCGAAGTCTCCGTGTTGCAGCGCGAGTACGAGTGCGAGCAGCACGACTGGGTGCACACCTCGCGCTTGGTGATTGCGGTGCCAAAAATTATCCGCTTGTTCCGCTACGACCGCTTTCCAAAACAGCAAGTGAAATTAAATCGCCGCAACATTTACGCGCGCGATGAAAGCCGCTGCCAATATTGCGGCCGACATTTTTCCACCAAGGAACTCACGCTTGACCATGTCAAACCGCGTGTGCAAGGCGGCGAGAATTCGTGGGAAAATTTGGTGTGCGCCTGCGTGAAATGCAATGCGCGCAAAGGCGGTCGAACTCCCATTCAATCTGGAATGAAGCTTATTCGTGCGCCATTTCGCCCAAAACGAAATCCCGCCATCGCGCTGCGTTTGGGCAGTCCCAAATATCAAAGCTGGAAAGCGTTCTTGGATGACGCCTATTGGTCGATTGAATTGACCTGAACATTCCATTGGTACTCACGCCAAGGCGCCCGCCGGACAAGCAACGTCAGTCACGCATTGATGGTGATTGTGTTTTGCAAAACCCCGCGCTTGAAATCACATCTGAAATAGAACCACGTTCAGCGCAAGCACCGTTGCGTTCTGAATTCCGTGCGCGATCATTCCAGGAAACACGCTGCCGCTCCACTCGCGCGTGATGCAGAACGCGCACGCCAATCCTGCAAGAGCGGGCGCCACAAACGCGCCTTGCGGATGAATGCCCGCGAAGATTGTTCCGCTGATCACCATTGAAAAAATCATCGAGGCCACCACGCCCCACTTGTTTGTGCCTTGGCGAAGATGTCCGTAGAGCACGCCGCGAAAAATAATCTCCTCCGTGATGGGCGCGGCCACGCACGCCAATGCGAAGAGCATGAATAATTCCATGTGATTGGCTTTGTCTATGAGTTCCTGAATAGGGTGCGTGGGATTTCCAAGGTTGGGCACATTGAAGAACCAACCCATGCCCAGGCCAATCAAAAGACCCAAGCCCATCAACGGTAGCGCCGTCATGTAGGAAATGGCGGCCTTCCACAGCAACTGAAAAAACCCTTGATTCCAGCGCAAACCGATCAGATCCATGAGTGCGCCCATTGAAAGTCCGCGCCACCGCGCCCATGCAAGCGCGCCTAAGGCCACGAACATGAGTGCGCCTGACAGCACTAAACGCCAGGGAGATTCTGGGTCCACCGGCACCAACATGGCGGCAAATTGCAATCCCAAGAACAAGACAAACCATGCCACAAAGGTTTCGCCCAAGATGAGCGATGTGTTTGCGCGCGACGTGATTGCGGAACCAATTTTGCGCGTGAGCCCCATCACGATGAGCGTGATCAACGCGGCGATACCGCATGCGCCAAATCCCATGAACCATAGTGCGGCCACGCCCAACACCAACATGAACTTCAAGTCGCTTTCTTGCAACTCGCTCAACGCGTGTTCGTCGGCAGAAATTTTTGCCTGCGCAAATGTTCCAAACCATCCAAGTCGCTGCTGCAACAATTCAAATTGCTTCTGAGTTGGCGGCGCGGCCAATGTGGAACTGGACTCAGTAGCACTTGATTGATGTGCGCTTACGTCCGATGCAGGCCATGCGTTCACGACGGCGCTTGTGGCATTGAGCAGTGCCGCGTCGCTCGCTTTATCATTCGCTTTGTCATCCGAGTCGCCACTGTCACTATCAAAACCCTTCGCAGCCAAATCAATTTGTTCGCCAGCCTCGGCTTTCATTCCAAAGTTGACCATGACAATTGCGCTGGCAAGTTGATCCAATGGCGCGTCGCCTAAAACCAAATCCTGCTCCGTAGTTGCGCCAGCCGGCGCGGCCATGGAGCGCGCCACCACCAACAATCGCCCGCGCAACTCCGTGCTGGAAGAAACATGTTGCTCTTGAAACGGCTCGCTCTCCGCTTCGGCTTCCTTTGTATCTGGCTTCATGGCATGCGCGTCATCGGCGCCAGCCAACTTGCTCTCTGCATCTCTTTGCGCCGAATCGCCTTCGCTGTTTTTAGGATTCGCCCTATGCGGCACATAAATCGACACCCCAGCAACCCCAAGAATCAGGACCCAAATGGCTACGGCGTGTAGAAATCGCTGCATTCCAGCACAATAGCGGGTTTCAGCGCGCCGCGAACTCGTTGTCGGCGGTTGAACAAGCCCAACCTGAGTCGCAAAGATCCAAGAATCCACCGCCAAAAAACTGCCCAACCGCTTGACAGAAACAGCAAAGTTTCTATCCTCCTCGACCCGGCATATTCGCCGGAAACAAATCAAATGCCACGCCAAACCACATTTATCAAGCCAGGTACGACCAAACTTTCTTGGAGGCATGTCGATGCAACCAAAATGGTTCTGGGTCGACTCGCCACTGAAGTCGCAACCGTATTAATGGGCAAGCACTTGCCCAACTACACACCCAATGTCGATTGCGGCGAGGGTGTGATTGTGACCAACGCATCAAACGTGGCCATCACTGGTCGCAAGTTGGATCTCAAGACCATTCGTCGATGGAGCGGATATCCAGGTGGACTTCGCGTGCGCAATTACCGCACTGTTTTGGCTGATGATCCGACAACTCTTGTTCAAGAAGCAATCATTCGTATGTTGCCACGCGGACGCTTGGGTCGCAAAATGCGAACCCGTCTTCGAATTTTCGCTGGCGCGGAGCACACCTTCGCCGCTCAGCAACCAACTAAGCTCGTCATCAAGTCACGAAAGGCTCCAGCGAGTCGCTGAGATTTCACATGAGAACCCAAGACAAATATTCAGATCGAAACCGTGACCGCAACCAAGATGGCGATGAGATGGATTTCGCCCCAGTCGCCGTTGTGAAAGCGCCACCTGCTCCTCGCCCGCTTCGCGCGCAAGAGCCAGCTGACAAGTTTGGTTGGTGGTGGGCCACTGGCCGCCGCAAGACTTCAATCGCCCGCCTTCGCATTAAGCCAGGCAAGGGTGAATTCAAGGTGAATGAGCGTGAATTTGATCAGTTCTTCGTTGAAGAGCGCGATCGAAAGAACATTCTTGCCGTGATTGAAAAGACCGGCATCAAGGGTCAAATTGATATTCGCGCCACATGCAATGGTGGCGGCGTCACTGGTCAGACTGGCGCGGTTTTACTTGCGCTTGCTCGAGCCGTGATGGCCTACGACCCGACTTTGGAAACCGTGCTCCGTGACAACAACTTCTTGACCCGTGACGCCCGCAAGGTTGAACGCAAGAAGTACGGTCAATCAGGCGCCCGTCGTCGTTTCCAATTCAGCAAGCGTTGATTTTCTTGTCCGCGCGTTTGTGCGAACTGCATTCATGCGGTGGCTTTGTTGCATGGGCGTTGCGCACGCACTCTCGTGAACGCGTGGGCTTTGATTTCTTTGCGCATGTGCCACGCGACAGGTCGTGCGCCAGCTGACAATTTTTGCGCGCACTTCACTACGCGCTCGTTCGAACAAGTTTTCGAAACATGTCCGCGGCCATGATCGCAGCGCGCTGCGGATGTAGTCCAAGCAATTGCGCGGCGTCATTCATGGTGTGCGGCGTTTCACCTTTCCATCCATAGCGCAGAGAAAGCAGATCGCCGCCAATGGAAGGCGGCGCTTTCGCGTGCGACAAATCATCCCGCAGTGGCGCAACGCACAACCAAGGAACGCATTGAGATTGCAACGCGGACGACAATTCAACGCGCTCGTCTTGCGCGGGTCGGGCGCGAGATTTCCAATGTTTCACCGCTGTTTTCTCGGCACAGGCGGCGGCCAATGAACCCAACCGAATCGCTCGATCACTCGGTGGATTTTGCATGCATTGATCAAGAATTGCGCTGGCGCTCTCCAGCGCAATTTCAATGGCTTGGCACATGCGCGCGCTGTGAAGTGAAACCAGCGGCTCGCCCGCCATCGCTTGAAGACGGCCAAGCGCTTCGCCAACCGAACGCTGTACAAGAGTCAGACGAATTCGGGCTGCCCACCGCAAGGCGGTTTCGCAGCGATCAAGATCAACCCACAGACTTTCAGTGTTGCTGATCGTGGACGCTTTGCTTGCCACAATTTTCCGGCTGGACTTTTTGTTTGAAACAGTTTTGGTTGTCGCGCCTGCGTTGAAAATAATCTGCTCGGCTTGCCACAAAAGAAACCGCAGTGCGGTCAGTTGCATGCCGTCGCTAGCAACCATGTTTTTGCGCGCTTGCGACACAGGCGCGAAGGCTGCAAGAAAATCTCGCGGTTGCGTAGGCCACGCTCCATGCGCCAAATGTTGGCGAACTTCCATCGGCGCCAACAATGTTTCCGTGGCGTCGACGCGCTGAAATGTTGCCAGCGGCACCACTGGCTTCAAGCACGCTTGAATTCGCCGCAGCCGTTGCTTTGCAATGGTGCGCAATACGGACACGCGTGTTTGCCCAACGCGTCGCGCGATGGTGTTTAAATCCACGCCACGCATCCAACTTCGCCAAGCCAATCCCGCCTTTGACTCGTTCAAGACAATTCGGCGTTTCAACGGGGAAATAGAGCCATTTCTCTCTAGTTGCTCCAACGCGCGCCGCGCAACGGGAACGGTGGTTTTTTCCGCGCGCGCCAATTCAACCGCCGCCGCATTTAGGGTGCCACCACCAGCGGCGATCACCTTTGCGTGCGTTAATAATTTGTGCCGCGCCTGTTGCGTTGGCGCGGGACGTTTCACTTTGGTCAACAATTCTGGATGCCGCTTTTCAAACCACTCGATCACCGCGCCGGCGCAACCTATGCGGTGCGTTCTTCCAAATTGAAAGCGCATGCTGATCAAACCAAATCGCCGCCACCGTTGAATGCTGCGCACACCAACGCCAAGTTTTTTTGCCGTTTGTTCCAGCGTAAACGCGCCGCCTGGGGCAAGGGCGGCATCCATCGGCGCGCGGTCAGTGAACCGAATTGCAAGCGCCGCAAGATCATCAATCACCGCGGAGCCAACCAACGACGCGGTGGTATCGGCGCCACGCGAACGCACGCCAGTCACTTGTTCAATAAGCCATGATTCGCTGAACAGTTGATCGGGGTCAATGGAGCGCGCCAATTGTTGCGCATGCATGGCCATGCGCCGCAACACATCGACATTGGCGTACTCCACCTGCGATAAAAGATTCGAGGCCGCCTCAGTGCGAAATCGCGGGCGCCTAGCCAACGACTATCTCTGAAGAAACACGCTGAATTTGTTCAAATGCGTCAGAGCCGTCGACATGCACATGATGTGTGCTGGCGCGCAACGCAGTCAGATCAATGCGATCGACTGTCAAGCCTGGACCAAAGGCGATCAAGCCAACTTCGCCAGTTGCCCCGCTTTGGAGCAACCGATCCAAAACAAAAAATACGCTGCCGCTACTCATGTTGCCGTGATCGCGAAGAACGCCGCGCGCGGCAAGCAAACTTTCTGGCGCAAGTCCGCCACACTGTCGCGCGTTGGCTCCGCGCTCCATGGCATCCAATATCGCCGCGCCACCTGGATGAATGGCGCACTGCTTCAAGTCGCCAAGCGCGCTTGGCGCCGCAGACTCAATGTGCGCGGGGACATTTCGATCAAGCGTCATGGCGAAACCCGCGTCGGTGATCTGCCAACTCATTGCTTCAGTCGTGTTGGGTATGCGCCGCGCCTGGCGTGAACCAACAGTCAATGAAAGCGCTTGATGTTGCGCAACACTGTCTTTGGTTTTCATCAGGGAATCTTGAGCAAGTCCATGAATCATGCCTGGAGTCTTTTGCAAGCTCATTACGCTGGGAATTGGCGTATTTGAGACAATCAGCGCGGCGGCGCCGTCAGCGAACAACAAGCTGGCGACCATATTTTGCGCATCACGTTCATTGCGCAAATGCAACGAGCACAATTCCACGCACACCAGCAACACCACGGCACCTTCGTGTCGCAACGCGGCGCCGGCGGCGGCGTCCAGTCCGCAAATACCTCCAAAGCAACCCATGAATCCAATTTGCGAAGTACGCACGTTTGGCGCAAGTCCCGACTGCGCGCAAATGTCATGCAGTGGTCCAGGAGATTCAAATCCCGTGCAAGTGACAACAATCAAGTCTGTGATTTCTTGCGGCGTTCGATTGCAGCGCGCCAACGCTTGCTCAATGGCGCGCGCGGCCAGCGCTGGCGCGTGTTGCGAAAAACATTTCATGCGCTGGGCCGTTGTCAACGAAACAATTTCTTGCAGTGGCATGACCGCGGCGCGGCGCTCAATGCCGCAATTGTGAACCATGCGTTCCCATCGTTCTTGCGAAGATGATTTTAAATTCCACAATTGCGCTTGCTCGCGCCCAATATCGTGTTGCGTGCGCTCATAGAAAGGCGTTGCAAAGCCCATTGATTCAACGCGCACGTTCATCGAGTCATATTACAAGCGAGCCACGAAGCGACTCTAGGAAATGTTCGCGCCGCCTTGCATATCACATAGGCACGCGTGGGTTGCGCAAGAAACCAGGCCATTCGCAGCGTTTTTTGCTGCCTACGAGCAATGTGATCGCTATGCCACTTCGAATATGTTTGCGCCGCCGCCGCGCTCCAACCGCCGTGCTGACGCCACGCGCGCGTCAATCCATACGCGCTCTCAAATGCCCAGCGCATTCCCTCGCCGGAAAATGGTTCGGCATATCCCGCCGCGTCCCCCACCAATGCTGTCGACTCATCGGCAATGCGCGTGGGCTTCCACGGCAACGGCCCCGCCGCGTTCCATCGACTTGGTCTGCCTTCTTGCAACGCAGCTGCAAGCAACGGCCAAGACCGCGCCACTTCATTCAGCAACTCATCGGGGCGACCCAGTTTTGAATTGCGATCGATCAAGCCAGCCACATGGATTTGTTCATGCGACTCGGCGACCATTCCAAGATATCCCCCACGCACCACGCGCATTTCAATTCGCTCGCCGGACCAATTGGCAAGCGCGTTGGGCGCGCGCCAGGAACCAGCGAAGCCGTACTTGCGTCCAGGACTTGTAGGATTCCAACCGCGCGCGCGCGCAATGCCACTCCCAAGACCATCCGCGGCAATGACCAACTTTGCATCCACAACACACGTGTGCTCAGCCAGTCGAACCGCGAACTTTTGCGCATCCAACCATTTCGCAGTGGCAGGTTGCACCACGCGCACGCCGACGCGTTCGGCTTCATCTAGTAATTTTTTGTCCAGTGCCACTCGCGGCGTAATGGCACCAAAAGCGGGCAAATTCATTTCAAATCCTTGCGCTCCACTGCGCCAGGCCACCTGAGCGGTTGCGCCTGTGGACACCGATTGAACCAACTCACGCAATCCCAACTCGCTCAAAATTGTCCACGCGGCACCGGAAAGGCAATGTCCGCAACATTTGTCTCGGCCACGCGCCTGCGCGTCAACCAACATTACTTTTGCGCCTTCGCGCGCCAACGCAATGGCGCATGAACTTCCCGCGGGTCCGCCGCCAACCACCAGCACATCCACAGTTTGCTTATCACTCAAAGTAGAAAATAAATTGGGATGTGCTTGCGCCGAATTGTGCGCAGGGCTTAGCGCATCTGACACGACACCGTGCGTGGACTGGTTCACGCGCAACACCAAACTGCATGGCGCGCGCTTGTCCAGAAAAATTTAAGATGCTTGTGAAATTGCATTCGTCGACACCTGCGACGAGTCTAGGCTTGGAAGTTGGACAACCACCGGCTCCACAAATTTGCGCGGCACGCGCGCCGGAATTCTGCACAACAATTCGTAGGCGTGATGACCGGTCATGCTGGCCACACGCGCCGCGTGATTGGGCGCGCTGCAATCCGAGCTGATCAATTCAACCGCCGCATGATTCCAATTTGTTGCAAGCGCGTCTGGCAAATCGCTCAAGTCGACCGCGATCTGATCCATGCTGATTGCGCCAACAACGGGCGCGTTGGCCCAAGTTGAAACACCATCCACGACCATTTCGACGCGCACCATGCGCCGCTCCACGCCCAACGGGCGACGAGTCATGGGGTTCATTGGAAGCAACGGATAGCCGTCGCCGTAACCCACAGGAACCAAGCCAATCCTGCTTGTTTTTTCACATTTCCAGCGGCTGCCATATCCCACCGCCGTACCCGCTGGAACCGTTCGGACTTGCACAAAAGAACTGCGCCAACTGAACACGGGCCGCAACTTTTTCGCGAACTCCATGAAGTGTCCATCGCGCGTTCCTTCAAAGGCCAAACCAGTCCACGCCAAGCCAACGCGAATCATGTGGTGGTGAAATCGCGGATCACGAATGGCGGCGAAGGTGCTTGCCGAATGCACAATGCAATCCGCCGGAAGCGCCGCGGCCTTGCACCACGCCTCAAACATTTTGCGTTGTTGATCCGTGGCGGTCTCGCTACCACCCGCGTTGGCGAAGTGCGTGAACACTCCGGCCAAGCGAAGATTTTTATCTGAGCGAATGCGCGCCGCGATTTTTGTGGCGTCCGTGGGTAAGCAACCACCGCGGCCAAGGCCCGTGTCAATTTCTAAATGCAGCGGTAACACCGCGCCAAAGTCCGCGGCACACTTGGACAGTGATTCCACTTGGTCCAAATCATGCGCGGACAAATGCAACTGACCCTTCAACCACATGCTGTGCGCAATTCCTCCGCGATCAATCTCGCGCACGGGCATGAGCGCCATCACCGGAGTGCTTGGATCGGCAACGCCAACGACTTCAGCCTCCTCAATTCCGTAGACCACCAGAAAATCCGCGCGTCCCGCCACGCGCCGCGCCAATCGCGCCGCGCCCAAGCCATAAGCATCTGATTTCAACACCAAACCAAGACGCACTGAGGGGTCAAGAGCCGCCCGAATGACAGAAACATTATGATCAACGGCGGCAAGGTCAACGACTACTTCGCTTCGGGGGCTCATAGAGTGTCCGTTGTATCGACTTTGAAAGGGAACTACCATTAGATTCCTAAAGGATTTCATGAACTCAACAGAAACTTTCGACACCAGTAAAAAATTCTCCGACCTTGGACTTCCAGAAACCGTGCTTCGCGCCCTCTCTGAAAAAGGCTTCGAGCATCCAACCCGCATTCAAGCCTCGCTTCTTCCCGTTGCGCTGTCTGGAAAAGATTGCCTGGGTCAAGCTAAGACCGGCACTGGAAAAACCGCCGCCTTCGCGCTGCCAATGTTGTCTCGCCTTGACAAGGCCGATGCCTTCAGCGGCTTGGTGCTTGTGCCGACCCGCGAGCTTGCCATTCAAGTGGCCAAGGAATTCATGGAGTTCGCCAAATACAGCGGCCACAAAGTGGTGGCGGTGTACGGCGGCAGCAGCATCAACACGCAGACCACTCAACTGAAGTCCGGCCCCGCAATTATTGTGGGCACGCCTGGCCGCGTGATGGACATGAATCAACGCGGCATTCTGCCCTACAACAATGTCAAAGTTGCGGTGCTTGATGAAGTGGACCGCATGCTTGATATTGGTTTCCGCGAGGATATTCGCCGCATTTTGGGCAGTATGAAGCAACATCCGCAAACCGTGTTCGTCTCGGCCACCATTAGTCCAGAGATAGAGAAGTTGGCGCGCAGCTACATGCGCGACGCGGAAAAAATTGTCAGCTCCGAGAAAAGTTTAACCGTGAGCCAAGTCGATCAGAGCTACTTGCCGGTTGACTATTGGTGCAAGCGACGACTGCTGCATCATTTGCTCACGCATGAAACCGCGGAACTCACCGTGGTGTTCTGTCGCACCAAGCGCACCGTGGACGATGTCACCGAATATCTACAAAAGAAAAACATCGACGCCTTCGCCATTCACGGCGACATGTATCAGAAGGCGCGCGACAAAGTCATGGAGCGTTTGCGCGGCGGGCAACTGAGCGTGCTTGTGGCCAGCGATCTTGCGGCGCGCGGACTTGATGTGGACGACATCAGCCACGTGATCAACTACGACATTCCAGAGGACCCCGAGGTCTATGTGCATCGCATTGGCCGCACCGCGCGCGCCGGTCGCCGCGGAATTGCCTGGAGCTTTGTATGCCCAGATCAGGGCGAATTGCTTACAAATATTGAAATGCTGACCAATGTGGAAATTGTCCGCAAGGAATATCCAGACTTTGATCCAGGTCCGCCACCCGTTGAAGTGCAGGCGCGCCGCGATCAAGAAGTGAAGCGACGTGAAACCAACGATGCCACCAAGAATCGTTTTCAAGCCGTGGCTCCAACGCCAACGGTTGCCGATCCAACAAAGTTTCCTGGCGGCGTTGTGCCAACAGGTCAACCCATGAAGCGATTGGGTGGCAAAGTGAATTCTCGACGACGACATTGATGCCGCACGCCAACAAGCACAAGCACATTCGCATTCACCCCGAGGTCGCCGCGGCGCTGGACAAAGGCGCGCCGGTTGTCGCGCTTGAGACCGCGGTGCTTACGCATGGTTTGCCGCGTCACGCGGTGCCAACGCTGCGCGACATTTCAAACTTGTGGAACGAAAATGTACCCGCGCATAAAGCGCTGGCCATGGCCATGGAGCAAACCGTGCGCGATGGCGGCGCGACACCAGCGACATGCGCGGTGATTGAAGGCGAGTTGGTGATTGGTCTCACCGCGCAAGAACTTGATTCACTTGCCGCGCACGCCAACCCAATGAAACTCAGCGCGCGCGATTTAGCCAGCGCGATGAACAGCGCGGCCACTGGTGGACTCACCGTGGCGGCCACGCTTTCCGCTTGTGCCGCCGCGGAAATTCGCGTGTTTGCCACCGGCGGCATTGGCGGCGTGCACCGCGAATGGAATCAATCGCTCGACATCAGCGCGGATCTTGCGGCGCTTGCGCGCGCGCGCGTGATCACCGTGTGCGCCGGCGCAAAAAGCATTTTAGATCTGCCCGCAACTTTAGAGGCGCTTGATTCGCTTGGTGTTCCAGTGATTGGAATTCAAACCAAACATTTTCCTTGCTTCTCATCGCCACCAGACGCGTCGTTGTCTCTGGCAAGTTCCGTTGAGAACGCCACCGATATTGCCGCTATCGCGCGCACACATTGGGCCCTTGCCCATCACAGCGGAGTGTTGGCCGTGCAAGCGTGCCCCGCCGCGCACGCCATTGCCCGCGATGAGTTTGAAAATTGGTACGCAGAGACAGAGGTCGCCGCGCGCACGCACAACGTGAAGGGCGCGGCCGTGACGCCGTTCTTGCTTTCACATTTAGCGCAGCTTTCTGGTGGAAAAACCTTGCGCGCCAATGTTGCATTGCTGCTTCAGAACGCCCACACCGCCGCCGCAATCTCATCTAAAATTTAACATTGCGCTTGACTTATGCCCTGTTTGGTGCTCAACTATGTCAGTCGAGATCCCTCGACGACTCGTCAAACCCAAATTGGTGATGGGACCTCAGGTGGTCCGTCGGTAATCGGTTCTTGTTTGGAACCATCCAATTTGTGACGGGAAGATTGACCTCTATGAATACGAAAAGTGGCGTTCTTGAGTTGCCCGCGGGCGGCGAAGCGCGCATCAGACAATTTGAACAGGGTCTCGCTGATAATCCCGGTGATCCCTATGTCTCCGCCGAACTGGTGGCTCAATTTTCGCTGCGCCCCGCGCAATTCATCACCGTTGAAATTGAGGAGCGCCACGCGCCCAACCGTCCCGAAGGCATCAAGCGCGTCGCGCTGAATGTGATTGATATTGAAGGCATGGATCCGCAAACCTACGCCGCGCGAAAAGCGTTCACTGAATTGACCGCGCTTGATCCGTCACCGCGTCTCACGCTGGAACATCGCGGCTGCGCGCCCGCCTGCCGCTTGATCGATTTATTTTGCCCGATTGGTTTTGGCACGCGCGGTCTTATTGTGGCGCCGCCCAAAGCCGGCAAAACAATTTTGCTGCAAAACATCGCCGCGGGCATCAAGTTCAATAATCCGCACGTGGAACTCATCGCGCTCTTAATTGATGAGCGCCCCGAGGAAGTCACCGATTTTAAACGCAATGTTCCAGCGCAAGTGCTTGCCAGCAGCAATGACGAATCCGTGGAGCGCCATACCGCGCTTGGCATTCTTGCCATTGAGCGCGCCAAGCGCATGGTGGAAGCTGGCCGCGATGTGGTGGTGCTGCTTGATTCACTCACGCGCGTGGGACGCGCCTTCAACAACAATCGTCGCTACGCCTCTGGCGGACGCACCATGAGCGGCGGTCTTGACAATCGCGCGCTTGAAGTTCCAAAACAACTTTTCGGCGCCGCGCGCAAATGCGAAGAGGGCGGCTCGCTCACCATCATCGCGACCTGCTTGGTGGACACCGGCAGCCGCGCCGATCAAGTGATCTTTGAGGAATTCAAAGGCACGGGCAACATGGAACTTATTTTGGACCGATCCATATCTGAAAAGCGCGTCTTCCCCGCCATCAATCTTGCGGCCAGTGGCACGCGCAAAGAACATCTCATGTTGTCCGATCGAGAACTCAAGACCGTCACCGCTCTGCGACGACGGCTGCTGAGTTTGCCGCCACATGTGCAAGTGGAACAATTGCTTTCGGCGCTGCAACGCTACAGCACCAATGAGCAAATGGTGGGTGGTCCGCAAACCGTCGCGAGTTGATTTCGTTACTATTCGGCACCTATGAGCGACTCTAATTTTTCCAATAATCTCCGCGCCGGTGTTTTTGTATCAACCATTGTTGCACTTGCACTCGCAGTTGGATTTGTGCTGCTCAAAGTTGATCTCTTTAGCAAATATCAAACACTGATCCTGCAATTCGACACCACTGAGGGTGTCAGCGGCCTCAGTCGCGGCAGCGAAGTGAAAGTGGGCGGACTGACCGTGGGACGAGTTACGCTGATCTCTCCAGAAATTGACAAGGATGGAAATCTTGCGGGAATTAATGTGTCCATTCAAATCATGGCCGGCATTCCCATTCGCTATTCAGCCACGGCGCCAGAGGGCACCAACGCGGAGGTGATTCGCGTTGGCAGTTTGGTGGGCAGCACTTCAATCATCAACTTCAACACGTTGGGCCAAGCACCCGCGCCAATTCTGAAGAGTGGCGATTCACTTTTGGCCACGCGCGGCAGCGGAATGTTGACCACGCTTGTGGGTCCAGCCAACGCGGTACGCACCAACGAAATTATCAAGGGCCTTGCCGTCACCGCTGCGTGGCTGAAGACCATTCCAGAGGAATATCGCACCCGCGTGGTGCCAACGCTGCAAAATCTTTCCACCACCACCGCGAATTTCAACCAGGATTACGACGCGTGGCGCAAGCCCATTGGCGACACCTTGCTGAACGCGCAAAGTTTGACGGGCAACGCGGATCAACTTTTAAAGGACAATAAAGCCAAATTCACTCAACTCATGGATAGCACCACATCCACCATGGCCGACGCCAAGATCATCGCCAGTGAATTTAGAACCAAAGGTTTGCCCGCGCTGCAAAAATTGTTGGACCAAGGCGCAGAAGCCGCGGGCGCGCTTTCAAGCAGCCTAAATGAAATCGAACAGCAACTGCCGCAACGCCTCACGGACCTGCGCGACTTCATGCTTGACGCGCGCGAGATCGCTGGTCAATTGAAATTGACCTCGATTGAAATTCGCCGCAGTCCTTGGAAATTGCTGTATCAACCAAAGCCCGGCGAAGTGGCGCACGAGAATTTGTACAACGCCACGCGCGCGTTCGCTATGGCCACCGCGGATTTGAAAACCGCCAGCGCGTCATTGCAAGCCGTGCTTGCCCAAGACGCCAACAAGTTCAACAGCGACGAAAATTTCCGCAAGGAAGTGCGACAAGAAGTCCTGGACTCTCTGGAAAAATATGACGCCGCGCAACGCCAACTTTTCGACGTGCTTGCGGCTCCGCAATCCCAGGGCGGCGAAGGCAAGTAACGCATGGGTTCGCTTGATTCCAATCCCGCAAAGGAGCGGCTTGCCGGCTTCATCACGCTGGCTGTCATTCTGCTCTCCACGCTGACACTTCTTGTGGCGACTCAAGTTGATTGGCACAGTTACACGCAATATCGCCTGGTGTTTTCACTGCTTCAAGACGCGGCAGGTATTCAACCTGGAACTCCGGTGAATGTGGGCGGCCTTGCGTACGGGAAAGTGTTGCGGGTGAAAACAGGCCCATTGCTCGATGAAACTGGAAATTTTCGTGTCAACACGCCCCCGCTATCAGCCGACACCGCAAACACGCTGGGCACGTTCGTGATATTTGAATTGGATTCCAGAATCTCCCTATGGCCCTCCGCGCAAATCTGCCGCACGGCCACCGTGCTTGGTGGAAATGTGGCCATTCAAATTTACGACAACGGTTTTGAAACCCAAACTGATCCAGTCTTTTCCAAGTCCCACACTCCAGTGATCGCCGGCGCCACGATCCGCGCGAGCAATCCGCCCTCGGGAATGTCCACCATTTTCGGCGGTCCTGTGGCCCTGAAATTAGACAAGATGTACTCGGAAATATCGCTTTTTTACGAGTGGTTCACCAATCAAGCACGTAAAGAAATCGCCTCTCAACTTCAAACCCTCAAGTCCTCCGTGGATTCGATTCGCAGCAAAGTCAAAGCCGATACCACCGAGTGGGAGCCGCGCATCGCCTCGCTGAAATCGACCTCGGCCGAAATGAGTCGTCGCTTGGGAATCTCAAACTCGGGCGAGCAAGATCCAACCAGTATTTCAGCGATCATCAACAAGGACTCGCCGCAAATTCGCGCAGACTTGGACAGTGTGCAAAGCGATTACACAGCCATTGCCGCTGAAATTAAAAATAAATTGAGCAGCCAGATGACAAAGGCGTATGAAGATTTTGAAAAACAATTCACGCGACTCAAGGCGGACATGGAATCTGTCACCGCCGCGGGCAAGAATGCCAATGACCTCTACGCCGCAAGTGTTTCCCAATTGTCGCTCAGTGGCGGGCAAATCACGCGCGCGTTTCAAGACTTGCTTGGTGGCTTGGCGCGGGCAATATTAGAAAAACCTGATGACGCCGAGTTCGCCCAGCAAGACCAACTCATGATTGCCCGCGGCTTGGCGCTGCAAGCCCAGGAAGTTCAATTGTCAGTGGAGGATTTGGAGAAACTGGCAACCCAAATGAAGACAAACTCGCCGCAAATGGCTGATGAAATCCGCCAACGCACCGCCGCAACATTGGCTGAATTAAAGAAGTCGCTTGACGCGTTCAACGCCACGTTGCAAGCCCAATATCGAAAATAATTTTGGTGAGTTCAACAAACTCGCCGCGCAAACTCCTGCGGCGTGACAAACTCGCGACGCTTTGATGCGCGCACAAAAATGCAGCGGCGTGATGCAGCGCGTTTCGCGAGTGCGCGACACGTTTCCAGCGATTGGAAGCGATTCACAATTGGATTAACTTGCGCTTGCCGCGGCTTCAATACTTGCCGGAGAATTCTTCTCCTCGCGCAGACGCTCAATGCGCGCGCCCAGCGAGTTCAACGTTTTCTCCATCTGGTAATAGCCGCGATCCAAGTGATACACGCGCGTGACCAATGTTTCACCTTCGGCGGCCAAACCAGCCAACACCAAACTCGCGCTCGCGCGCAAATCGCTGGCCATGACTGGCGCGCCAACCAACTTGGATCCACCCGTAATGATCACGGTTGGTCCTTGGCGATTCAAGTGCGCGCCCATGCGCGACAACTCCGCCACATGCAGGAAGCGCTCCAAATAAATCTTCTCGGTGATCACGCTATTGCCTTGCGCCAAACATAAAAGCGCCATCAATTGCGCCTGCAAATCCGTTGGAAATCCCGGATGCGGCTGCGTGGTGATCGTGGCTGGTTTCAGGTTGCGCTCACTGGTCACGCGCACCGAGCACCGCCTGGAATCCTTGTCATCCAAGCGCTCCACATGCACGCCGATTTCACGGAACACATCAAGCGTTGCAAGCAGCGAATCGTAGGGAAAATCATCCAAAATAATGTCGCCGTTGGTCATGGCCGCGGCCACCGCGTACGTGCCGGCCACAATGCGATCGGGCATCACGTTGTATTCGGTGCCGCTTAATTCCTCCACGCCATCAATGATCAAGCGCGGACTGCCGGCGCCATGAATCTTGGCGCCCATTTTGTTCAGCATGTCGGCCACTTCCACCACTTCAGGCTCGCATGCGGCGCACTCAATAATGGTGCGGCCCTTGGCCAACGTGGCGGCGCTCATAATGTTTGAAGTTCCAAGCACGGTGCTGCCGTTTGGTCCACCCAGGAAAACCGTGTTGCCTTTCAATCGATCCGCAGTGGCGATGATGTCGCCATTGCGAAGTTCAATTTTGGCGCCCAGCGCTTCCAAGCCTTTCAAATGCAAATCAACTGGTCGATGTCCAAAGCTGCAACCGCCAGGCATGCTCACCACGGCTTTGCGCCGACGCGCAACCATTGGCCCCAACACGCAAATGCTGGCGCGCATGGTGCGCACAATGTCGTAACGCGCGTGCACGCAATTCTGATCCATGCTGGTCAGCGACAAGGCGTCGCCGGTGCGCTTGCTTTGCACCCCCAACTCGCGCAGTAGCGCGTTCATATTTTCAATGTCGGCCAAGGGCTTCACGTTTTTCAGCTTCAACTCGCCATCGGTCAGCAATGACGCCGCCATGAGCGGAAGCGCCGCGTTTTTTGATCCCTCAACCGTCACGCGACCCGCGAGCCGCCGACCACCTTGAATGCGAAAATAATCCATAGTTGAGATCCTTTGAAAAGAATTCGTGGCGAAAAAAGTGAGCCTTTCTCAATCGACCAAGCGAGTGTCCGAGCAACAATTTCCGCCCGACATGCCTACGATACCGCCGTGAGCACAACTCTTGAAATCGTGGGTGAACCAACCCTGCCCGAAGTGAAGATGCATTTGGTGGCGCCAAACGCGCCGGCCACCGCGCGCGTGACGGCCAATGAATTATGCATCAAAGGCCGATCGAGCAGCTATGTTCGCCATGTCTCCATTGACCTTTCGGGCACGCCCATGGCGGGGCAATTTCGTGCCGGCCAAAGCTTTGGCGTTGTGCCTCCGGGCAACGACTATCAAGGTCGCCCAAACAAAGTCCGTCTGTATTCCATTGCCAGTCCCACGTGGGGCGAGGACGGACACGGTCAGATTTTTGCCACCACTCCAAAGCGTCTCATTAGCGAGGAAATGATCACCAAGCCCGGAGAAACCCAGGCGCATCCGCAACTTATTCTTGGCGTGTGCAGCAATTATCTGTGCGATCTCAAACCGGGCGATGACGTTCAGGTGACTGGTCCATCTGGCAAGCGATTTCTTTTGCCCACCGATCCTTCCAAACACGATTATCTTTTCTTGGCCACTGGTACGGGCATTGCCCCTTTCCGCGGCATGCTGCAAGAATTGCTCGCGGGTCCGCCTGCGGGAAGTCCGTGGCAGAAATCATGGACGCGCTGCGGCAGCCGTATTGAATTGCTCATGGGCGCGCCCTACAACACCGATCTTTTGTATGACCAAGAAATTCAGGACCTTGCCAAGGCCCACAACAATTTCAAGTATCACCCAGTCATTAGCCGCGAGCGCCGCGTTGATGGTGGCAAGGGCGAATACGTGCATCAATATCTGGAGCGCCAACTTGACGCGTTCAAAGACATGTTGCAGAACCCGCGCACGTTGATTTATGTTTGCGGACTTGCGGGCATGCAAATTGGATTGTTTCGGCTGCTTGCCGCCAAGGGTTTGGCCGCCAATTATCTCACAATTGATGAGACCATTCGCGACATTCCAGCTGAGAAATGGACCGATGAGGAAATCAAGCGGCGCGTTCGCCACACGCATCGCTGCATGATTGAAGTCTATTAATCGCGCTCCCGCTTTGATTGCGTGAATCGGATTCAACATCCGATTTATGATTCGCATGTATCAAGCCCAAATTCTGAGATGGTTGTTGATTTGTATTTATAAATCAACAATCTTGTGGAAATTTGGAAGTCCCACGAACGATCCGCCCAAAAGCATTACTACACTGCAAGCATGGAAGACACGCCTGAATTTGAATTCAGCGCCGAGCAGCTTGTGGAGCAGGCTCGCGATTTTTTTCGCAAGGGTCGCCTTGGCGAGGCCGAGGCCTGTCTTCGCAAAGCCATTGAGTTGGAGCCAGAGCGCAGCGCGTGGCGTCTGAATCTTGGCGTGACGTTGCAAGCGGCCGGTCGCGGCGAAGAAGCTTTGCAATGTTTTGAAATGGCTTGTCAATGCGCACCAAAGCATGCGGAGCCGCGCTTGGCCGCGGCCATGGCGGCGGCGGCGCTTGGGCGTTGGCCGGTGGCGTTGAAGTGGGCCGAGCAAGCCACGCTGTTTGATCCTTCGCTTGATGCTGGCTGGGGCTGCCGAGTTGAAAGTTTGCGCAGGCTTGGTCGTCGCGACGACGCCATGGTGGCATTTTATTTGGCGCAGCAAAATCTAGAAACCATGCCCGCAACATTGCAGGCCGTGGCTGAAGTGTTGGTTGAGGAAACCAAAGTTGATCGCGCCATGTGGTGTTTGCGCGAGGCCATTCGTCTTGAACCAAATCTGCCGCGCGCGCGCACCAGGCTTGCGCAGTTGCTTGGCGATGGCGGCCATGCGCACCGCGCCATTGAATTGCTCACGGAAGAATTGCGTTTGCGTCCTGGTGATGTCAGCACGCTTTTGGCTTTTGGCGATGTGCTGCTGCGTCAACGACGCAATCCAGAGGCCGCGGAAAAATTCCGCCGCGCCATTGAAATTGATCCCGCCAACGCCGCCGCACGATTTCGTCTTGGCGTGTTGGCAGTCAACACCCGCCGCTTTGATGAGGCCTGCACCGAACTTGAAATGGCCATGCGTCTTGATCCGTCCAATCCATTACCGCGGCTTGAATTGGCGCGGGCGCGGCTGGAAAATGGCGAAATTGCGGAGGCCGCGCGCTTGCTGGAAGTTCATGCGCAGCAATGTCCGCCCGAAACCAATCCACGTTTAGACAATATTGAATTCGCCGTGAACTTGTCCGCGCTCATGCTTGCGGCGCAGCGCCCCGCTCTTGCGGCACGCGCGCTTACGGCCGCCATGCGATTTGACCGCGTTCAAAATGCCGCGCTGCCTTGGCAAAAATTGGCGCTGGCGCACTATCGCAACAATAATTTGGAGCTTGGCAATGAGGCCAGTGAAAAACTTCTAAAAATTGAATCAGGAAATATGTGCGCGCTACACAACTTGGCGCTTGCGTGCCTTTCGCAAGGCGAAATTTCCAAAGCCATGTCGTGGATTCGCTTGGGCTTGGCCGCCAAACCAAACGATGCTTCATTTCGCCGCCTTCGATGGCGCGCGCGCATTTTGCGCTACCCGTTGCTATCGCGACTGGTTCGATCAACACCGAAACCCGCTTAAACTGAATTACGGGGAATCGCCCGACATTCTTTGTGCGACAACTTCGTGCAACTCAGCGCTTCTTCCAGCGCGCATCAGGTGGTCGCAAGTTCGCGCACGCCAATGAACAACCAACCCCGCATTTTCACGCGGAGCGCGTCCAATGGAAATGGCAATTAGGCAGTGGCGTTCGTGAACGGAAGAATCGCCATGTGTCGCGCGCGCTTGATGGCTTGCGTGATCTGCTTTTGTTCCTTGGCGGAAAGACCAAGTCGTTTGCGACTTTGGATCTTGCCGTTGTTGGTCATCAGCCGGCGAAGTTCTTCGGCGTTCTTGTAATCAATGGGGCCCTTGATCGTAGCTCGACGAGGTTCCTGTCCCATTCCAAACTGTCCACTTGAATACTGACTCATAGTTATTGCGTCCTGGATCTCAAATTGCGAGAGCCCCCGACGATCGGGAGCGACGAGCCGAACAGTGTAATCAAACTCCCGTCTATTTGTGGGCGGGGAGCGCATAAAGTGATCAATTTTTTCCCAGCCAATTTGCCCTTCTTTGATGGGAAATGCAAAGATATTTTACAAATGCGCTTTGAGAAGCATTTCAATTTGCCATTGGCGCGCGGGGAATTTAGCAAGAATAAGCCGTCCCGTGCTCGGCGCGCACATTCAGCGTTGCGCGCGGACGAGTCTTGGCGATGGTTACGCCTTGGAGCTCTGCATATCTTTGCGCAATTGCGCCGTGGCCACGCGCACTTGGTCAACGTTCACGCCGGTGGCAAGCCCCAACCGTGCCGCAAGCTCAAGCATGTCTTCCGTGGCAACATTGCCAGGCGAACCTGGCGCATATGGACAGCCACCCAGACCGCCCGCGCTGGAATCAAAACTGACAACGCCAAGCGCGATCGCGCGCTCGGCCACCGCGATCGCGCGACCAGAGGTGTTGTGCAAATGCAGCGTCATGTCTTTTGGCTCCGCGACGGATTGCAATCCGTTCAACAATCGATCCATGTCGTCAGGAACCGCCGCGCCAATGGTGTCGCCTAAATCTAATTCCGTCACGCCCATTTCTAAAAGTCGCGCGCACACTTCGCGCACTTGCGCCACGTTCATAATTCCGTCGTATGGACATTTCACAACACAACTCACATAGCCGCGCACCGGCAATGCAGCGGCGCGCGCGCGCGACACAACGGGACGCAACTTGTCCAAGCACTCTTGTATGGTTGCGTTCACATTGCGCTGACTAAAACTTTCACTAGCGCTCACAAACACGGAAATCTTTTCAGCGCCTGCGGCAAGCGCGCCATCCAACCCGCGCTCATTTGGGACCAGCACCGAGTACACGGTTCCCGCAGAGCGGGTAATGCCAGCCATCACTTGCGCGGCATCGGCCAGTTGCGCAATGCGGTCGGCGCGCACAAAGCTGGTCACTTCAATTTCAGGGAAATTCGCCTTGGAAAGCGCGTTTATAAAAGCAATCTTGGCGGCGCTGGATACGGGCGTGGCCTCGTTCTGCAGCCCATCGCGTGGACCAACTTCAGTGATGCGGATAACGCGCTGAACGTTCACGCGCCATCTCCTGGCGGATTCTTGCGCTCTTCACGCAAGATATGTCGAAGGCCAAAGAAAGCCGCCACCGCAACAATAATGGTGAGCACGGTCGCGGCCGCGAACAAAATAAATTCGGGTTCAACGCTCATGACGAAGCCTCCAAACACATTTCGAGTTGTGTTTGAAAGCAGGCACAAACCACGTGTGAAACTTGCGCAGTTCCATTCATAATTTCACCTTCAATACAAATGTTACTTGCGTTCGCGGTTCGCATTGAAAAATTTCACCAGCCCCAAAATTGACATTCATGATTTTCTCCCCAACCAAATCGGCCGCGATTTGACGCTGCAAAAAACACATCGCGTAGCTTGCACAATTTCACTCATACTTTTGACTCCGGCAAAAACGAAAGCGTTTCTTGAATCGTGGCGCGCGTCAATTCGCCTTCTGCCGCAATCACCACTTCGCCAGCCACCGCGGCGGAAGCGTTCTTGATCATTCCAAATGCAATGCCCGCCGAGCCAAGCATGGGCGCGGGCGTGCTGCTGGTGACGGCGCCAATGCAATCGCCAAAACTTCCGGCGCCATCTTGGCTGGGCGCAAAAATTTGCGCGCCTGAAACCGGAATGGCCTCGCCTTGCACCCGTAGCGCGCGCAGGATTTGCTTTGGCTTGCCCAAACTTTCCATGCGCGCCACAACCTCCTGACCCAAGTAGCAACCCTTTTTAAAGCTCACCCGCCGCGCCAACACGCCAGTTTCGTGGGGCAAATTCGCCTTGCCAAAATCAACTAAAAACAGCGGAGTTCCGCCTTCAATTCGCGCGGCGTTGAAGGCGCTCCAACCCACCGGACGGACAACAAAGTCGCCGCGCAAACCATGATCAAGCATGTGCCTCCAAATCGCGGCAACGTCAGCCGTTGCGCAAAAAACTTCCACGCCCACTTCGCCAGTTTGATCGCGGCGAGCGCACCACACGTCATGCCCCGCGATAACGCCACTGACCACGCGCAAATTTGTGCGCAGCGCATCAACTTGAATTCCCAGCTCCGCCAACATTCGCAGCGTGGCCGAGCCATGCAATGAAAGCCGTGCGCATTCATCCGACGCGTCGCGAATAGAAACATCCTCATCAAATACAAATGCTTGCAATTGTTGCGCAACATCTTTGGCGACAAATCGATCCAAATCAATGCGCATGCAATCGGTGAATTCACACAGACACATGTCGGCCTCTATGCGACCCTTGCGATTCAGCCAAAAACTTTCGCATGCATCGCCTGTCACCATTTTGGAAATATCTTGCGTCACCATGCGCTGCAGAAACGCGATGCGTTGCGCGCCGCGAACCTCGACAACTCCGCGCTGGCTGGAATCCATCACGCCAACGCCGCGGCGAATGGCCGCGTACTCCGCCGCAGCCGCGCCAATGTCCGCGGCAATCTCCACGCACAACTCCTCCTCGGATGGCCCGTATGGAATCCACATCACCTCGCTCTTGGCGGGTTGCGTTTCATGCGCCGCGTCCCTATCCGCCGCTCGCACCAACTCCACGCGCCGATTTGATTCGGCGCGGGCGAAAGATTCCAATTCATCATGTAGGGCTGATCGTCGCATTGTGCCTGTAATACTAGGAGTTTTTGGCGCTTTCACTTTGCCATGGAACATGCGGCGCAACGTCTCAAAGCGCGCATATTTCAAAATCTTGCGCGGCGGAGATTTTGCTCAATTTGGTTTCAAATCCGCAAGCACCAACTCCGCCACACGATCGGCCGCGTCGCGCTTTGGCATGCCCGCAAGCGCGCCGCGCATGGCCTCACGCGCGACGCCATCAAACATAAATTTCTCCAACACAATTCCAATTGACTGCATGTTGAAATCACGATCAAGTCGATCCAGCGCCAACGCCGCGGCGCCCGCGTTCACAAGCGGCTGCGCGTTCGCCTTCTGATGCAAATCTTTGTGATACGGATACGGCACAAAGATCGCGGGGACATTGTTCATCTCCACTTCGGCAACACTGTTTGCGCCAGCGCGTGTCAACGCCAAATCCGCCGCGCCCCAAGCCAATCCCATTTCATGAACAAATGGAATCACCATCGCCTTCACGCCAAGGCGCGCGTATTCACCGCGCATGCGCGCGGCGTCGCTTTCGCCACCACCGGCCAAATGCAAAATTTGCCAATTCAAAAGCAAGTCCTTGTGGCGCGCCGCAAAGTGCGGAACAAATTGATTCAAACTTGTCGCGCCTTGCGAAGCGCCCGTGACCAACAGCGTGAAACGCGCGGGCTGCAACCCAAGCCGCGCGCGGCATGTCGCCGCATCGGCAGGCGCAACCGCGCTGCGACGCACCGGAAATCCCAAGACATTTCCATCCCAACGCGCCAAGCCCGTGGCCGCCACGGCACTTAACACATGCGTTGCCCGCGACTGCACAAAGCGATTGGCGCGCCCCGGCGTTGCGTCCAAATTCAGCAAAGTGATGGGTATTTCAAGCTTTTTTGCGGCCACCACCACGGGGCCGGTGACAAATCCACCCAGGCTGACAATATGGCGAATGTTCCGCTCGCGCATCACCTGCGTGGCGCGTCGCTTGGCCGCCAAAAAATTCAGCGCAAACTTCATCGCATGTTTCAATGATGGCGGCGACGCTGGCATTGGCTCCGCAATGGCTCCAGCTTGGCGCAACATGTCGGCGTCAATGGCGCGCGTGCTGCACAAGAACACACTCTGAATATTCGGCGCGCGCTTGGCAAGCCGCTCCGCAATGGCAATGCCTGGACTGATATGTCCGCCCGACCCGCCGCCCGCAAAACCAACAGCGCCATCATGCACGCCTTCAAGAGCCATGGACAACTCCCCTATCAAGTCGCGCATGATCTTGTGTATTCATTTTATGTTGCACTGCTTGATTCAAATCTTTCAACGCAATCACAGTCATGCGCGCGCCTAATGTGTGGCCACAGGCATTGCGCTCGCTAGCGCACTTGGCTCGCCATTAGAATTATTTTCACTGCTCGCGCCCGACCCCGCCACAGTTGGTTCTAGATTTTCCACAAGCGTGCCCGCGCTGGCCAACATTCTGCGGCGCCTATCGGATGCCCCCGCAATGCTTGCCACCATTCCCAAACTAAACGCTGTCAAAATCCATCCAGTGCCGCCGCGCGAAATCAACGGTAGCGCAATTCCTTTGGTTGGCGCCAAGCCCGTCACCACGGCCGCGTTAATCAACGCCTGCATGGTCACGGTCAGCGTGAAGCCCATTGCGATCAACGATTCAAAATTGGTCACCAACGAAATCACCTTCGTTTTGCCGTCATTTTCCTTCACTTTCGCGGTGCCCGTGGCAATCGCCAAGCCGGTGATTCCCAACATGACAAAGATGGCAAGCACGCCAATGGCTCCGCCAATTCCCAACTCCTCGCACACAATGGCGTAAATAAAATCCGTCGTCGCTTCCGGCAAGTAGCCAAATTTCTGCACGCCATTTCCAAGGCCGCGTCCAGGCAAGCCGCCACCTGTAATAGCCGCCATACTTTGAATGATGTGATAGCCCTTGCCCTGCGCATCGGCGAATGGATCCATGTACGCAAGAATTCGATTCACTCGATATGGACTTGTAATGATGAGCGCGCCAACCGCCGCGCACGCCGCGGGCAGAAGCAACAACGCGTGCCAGAATCGCGCGCCCGCCGCGATCAACATGGCGATGGCCACAACTTCAATCAACACCGCGGTTCCTAAATCTTGCAGCGCAACCAAACCTGCGAACGCGCTCACAAATAAAAGCGGCGGAATAAATCCCTTCCAGAAAAAACCAAGTCCGCCCGCGCGCCGGCAACAATGCCACGCGATCACCATGGGCATGCCCCACTTCACAAGTTCACTTGGTTGCAAGCCAATCGGACCAATCGTAATCCACCTGCGTGCGCCGTTGACTTCTCGGCCAATGCCTGGCACATGCACCAAAACCAATCCCAAGAACATGAACAAGACGATCCATGGAATTGGACTTGAAAGTCCGCGCAACGAAAACAAGCGCTCAACCGGCACGCGCGTTCCCAACCACAGCGCCGCCGCCGCGGCAAGTGCGAACCACGTGTTGCGCCCCAACAGTAAATCGTTCAATGTCACGCCCACACCATTGGTGGAGGTCAGCGAAGCGGAGTTCACCATGACGGTTCCGGTGACTAATAAAGCCACCACGAAAAATAAAAGTCCTTGTCCAGCGCGCATGTTCCTTCATCGGCAAACCGTGGCGCCGCACTAGACTGCATCCATGTCCGCCACGACGGTTTATTTAGAAACTTTTGGTTGCCAAATGAATGAGCTCGACTCCGAGTTGGTTCGTGGCCAACTCAGCACCTTGGGCTACACCTTTTCCGACACCCCCGATGCCGCCCAGATTGTGCTGTTTAACACGTGTTCCGTGCGGGAACATGCGGAAAGCAAGGTGTATTCGCGTATTGGCATTGTGAGCAGGCGCAAGTTGGCGGGCGAAAATATTCTGCTGGGAGTGTTGGGTTGCATGGCGGAACGCGATGGTTTGGCTCTGCTGCAGCGATATCCGCAGGTCGACATCATGTGCGGGCCAGGCGAGTTGGACAAATTGCCCGCCCTGATTGATGCCGCCCGCCGCTCCGATACCGCCACGGCCGCTGATCGCACCGCCCTTGCCGGCAATCGCACGCGCCGTAGCGCCGCCCTGAGCGCCGTGCAGGACGACCTTGAAAACCTGGATCTTTCGCGCGCCTTTGACCCCGTTGTCGCCGGCCGCAACTCCTTCGCCGCGCAAGTTCGCATTACTCGCGGCTGCAATAAATTCTGCACGTATTGCGTGGTTCCAAACACGCGCGGCGCCGAGGTTCATCGACCGCCCGACCACATTATTGATGAGTGCCGCAAACTTGCCGACGCCGGCGCGCTGGAAATCACACTGCTTGGGCAAACTGTGAATCACTATCGCTACGAGCACGGCGCGGCTGTCACTATCAGTGGCCGTGAGGCGCCGCAAATTGGTCCTGGACTTGCCGCCTTTCGCGCCGCCATTCCTGTTGGCAAGCGCGTGACCACTTTCGCGCAACTTCTGCGGCGCATTCACGATGAAGTTCCCGCCATTGCGCGCTTGCGATTTGTCACCAGTTACCCGCGCGATTTCGGCCGCGACATTCTAGAAACCATGCGTGATTGCCCTCGTATTTGCCGATATTTGCATGCGCCGGCGCAAAGCGGCTCCGACCGAATTCTGAAACTCATGAACCGCGGCTACACCCGCGGCGAGTACGAAGCCTTCGCGGCGGAGGCTTTGGAAATTCTCCCCGACGCCACAATTGCCGGCGATTTCATTGTGGGCTTCCCCACTGAAACCGACGAAGACTTTGAAGCCTCGTGCGACATGGTGCGCAAACTTCCATTCAAAAACAATTTCATCTTCAAGTATTCGCCGCGCCCTGGCACCGTTGCCATTGACCGCTTCAAGGACGACATTTCAAACGAGGTGAAAAAGTTTCGCAACAATGTGCTGCTGAATTTGCAAACTCAAACCAGCGCGCGCGTGCATGCCGCATGGGTTGGTCGCACAGTGGATGTGCTGATTGAGGAAGTCTGCACGCAACGCGACGCGCAACCTGCCATTGGTGGGGTTGAACTGCGCTGGGAAACCAAAGCCGCCAAGACGGGGCAGCCCGCGCCAACCACACTGCGCGGACGAACTGGCGGCGACCTGATTGTCAGCATGGACACCCCGCAAGGCGCCAATCCAAGTGATTTTGTCGGGCAAATCATGCCGGTTCTATTGCAGCGCAGTTCCGCGCTGTTGCTGCACGGGGCGTTCACCACGGGGCTTGTTGTGCCACAATCGCGCTCAATTTCGGCTGCCCAATTGTAATTGGCGGGCCAAATTGTCCACCGAACTCGGTGGCAATGTCCGCAAACATGGCTGGCCTTGACAAGTGGTCAAATCCATAAAAAAACACATATTGAAGCCTAAAAACTGTCATTTTGTATATGAAATCACTGGCCCACCTCAAAGACTTGTGGACTCAATCGAAAAAACTTTAAAAAATTCAAAGATGTTCGCTTGCATTGGAACCGTTGAATTGGACTCTGCGGAAGATCACACGGCAGGGATCTGGTTCAGAAACGTGTTGTTTCAGAATCAAAAGGAAAAGGACCTCTGCTTATAA
>SESB01000356.1_pt1 | contig 33645 bp, 39 predicted proteins | sample 3171441 | NCBI WGS metagenome assembly SESB01 (sample SAMN06051867, study PRJNA518727) | freshwater metagenome | biome: subpolar coniferous forest; feature: holomictic lake; material: water; isolation source: holomictic Lake 227, 6 m depth | place: Canada: near Kenora, Ontario | collected... | reverse complement strand
TCAGGGTAACTGAGATGGTGTGAAGTAAGACGATTTTCAGAGTCGTCCCCTTCGGGCATGGAGGGCTGTACTAAGGAATCCCCGTTTTAACCCTTTAGGGCGGGGTGGATGTCAAAGACTTAGGACAGAATTATGAAAACATTGACCATTACGCGCCCCGACGATTGCCATTTACACGTTCGCAATGGCGCGATTTTAAAAACCGTTTTGCCACACACCGCCCGTCAATTTGCGCGGGCGATTATCATGCCGAATTTGAAACCACCCGTGACAACGGTGGCGCAAGCGGTGGCGTATCGAGCAGAAATTTTGCAGGCGATTCCCGATGGTGTGGATTTTACACCGTTGATGACGTTGTATTTAACGGCTTCGACCACGATTGACGAAATCAAACTCGCCGCCGAATGTGAACATATTCATGCGTTTAAACTTTATCCAGCGGGCGCAACGACAAATTCTGATGCCGGTGTCTCTGACGTGACAAAAATTTATCCGTTGTTAGCTGCGTTGGAAAAATACGATTTGCCGTTGTTGATTCATGGCGAAGTGACAGACGAAGATTGCGATATTTTTGATCGGGAACGAGTATTTGTTGAGCGTTATTTGATAGATATTGTTAGAAATTTTCCGGCATTGAGAATGGTGTTGGAACACGTCACGACAAAAGAAGCGGTTGAATTTGTCGCATCAGCAAGCGATAAAATTGCCGCAACGATTACGCCACAGCATTTGTTATTTAATCGGAATGCGATGTTAGCGGGTGGCATTAAACCGCATTTTTATTGTTTGCCGATTTTGAAACGGGAAACGCATCGTTTGGCGTTGGTCAACGCTGCGACGAGTGCGAGTCCGAAGTTTTTTTTAGGGACGGACAGTGCGCCGCATTTGACACATTTAAAAGAAAATAGTTGTGGTTGTGCGGGTTGTTACAGCGCGTTGACAGCGTTAGAACTTTACGCCGAGGCTTTTGAAAGCGTGAATGCGCTGGATAAATTAGAAGGTTTCGCGAGTTTTTACGGCGCAGATTTTTATGGTTTATCTCGAAATAGCGGAACGGTGACATTAGAAAAAAATGATTGGATAGTTCCGGCAAGCTATGACGCAATTACGCCGTTAAAAGCGGGTGAATTGTTGCAGTGGAAAATAGTTTAATTATTTGTTTTTTAAAAAAAAGGTGTTTATGTTTGACTGCAAATAATAAAGTTTTTTAAAATAAAAATTGACGATAAATCGTTCGGTGACTATCATGTGGGTTCTTGGTCTTACGGATTAAGAGTTTGAAGCAAAAATTATTCGGGGTATAGCGCAGCCTGGTAGCGCGCCTGCTTTGGGAGCAGGATGTCGGGAGTTCGAATCTCTCTACCCCGACCAAATTTGCGTTTGTAGCTCAACTGGATAGAGCACCAGCCTTCTAAGCTGGGGGTCGCAGGTTCGAGTCCTGCCAAGCGCACCAAAATTCCTCGTTTCACACAGTTACATAAACGCTATGGTGAGCGTAGCTCAGTTGGTAGAGTCCCGGATTGTGATTCCGGTTGTCGTGGGTTCGAGCCCCATCGTTCACCCCATTTTCAAATAAACCCCGTCGCATAGCAGTCAAATTTCTACACCTCATAAGTTTCAATTACAGTTCTTCAAAAAAATCAAAACCCACATCTCCAAAAATACTATTTAAGATTTCTCTTAACGCTAGCTAGTTTTAGCCATGCTGCCGATAACTTGACCAGCAGCCTTTGTTAATAAAAAAATTAAACGGCTTTCAACGCAGCATTTTCAAACACAATTCCCGCCCAACCCTGTTCCATAAATTGCCGAATATTTTGATGATCGTTTGCATCGGGATTTTGCAAAACATCCACGCGGTAATAATCGCCGAACAATGACAGCGTTTGTCCTTCGACTAATTCATTCAGTTGTGCGAACGCAAAAATTTTACACGATCCTTCATTTTGTCCAATCGAATTATCCAGTTCACCATTCCGAAACGCCGTCGGTGAATAAGCGTAATTTTCAGCAATGACCGTCATTGTTTCAGCAAAACTCACGGGCGTATTTTCTTTAATCTGTGCTAAAAAATCCGTTAACGTCATCACAAAATCTCAACGTAATAAGCTAGAAACAGCTTTAAAATCGGGATGTGTTGCGTCACGCAACCATTCAAATAACACCGATTCATAATTGGTAATCATCGCATTTTGCGCTTGCAAACGTTGCATTGCATAAAATTTATGCTCGGCTTTTCGCGCACAAATCGTATCTTCCACGACATGTACTTGATAACCCAGTGCCATTAAATCTAATGCAGTTTGTAAAACACAAACGTGTGCTTCTTGCCCCACCAAAATAATTTGTTTCCGCGCGATAAGATTCAACGCGGGCATAAAACCACTTGCGCTGGTGCAAGAAAAAGCGGTTTTTTCAAAAATTTTTGCCGTATCAGGTAATGCGTCCAGCACGGTTTTTTCTGTTGGGCCTAATCCATTTGGATATTGCTCTGTTACCAAAACGGGAATGGCTAAGTTTTTTGCCGCTTCGAGCAAACTAACAGTATTTTCGTGCATCGATTCAGCGTCTTTTTCAGCCATTACGGCTGACAATTTGCCTTGCATATCGATGACAACCAAAACGCTGTTTAACGTTTTTAATAAAGTAGGGTGTGTGTTCATGAACGAAATTTTCGATGTACAGTGATAAAAAAACCGCCCGTCATTTACAGTTCGGGGCGGTTTGGTGAAATGTGTGACGGTTAGGCTTTTGCAGCGTCAACGATTTTGTTGAAGGCTTCGATACGCGCTTTGCCGGTGTTGACTAAATCCATGCCGATTTCGACCAATAATTGGCACAAACCCGGCATTTTATAAACCATCATGCCTAAATAACCGACGGCGGGTACCGCGATAATGGCACCGATGATGCCGCCAAGACCAAACAGTGATAAGAATTTAATCAACATCACGATAGCATCTAAGGGCAGAAGTATCATCGCAAACGTGTAAGCCATCACCATAAAAGTGAATAAAACAAAAACGACAAATTGAAATAAGCGGATTAAAGCAACGTTAATTTTAACTTTGTTCATGTGATTTAGAATTTCCTAATGTGCATTGAAGCGATTTTTTGGAATCAGCACAGCGGCTGATTACTTGTTATTGTTGTGCTTTGGCGATTAAAAATCCAGCGTTCGACGGCAGATTTCAGCCGCTAAGTTTAATTCATTTTGCCGGTGGTTAAAAGGCGGCGCATTCCGTGACGGCTATTTCACTTTCAAATGATATAACGCTGAAATATCAGAATCACCAAACCCCTCCGAAATTAACTGTTCATAATCTAACAGGGTTCGGGTCGTTATGGGTAACGATATGCCGACGCTTTTACCCATTCGCTCACAAATTTTTAAATCTTTATGGTGCAACGCTACTTTAAAACCGGCGGGATACATGCCTTCCGTCATGGTTAATCCGCGATGCTGTAAAAACCAATTGCCTGACGCGCCACTTGAAATAACTTCAATAATTTTATTCATGGGCAAATTTTGCGCCTTAGCAAATGCCAACGCTTCCGTCACTGCTTGATTGATGCCCGCGCCCATAATTTGATTTACCGCCTTTGTGGCTTGTCCGGTTCCTGTTTCGCCAATATGCACAATGCGTGTTGCCATGGATTCTAAAATAGGACGCACTTTTTCGAGTACCGCTGCATCACCGCCTACCATCATCGCTAGATTTCCCGCATTGGCACCTTCTACACCACCAGAAACAGGTGCGTCGAGAAAATCCACATTTTTCGCCGCCAAAATTGCCGCCGCTTGTTTAGCAGTGTGGCTGCTGACGGTAGACATATCAACGACAATACTATTTGGTTTAATCGTTTTGGTGAGGGTGTGAACGACTTCTAATAAATCTTCGTCGCGTGAAACACACAAACACACCACGTCAACGTGAGCCGCCAATTCTTCAATTGAAAGCGCGACCGACACGTCTAAAATTTCACCAAAAGTATGCGCCTTTTCTATTGTTCGATTGTAAATCATGGTTAAAAAACCAGCTTCAGCCAAATTTTTTGCCATTCCTTGACCCATTACACCTAAGCCTACCATTCCCACTTTTAACATAAATTGCTCTCCTGAATATTTTTAGTTGTTATTAAACCACCACAACATACACAAAAAAAATAAAAAATGTTAGATAGCGTGCAAAAATTGCTTGGCTAATTGTCCGGCTTGTTCGGTGACTAATTTTGGCACTAAATATCCTGATAACCGATTTTGCACCGCCGTTAATAACGCTAACGCTTCCTGTTCGGCGACTTGAAAATGTCCGGTACCGTTGGCTTTGTCCAAAAAATGTAAATAATACGGCAACGCGCCCGCCTCAAATAATCGCTCGCTCAAATCACACAACGCCATCGCATCATCGTTTATGCCGCGCAACAAAACGGATTGATTTAGCAACGTTACGCCAGCCGATTTCAAACGCTGGAACGCTTGCGCCACGTCATCATCGATTTCATTCGCATGATTGCAATGCACCACGACAATGATTTTTTTCGGCGAGTTTTTTAACAGTGCCACCAATTCATCCGTCACGCGAGCCGGTAACACAATCGGCAAACGGGTGTGAATCCGAATACGTTTGACCGTCGAAATTTTCGCCAATGCGTCAAATAATCGCGCCAACCGTGCATCGTTTAAAACCAATGGATCGCCGCCGCTTAAAATCACTTCTTGAATGCTGGAGTCGTTTTGAATGGTTTGAATTACGTCATTTTCTTGTTGTTTGTTGAGTTGTAAATCGGCGTACGGAAAATTGCGCCGAAAACAATAACGGCAATGAATCGCGCACGCGCCCGTGTTAATTAACAACACGCGCCCATGATATTTGTGCAGCAAACCAATTTGTTTGACGGCGTTTAAATCCCCGACGGGGTCATCACTAAAACCTGCGTAAAATTGCAATTCTTCACCGACGGGCAAAACTTGCAGCAATAACGGATCGAGCGGATTTTCTTTTTCCATGCGCGACGCAAAAGCCAACGGCACGCGCAATGGAAATTGTTTTGTCGCATCGGGTGCAAGATTTAATTCATTCGGGGAAAGCTGGAGATATTCGCATAACGCTTCAATGTTCGTAAACGCGCTTGCCAGTTGAGTTTGCCAGTTTGTCGTCAATTTAGCACCTCAATATCTGTTTCAATCATATTTTCAGAATCGCGTAAGAATCCCAATTTATAAACGAGCGGCTGTAATGTTTCAGTCAATTTTTTATATGCCACGTCAAAAGCAGCAAAACTCACCGCATTATTCCCGCCATCAAAATCTTTTAAAGCGTTGCGGATTTGATACCAACCCACATCGAGGCGGTTTAATTTGTATTTTTCTATCGTTTCGGTTTTTAGTTGTCCTTTTTTCGCAAAATACGCCGACCACAACACTTTTCCAGCGTTTAAAACCGCCTTCGCTTCGGCTGATTGTTTCCAACCCTTCAAATACTTCGCCATAAAATCCGATTCAAACGGGTCTGTCGCGCCAACGTCGGTTTGATTGAACGGAATAAAATGATTCACGATTGACCACGTTTTGCCGTTCCATTCCAAACCGTCTGCGCTCGCGGTTAAATTACTGCCGTTAAATAACATCCAAATCAAACAATCGTTTTTGAATTCGTCAGAAAGTGGCGCGGTGGGTTGTAAAAATTGGTCACGGTCGTTTATCCACGTTGGTTTGATTAAACGGCGAACTGAAAAAATAACCGCCGCCTGCCAAAGATTTTCAAATGTTAGATAAAAACCATTTCCACCGCCGTAAGGTGATGAAAATAAAACGGTTTGTTGATTTGCGTGTTGAATGTCATTAACACCGCAATACATATAAGCAATAGCGTTGTCTGACCAATTTGAAACCCTGGCGTTTCCTGGGGTCGGTGAAATGGCGTTTTTAAGTGGAATTACATCAACTTTATTTGCTCTTGGACGTGCGAGCCAAACATTTAAAAATGTTTTGTTTGGTAAGTTGTAAAACGATTTGTCGCCAATGAGTTGGGCTTTTTTGTCTAAAACTTCGGTCGTAATTTCTAAAATAGGCGTTTTTTTCTTTGCGTTTTGATTTGTTGACCAAACTAAAAAACCAATTGGAAAATTACCCGCTAAACCTTCAAATGCTTTGCTGTGAACGATAAAGCCGCCTAAATACTTAGCGTTCCAAACTTGTCTAAATTGTTCAAAGTTTGGCGCGTTCACATATTTCAACTTGCTAAACATCGCAATCGTTGCCGTCGGCATTTCTTGTGCAATTCGCGCTACAAACTGCGTAAAAAGTTCGTTGCTTGCTTTGCCGTAATCATTCATTAAATGACTTGCTACTTTTGTTTTTGCAACGCCTTTTTTACTTTCTGAATTTTCGTTGTTTGATGTGTTTTCAGCGTTTGTTGCTTCTGCATACGGTGGATTGATTAACACTAAAATCTTTTTACCGTCTTTGATTGCTTGCTGTAATTCTTTTGGGACTTTGTTTGTCAGCGTGTAATCAATCTTGCCGTCGTCGGTGATGTCGTCATTCAAATAATCGTATTGAAAACGGTGTGCCGCTGGACAGGTTTTTGTGGCTTTCATTACGTCGATGTCGGCTTTATCGAGCGTACTCATGAAAATGTTTTTGTGGTTGCTGTGTTGGGTTTCCAAATTTCCCACGCCGCAACACATATCCCAAACGATATAATTTTTTTGCCAACCTTTGCCGAGGGTTTCGGTGAGTTTGTCGTAGGCTTTTTTGACGACGGGCAACGGTGTGTAAAACGCGCCTTTAAACATTCGCTCGTCCAGTGGAATTAGACTGTCGCGACGGGCTAACAAATAATCACGATGTTCTGCGCTGGGCGGTCGGTGGTATTTCGTCCAAAATTCGTGATAACCGTCTTGATTACCTAATCGGTGGAGCGTGTTTCCCAAACTAAAAACAGGTTTATCGCCTTCGTATAAAAGGCTGGAGGGTAAGTCGTCATACTCTTTGGCTTTGCCGTCGCTCATGATGTCGGCAAAAAATAACAAGACTTTATCTTCTTCTTTTGCGCTGGCGATTTGTTTGCCAATCAAATCGCACCACTCATGAAAAACTACCGCCAGGTTGTCGGGGGTAATTTGAGTGCGAATGATGCCGCCGGTTTTAATGGCTTCTTTAACGGTGCTGATAAATTCATCTTCTTGTTTTTCGATGTTGAATTTAACGAAATACGTTCCGATGTGTGCCGACACTATCGCCAATGCTTCATCCGTGACATTGCTGGCTGACTTCCCCCACGGTATGGGCTTTTTTTTATCATCGAGAAACGGCAACACGTCCGACGTTTTCATAATGGCGGCTTTTTCGCGGTCGATTACCGCGAGTAATGGCGGGATTTCTTCGCCTTTGGTTCGTGCATCATGAACATAATTCAATAATTGCGTGAACATGAAAAAAATGGTGTGCCGCTTATCTTTCGCTTCAAACCAAATTTCTTTTGTTTGAATATCGACCAAACCTTTCGTAAAGTTTTTTAGTCCAAGAGCTTTGATGTAAGCGTCTTTCACATCTTCTTCACTTTTTGCTTTTTTTAGTGTTTCGTGGAGTTTCATTGGTTTCATTTGGTTTGGTTGCGTTTAGCTCAAATGAGCAACGTTTTTAGCGGGTGCGATTTGTAACTGAAATCCCAATGTTTTAATCAGATGAAAAACAGCATCAAAACTCGGTTTTTCAGTTTCGTTTTCGACGGTTAAATGTTTGGCTTTCGCTACATCATTCAACGCCTGGGCAATGAAATCGGAATCGTCACCCGCTTCTTCAAAACAGGCTTCCAAATACAACGTGATGTCTTCTTGAGTTTTTAAATGGTCTAAGATATTCCATTCTTTGAGTGCAATCGTCATAAAATCAGCCTCGTTTTAGTTCGTGTGAAAGTTGTAATGCGTTTTTAATATCTGTCGATTGTGTTGTTTTATCGCCGCCAGCTAACAAAATGATAATTTCCGTGCCGCGCTGCATAAAATAAACGCGATAGCCTGCGCCGTAGTCAATTCGCATTTCAGAAAGTCCTTCGCTAATGGGTTTACAATCGCCAAAATTTCCATTTTTTGCGCGTTGAATTAGGACTTTTATTTTTGCTTTTGCCTTTAAATCGCGCAAATTTTCGAGCCAATCGTCAAATTTTGCTGTTGTTGAAATTCTTTTCATTTTTGCTTGTTCACAATTGGTTGTGCGTTGTTTCGTCCTTTAGCTCAAATGAGCAACGTTTTTAGCGTTTCAAGCTGTAACAGTGATTCGGACTGTTTTTAATTTCTTTGTGCATCGTATCAGGTGCGAGGTCGAGACCATTTTCCCAAGTGACCACGCCGTTTTCGATAAATGCCTGACTAACAATTGCATCATCTTTTAAAACCTCAAAAACGCCTGTACAAAAAGAAATATCGATAAAAATTGTGCCGCGTAAACCATCGGCAAATAGCACTGCCAGTGTTCGTGGCGCGATGGCGTGAATTTCTAAAATGTCCCAGTACATAGCGATTATTTCAACGGTGAAATGTCTTTGGGATGATGATTGCTCAAACACAAATCCCAATCTTCCAACAATTCGGTTTGGTGCAACTCTGTCCAATCTAAAACCAATTGCGTGGCGCGTCTTGGCAAACTACCTTCCATAATGCACAACTCTTTGATGCTCACAGTGGCTTTGTATTCTGCATAAGTTGCGTGAAAATGAGGCGGCGCGTGTTCATTCCAAAACATTTGAATGACGATACCGTAAAACTGGCTAATCGTTGGCATAAGAAATCCTTAAAGTCTTCATTGGTGGTGCGTTGTTTCGCAACTCTACGCTAAACCCTGACAAACAACGTGTTAAAAAAGAAAATGTTTAATCATGGTTTCGTCATTCAACTAATAATTGAACCATTCCGCCAAAGTTCATATTCGCTGATGTCGATGTCATCATTCCAACTTACCGCATAACCACCTTGTTCAATTTTGACATTTTTAAAAAATGCCACATTTTTTAAATCCGCAAACATGTCATTATTCAATAATGGTTTTACGTCATATTGACGTTTTTCGTGGTTTTCAAACTCAACTAATAACTGGTGATTTTCTGTTGCACGGACGGCATGAATTTTTGGCTGATTCATAAAGTTACACCAACGGAGGCAATTTGTTGAATTGTTGTGTTTGCCACATTTCAAGCAATTCAGTTTGATAACGTGTTGCCCATTCAATCACCATTTTACTGGCGCGATTGGGTAAATCGCCTTCAATAATTTCTAATGTTTCGATATTAAAAAGCGCGTTGTATTCACCATAAACAACGTGGAAATGTGGTGGCGAATGATCACCAAAAAATAATTTAATGATGATTCCGTAAAATCTTGTGACTTCGGGCATTTGCATTCCTTTATGAGTTTGTTAGAGGTTTTGGTTGTGCGTTGTTTCGCCAGTTTACGCCAAACCCTGAAAAACAATGTGTCAGAAAGTTTTTAGGATAGAACGTGAACCATTATAATGCCGCTTTAATTTATTTAATTGTTTGAGGAAAAAATGGCAGTTTATAGTACAAGTGAATTTAGAGCGGGTTTAAAACTAATGTTGGATAACGATCCGTGTTCGATTATCGAAAACGAATTTGTGAAACCAGGTAAAGGACAAGCGTTCAACCGCGTTAGAATTCGCAATTTAAAAACCGGTCGCGTCATGGAACGCACGTTTAAATCAGGCGAAACGCTTGAAGGTGCAGACGTGGTGGATGTTGAAATGCAGTATTTGTACAACGATGGCGATTATCGCCATTTCATGATGCAAGACACGTTTGAACAATACCAAGCCGATGCAAAAATTGTCGGCGACGCGGGTTTGTGGCTCAAAGATCAAGATATGTGTACCGTTACGTTGTGGAATGATTTGCCGTTAGCGATTACGCCCGCGAATTTCGTGGAATTAGAAATTGTCGAAACTGATCCGGGTGTGCGCGGTGATACGTCGGGCGGCGGTGGTAAACCAGCGAAATTATCAACCGGCGCAGTGGTTCGTGTGCCGTTGTTTGTCGCACAAAATGAATTTATCAAAGTCGATACACGAACCGGCGAATATATTTCTCGCGTAAAAGAATAAATCCGCGTGCAAAATTCAAATCAAGATTGGCGCCCCAGCTGTTCGATTGAATTATTGCAACAACGAGCGCGAATGCTGCAACGCATTCGCGTTTTTTTTGCGTCGCGGAATGTGTGGGAAGTGGAAACGCCGTTGCTCAGTCACGCCAGCGGCACCGATTCGCAACTGGATTTTTTCACGTCAACCTACGAAACGCCGCCGAATTCTCAGTCGTTATTTTTGCAAACGTCGCCCGAATTCGCCATGAAACGGTTATTGGCAGCGGGCAGCGGGTCGATTTATCAAATTTGCAAAGCCTTTCGCAACGGCGAAGCGGGACGTTTTCATAATCCTGAATTTACGATTTTGGAATGGTATCGCGTCGATTTTGATTTGGCGCAATTGATGAACGAAGTTGAAGCGTTATTTGACGACTTATTTGCGGGGAAATTAAACGCGCCACAACGAGTGAGTTACGCCGAAATTTTCGCGCAATTTACCGGTTTAAACGCGCTGATTTTTTCATTCGAGGCGTATTCAGCATTTGCGACGCAACAAAATTTGCCCGACGCGATTACGATTTGTGGTGAAAGTCATGCGTTGTGGTTGGATTTTTTGTTTAGTTTTTGCGTGCAGCCGCATTTAGGCGAAAATAGTTTGTGTTTGGTTTACGGTTATCCGGCGTGTCAATCGGCGTTGGCGCGATTAAATGTCGAAAATCCGCTGGTTGCTGATCGTGTGGAAGTATTTATCAATGGCATTGAATTGGGTAACGGGTTTTATGAATTGTCCGATGCGGCAGAACAAAATCGTCGTTTTGATTCGGAAATTCAATTGCGCCAACGCGAAAATTTGCCGGTGGCGATAAAAGATGAACGCTTGTTGGCGGCGTTGGAATTCGGTTTGCCTGATTGCTCAGGCATTGCGTTGGGTTTGGACAGAATTTTGATGGTGTTGACAGAATCGCCAGCGATTGCGAATGTGTTGAGTTTTGCTATTCAACGAGCGTGAGAATGTGGGCGTGAATTCAAGCGCGAATTTATTCGCGCCCACCTTTTTTAATTTTTATTATGGCTCGTCATCTACTTTAGATATGCCGACTAATGACCAATTGTCGAATTCAGGCGCACCGCTGGTGTCGTCGCCGTTGTTGTAAGCAATTCGGCACACATATTTGTGTTTTTTAGGCGCAGATCCTTCATGTGAAACACCTGCTTCTGCGCTGACAACATATTCATAATTACCCAAACTCCACGCATTTAAGGCTTTTTCAGGCAATGTGACGGTTGTTTTTTCGTCTAAACTGGCTTTGAGATGTTTATTACAGTGCTGAAAAGCCAGTTCTGTCATCGGTGATGATTGCGACATATTACTAGCTTGATCGTTGCTTTGAATTAGAAATAAATCCGATTTCGCCACATCTTTTGCGACGGGAATTAGCAATTCACGCTGTAGCAGCACTAAGCCAATCACGCCGCCAATCAATAAAAAAATTTTTGTTTTGCTCGTTTTGTTCATCAGTTTACACTTCTCAGACGGTTAAAAATGCGCGAATTGTAGCACAATAGAAGTCACGCATTAACGCACTATTATGTCGATGAGTTTTCCCACATTATGATTCGTGACGGAATTGCTAATTATTGACGAATGAACGTTATAATCGCGGCATTATCACAAAATTTTAGGATTATTTTATGTCTCAAATGAAAAAAGTCGTCGCTTCGACGATGCTCGGCAACGGTTTAGAATGGTACGATTACGCGCTTTACGGCACGTTTACCGCGTTAATCAGCAAACATTTTTTTCCCGCAGGTGACGAAAATGTGGCGTTAATTGCGACGTTTGGTATTTTTGCCATTGGCTTTTTAATGCGTCCCCTTGGCGCGATGATGTTTGGTTATATTGGCGATAAATACGGTCGTAAAAACGCGCTGTCGTTGTCGATTTTAATGATGGCAATTCCGACTGCGTGCATTGGTTTATTGCCCACTTATTCGATGATTGGCATTTACGCGCCCATTTTATTGACGCTGATTCGGTTGGTTCAAGGCGTGGCGATTGGTGGCGAATTTGGTGGCTCGATTGTGTATTTAGTTGAACACGCCAAACCCGCTAATAAAAATCGGGTCGGCAGTTTGTCGATGTTAAGCATGTTGATGGGTTTGTTTTTTGGCACCATGATTTCGGCGGTGTTAGCAGAAATTATGTCACCCGAAGATTTCGATATGTACGGGTGGCGAATTCCATTCATTTTGGGATTTTTCATTGGTTTAGTCGGGTTATATATTCGGACAAAATTGCACGAAAGCCCTGTTTTTATTGAAGCACAAGAAGCCGGTCACGTTTCAGAATCCCCGATTAGCGAAACCTTTAAAAATAATTATAAAGAAGTCTTGTTGGGCGTAGGTTTGTATTTAGCGGTAACGATTCCGTTTTATTTACAAACCGTTTTTATGCCCAGTTTTATGGTGAAATTCATGCACTTTAGCAGTGCCGACGCGCTGATAATTTATTTAATCGTGTTGGGCGTGATGATGATTTGTGCGCCGATTTCCGCGATTTTGTGCGACACCACCAATCGTGAACGCTTGATGAAAATTGTCACCGTGTGTTATTTGTTATTTGCGATTCCGTACGTTTATTTGTTGGATTACAAAACGTTTACGTTTGCGCTGATTTCTCAAGCCTTTTTTGCCAGTATTATCGCGTTTTATATTGCGCCGATTCCTACGTTAGTCACCGAACTTTTCCCCGCTCGCACTCGTTATACCGGCATGTCGTTGGCGTGTAATTTAGCGGCCGCGATTTTTGGTGGTACGTCGCCGATGTTAATTACGGCTTTAATTACGCGAACTGGCTCAAATTATCCGATGGCAATTTACATTATGTTTGCCGCCGCCGTTTCATTGTTTTGCGTATTTGAAGTCAAACGCCGCCGCGACACGAACCGCCTTTATTTGATTTAATTTTTGATTTTACGCAATGGCTTCGTAGGGGCGTACTGCGTACGCCCGCAATGCACAAAGCTATCATTAAAATTCGTTTTTATGCGGGTTCACGCAGTGAACCCCTACAATAAATTCCTACTTTCTAACCTAAAAACCATGAATCATTTTATTTACCGCGACAACCAACTTTTTGCTGAAAATGTAGCTGTTCAAACGATTATTGAAAAACACGGCAGCCCTTGTTATATCTATTCGCGGGCGACGTTGGAACGTCATTGGCACGCTTTCAACGACGCTTTCGGCACGCAAGCGCATTTGATTTGTTACGCCGTCAAAGCCAATTCAAATTTGGGCGTGTTAAACGTGTTGGCGCGATTGGGTTCGGGCTTCGATATTGTTTCCATCGGCGAATTACAACGGGTTTTGCAAGCCGGTGGCGATGCGAAAAAAATCGTATTTTCGGGCGTGGGCAAACGTGAAGACGAAATTCGTGCCGCGTTAACGTTGGGAATTCGCTGTTTTAATGTGGAAGTGCCAGACGAATTGGAGCGCATTAACAAAATCGCGGGGGAATTAAACGTGATTGCGCCCGTTTCGTTCCGCGTCAATCCTGATGTCGATGCCAAAACGCATCCGTATATTTCCACGGGTTTGAAAGAAAATAAATTCGGCATTGCGATTGAAGACGCTTTAACGGCGTATCAACACGCCGCGTCGATGCCGAATATCAACGTGGTCGGCATCGATTGTCACATTGGTTCGCAATTGACCAAAACGCGCCCATTTTTGGATGCGCTGGACAAAGTTTTGCAGCTGATTGACAAGTTAAAAGCGGCGGGAATTACGCTGAAACATTTGGATTTAGGCGGCGGTTTAGGTATTCAATATCGTGATGAACAACCGCCCGAACCCGCAGAATATATTGCGGCGATATTGGCGCGTTTGGGCGAAACGGATTTAGAAATTTTACTCGAACCCGGTCGCGCGATTGTCGGCAATGCGGGAATTTTAGTGACGCGCGTGGAATATCTGAAACCGACTGAACACAAAAATTTTGCCATTGTTGATGCGGCGATGAATGATTTGATTCGCCCCGCGTTGTACGGCGCGTGGCAAGATATTATTCCGGTGCAACTCGGTAGTTCTGCGCCTCAAATGACGTGGGATATTGTCGGGCCAGTTTGTGAAACCGGTGATTTTCTGGGTAAACAACGGGAATTACAATTAGCAGAAAGTGATTTATTAGCCGTTCGTTCGTCGGGAGCTTACGGTTTTACGATGAGTTCAAATTATAATTCGCGTCCGCGTGTCGCTGAAATCATGGTGGATGGCGACCAAATTCACGTTGTCCGTGAACGCGAAACGCTGGCGCAATTGTGGCAAGGCGAATCCTTGTTGCCGTAGTTTTAAACCATGTTAGCCACCGATTCAGCGGCGTTTTCGCCATTTTTATTTTCATTTAGCGCGATGGGCTGTCCGTGCGAATTGCAGTTTTACGCGAAAAATAACGCTTTCGCTCAACACGTCGCACAACGAGTAATCGCGGATATTAACCGTTTGGAGCAGCGTTATTCTCGTTATCGCGCCGACAGTTTTTTGTCGAAAATCAATCACGTTGCGGCAGTGGGTGGTTCCATTTCGGTTGATGACGAAACGGCGGGATTGTTGAATTACGCGCAAACGTGTTACGAACTTAGCGACGGTTTATTTGATATTACCTCCGGCATTTTGCGGCGAGCGTGGCGATTTGAAACGAACGTTTTGCCCGACGATAAATCGATTCAAGCGTTATTGCAAAAAGTCGGTTGGCAACACATTCGCTGGGAAAATCCGACGTTGACCTTTTTACAAGCCGAAATGGAAATTGATTTTGGTGGCATTGTGAAAGAATATGCGGCGGATCGCGCGGCAACGCTGTGTTTAGATTCGGGAATTTTGCACGGCATGGTGAATTTAGGCGGCGATATAAAAATCATTGGCGCACATCCTGACGGCAGCGCGTGGCGTGTCGGCATTCAACATCCGCGCGACAAAACCAAAGTCTGGAAAACCGTTGTTTTAAAAACGGGCGCATTAGCCAGCAGCGGTGATTACGAGCGTTGCATGGTGATTGACGGCGTGCGTTACGGGCATATTTTAAACCCGAAAACGGGTTATCCCGTGCGACATTTAGCCGCCGTCAGCGTGATTGCCGATTTTTGTGTGGTCGCGGGAAGTGCCGCCACCGTTGCGATGTTGAAAGAAGCAAAAGGCGAGAAATGGTTAAAATCGTTGGGGTTACAACATTACACGTTTAAAAACTAACTCATCATAACATCAACTTCGCCGCCACGATTTCGCGCACTGACCACGCTAAATTGTAACGGTGTGTCAGCAAAAACCGCTCGCGCTTGTTGTGCCAAATGTTCCGCCATGTCATGACCTTCAATCAAACAAAATCCAGTCGGCCCCCAAGACGTTTGACCAATAGCCACCGCGCCACGTTGCGCCAACCAGTGCATCGCGCGAGCTACGTCGGGGCTGGTAAATACACCACCTTGTGCGGGTGAAAAATGTTCGCCCACCGTGCGTTGTAATTCCGTAATCACTTCACCAAAACGCGCCAAATCATTTTCTGCAATCGCCGGCAACGCCTGCATTAACAATAAATAACTCAAACGTTCGGCTTCGCTGCGTGGAAATGGCGACAACGTTTTGAAGGCTTGAATTTCTTGTTGACCGTGCAAACCTTGTCCGCGTTTATCAAAAACCAAAATAAATCGCCAATTTTCAGGCACATCAAAATGCGCCAACATTGGCGGCGTAATGGTATTTTCACCGCGTCCGCCATCCACGACAAATCCGCCTTGTTCAAAAATACCAATGCCAATGCCCGAACGTAAACCGCGATCCATCACGGCGGCAATGTCGCGCACGCTTAAATTCAAATCGTAAAACGCATTTAATCCCGCGCCAATCGCCAACGCCATTTGTGTTCCCGAACCCAGACCGACGTGTTCAGGAATGGTAGAAATTATGTCTATTTCCAGCGCGTCCGACACCTCAAATGCCTGACAAAATGCGCTTAAACAGTGGGCGGCGCGAGCGGATTGAAGATGTTGTTTTTTGTGATTTTTGGAAATCGTAATGTGGGTGACGGGTTCATTTAACGCCACGCCAATGCTGCCAAAATGCCGTTGTAACGCGCCACTCAAATCTAAAAAACCCATGTGCAAACGCGCGGGAGCGATAACAGAAACAGAAGAAAAAGAAGTCATGCGTAAATCAGTAAAAAGAAAGAATGACGCAACGATAGCAGATTTTGGAATTATTGAAAGTCTGTCTTAATGTCAGCAAACTTAAAAATTCCAATTCTCAAAATAGGCAATCGTTTAGAATGCGTCATTATTTTTAAACTAACCGATTGGCGAGTATTTGATGAAAGAACAATTTGATGTCGTTATCGTAGGCGGCGGCATGGTGGGCGCGGCGGTAGCGTGTAGTTTGGGTGGCAGTAATTTAAAAATCGCCGTGATTGAAAACGAATTTCCCCCCGAATTTTCACCCGACCAATCCCACGATTTGCGCGTGTCGGCGTTAAGCATTGCGTCAAAAACCATTTTAGAAACGATTGGCGCGTGGCAAGGTGTTGAAAATCGCCGCGTTTGTCCGTTCAAACGCATGCGCGTGTGGGAAACGGTGGGCGATACGGAATTTTGCAGTGACGATATTGGGCGCAGCGAATTGGGTTACATTGTCGAAAATCGCGTGACGCAATTGGCGTTATTGGAACGGCTGCAAACCTTTGAGAATATCGAATTGATTTGTCCGGCACGAATCGAAACGCTGAATTATTCCAACTCTGACGACAGCGACTTGATTTTGAATAACGGGCGAATGTTGACGACTAAATTACTGGTTGCAGCGGATGGCGCACAATCGAAAATCCGTCAGGGCGTGGGTTTAGGCGTAACGAGTTGGGATTATCAACAACACGCGCTGGTGATTTATATCGAAACTGCTTACGAACAACAAGATATTACTTGGCAACGTTTTGTCGCCAGTGGTCCGCAAGCGTTTTTGCCGTTGACGGGCAACTTTGGGTCGATTGTTTGGTATAACTCGCCTGATGAAGTGAAACGGTTACAAGCCTTGCCGCTGGACGATTTAAAATTGGAACTGATGGCGACATTTCCCAAAGAATTGGGCGAAGTCACGCGCGTGATTGCCGTTACGAGTTTTCCTTTAACGCGCCGCCACGCACAACATTATGTGAAGCATGGCGTGGCGTTAGTCGGCGATGCCGCTCACACCATCAATCCATTAGCGGGTCAAGGTGTCAATATCGGGCTGCTCGATGCGGCGGCATTGGCAGAAGTGATTTTAGAAGCCACGCAACAAGGGCGTTCGATTTCGGATGTGAGCGTGTTGAAACGTTACGAAAAAATGCGCCGCACCGAAAATTTGAAAATGATGACGGTGATGGATGTGTTTTATCAAGCGTTCAGCAACGACTTTTTGCCGTTGAAACTGTTACGCAATTTGGGTTTAGGATTAGCGGAACGAGTGAAACCATTGAAGAATAAAGTGATGCGTGGCGCGATGGGTTTGGACGGCGCATTACCAAAGTTGGCGCGAGGCGAAAAATTAGTATGAAACCTATTTCAGAAACCAAAAAATGGTTAGAAACCGTGGTGATTGCTCACAACATTTGCCCGTTTGCCGAGCGCGTTTTTAAAAATGACGGCATTCGGTTTGCCGTTGAAACGACAACGGAAATTGAAACGTGTTTGTTAAATTTAATTCTCGAATGTGAGCGTTTGGACACGGACGAAAGCATCGAAACCACGTTGTTAATTTATCCAAATACGTTTGCCGATTTTGAGGCGTATTTGGATTTTCTGGAACTCGCGCAGGGCTTACTGGAAGTGCAAAATTACGAAGGCGTGTATCAGTTGGCGAGTTTTCACCCGAATTATTGTTTTGAAGGGTCGGCAGAAAACGACGCGGCAAATTATACCAATCGGTCGCCGTATCCGATGTTGCATTTATTGCGTGAAAGCAGCTTAGAACGGGCGTTAGCGAATTATAAAAACCCTGAAAAAATTCCCGACAATAACGTTAAATTGACCCGTGAATTGGGCTTGGAAAAAATGAAATCAACGCTGGCGGCTTGTTATGAATAAGTTTGAAAAAGAAAAAGTGAATTTAGAAACCGCCAAAATTTATTGGTCTGAACTGCAACGCTTTTTTGCCAAAGGTGAAGCGGTTTGGATTTCAAACGAGTTGGATTTGGTCGAAGTCGGCTATCAGTTTTCGTTGGATAATAAAGCGGATATTCAGCGTTGGTTGAAAAATAGACAGCTCGGATTAGTCGCTGATGAACAAGCGTTGCGCTGGTTTGAAACGAATGCGGAATTGTGGGCGGTGGTGGTCAAACCATGGATTTTAGTTCAAGAGTGAAAAATCAACATGAATGAAATTAACGCACTGATTCTTCAATACGGAGAGTGGTTTTATTTGCTGACGTTTATTTGGGCAGCGTTAGAAGGCGAAACATTTTTGCTTTTTGCTGGTTTTGCGGCGCAACGTGGTTATTTAAATATTGAACTTTTATGTGTATCGGCGTGGCTCGGCAGTTTGTGCGGCGATCAAATCTTTTTTTGGTTGGGGCGTTGTTTTGGTACACGGATTTTAACGCGCTTTCCCGCACTAAATGCCAAAATTGAGCGCGTGACTGGCTGGTTGGCGCGTTTTGCAATCGTGTTTATTTTGTCATATCGTTTTATGTACGGCGTGCGAAATGTTAGCAGTATCGCCATTGGCATGAGTCATTTGTCGTGGAAAACGTTTGCCTTTTGGAATGCGATTGCGGCATTGATTTGGGCAATGGCGTTTTCGGGTTTTGGCTATTTTTTCGGCGATATAGTGGCGCGTTTACCACAGACTGAAATTGCCTCAGATGTTCAACAAACGATGTTGGCAGTATTGGGATTATTTGCGTTGCTTTTCGTGTTGCGGCTGATTGTGGTGCGATTGCAAAAACGGTTTTGGTAAAGGTTCAAGATACAAAGCTTGAACCTTTGAACCTAAATTTAACGGCTTCGGCTGCGTGAACCTTGCGTTTTAGGACGCGCATTCGGTGCTTGATTTCTCGCGACGTAACCTTTTTTATCAGACGGTTTCGTGTGGCGTAAATCTTTCTTCGCGCCTTCTTTTGTCACTACTTTTTTCGGCATATCGGCGACTTTCAACGACACGGCTTCGTAACCGGTGTCGGCGATTTGCGGCAAATGACGTTTCAATAATTTTTCAATTTCAAACAACAATTGAGATTCTTCTGGCGACACCAACGAAATCGCCGCGCCACTCGAACCTGCGCGTCCAGTGCGTCCGATGCGGTGAATATAATCTTCAGGTACTTGCGGCAAATCGTAATTCACAACGTGTGGCAAATTATCGATGTCCAAACCACGCGCCGCAATATCCGTCGCGACTAACACCGACACTTTTCCATTTTTGAAAAAATCCAACGCTTTCGTGCGTGCGCCTTGAGTTTTGTCGCCGTGCAACGCTGCTGAACGAATGCCGTCCATCGTTAATTGTTTTTCCAATCGATCCGCGCCGTGTTTGGTGCGAACAAAAACCAAAACTTGTTGCCAATTATTGCTGCCGATTAAATACGACAACAACGCGCGTTTGTTTTCTCTCGCAATGCCATAAACTAATTCTGAAATGTTTTCAGACGTGACATTCGGTTTGGCAACTTCCACAGAAACGGGGTTATTCAACAACTGCGCGGCTAGGGCTTTGATTTGTGACGAATAGGTTGCTGAAAATAACAGCGTTTGACGTTGTTTCGGCAAGTTGCCTGTGATGCGTTTAATGTCTGGCAAAAAACCCATGTCCAACATTCTGTCCGCTTCGTCGAGTACCAATATTTCGACGTTGTTCAAATTGATGTGGCGTTCGTGCATGTGATCGCACAAGCGTCCAGTCGTCGCCACCACAATATCGCAGCCGCGTTGTAATTGGCGAATTTGCATATTGATACTCGCACCGCCGATGATCACTTCAGTGACGAGCGGCAAATGTGCGCCGTACGTTTTAATGCTTTCAAAAACTTGCGCGGCAAGTTCACGAGTTGGCACTAAAACTAACGCCCGAATACGACGCGGTTTTTGGTGGGGATCGTGGTTTTCCATTAAACGTTGCAATAAAGGCAACGTAAATCCAGCCGTTTTACCGGTGCCAGTTTGTGCGCCCGCTAAAACATCTTTGCCCGCGAGAATGTGTGGAATAGCTTGTTGCTGTACCGGAGTGGGCTTGGTGTAACCTTGGTCGCTGATGGCTTTCAGTAATTCTTCGTTTAAGCCGAGTGCTGTAAAACTCATGTAAAATCTCTTGTGATGGTAATGAAATGAATGGCGTTAATATAACACAAGGCTCGCAGGCGATTGAGGTTAAAACACGCCGCGCTACTTAATCACCATCAAATTATGAGGATAATTAAAAAATACAATTTGTTAACGTAAATGGAATATTTTCGGTGCTTTGTTTAGCGCGTTGATTATGGTGCGACGGGCGCATAAATCGAACGGTGCAACGATGTTTTCCACCGCTAATTTCAACAAAATAAGGCTGGATTCTATCTACCGTCACGATGAGTAATTGATTCGGCAAATTGGTGTCCAACGTGATTTGAAAAAAACCCGCTGGTGCAATTTCTTCTGTTACGGTGTGACTGTTGCGAATAAAGCTCAAAATCAAATCAATCGCCACGCCAATATCCGAAAATGGGCGACTCCACTGATTTAAATCCTGAAAACAGGTTTCGTCTTCTTGGGCTAGCCAATAATGAAATTCAGGCAAATCAAACGAACACGTTCCACCCGGAATTGCGCTGCGTTGCGCGATACTTTGAAACAATTCACTGTCTATAAGGTGATTGCCAATTTTTCCCGTCGCGGCGTACAATTTTTGACTGTTTTCGCTCAGTTGTGCCAATAATTGCTGTATTTTTTGCGTATCAACATTGGGACTCGAATTCGTCGCAATTTTGTTTAATACGTTGGTGTGCCGATCTAATTCTTTAAGAATTTCTGATTTTAAATCGTTGCGTTTAAAAATCGCCATAATATCAAGCAATACGTTGATTGCCGCACGTTTATCAGCCGTCGTGGCAAGGTGTAAATGGTGGTTAAATTGGTGGAGCAGTTGTTCGAGGCGAATAAAAACGCGAATGCGTTCGTTGAGCGGAAATTCGTAACTAATAGGCGTGTTCACAACGGTAGCGTGTCCTAGAAATGGCTTAATGAAAGGTAGAAATTGTGCAGTTTTTTAACCTGTTCTGCAAGCGTCAGATTATTTTTTGAATTATCCAAAATATCGTGCGCGTGCGATTTTCTAAACGCAGCACAAACTTGTGTCGTAATAATCGCTTGAATGCGTTCAGTCGTCAAATTATCCCGCTGTTTCACTCGTTCGAGTTGCGTTTCTGCATCACAATCCACCACTAAAATACGATTCACCCACTTTTCAGCGTGCGTTTCAAACAATAATGGAATGCTTACAATGCAATAATCAGCGGTGAAAGCGTGTAACTGGTGTGAAATTTCTTGAAAAATACGCGGATGTAAAATTTGTTCTAATTGTGTTTTTGCGGTGGAATTTGTGAAAATAAGAGTTTTTAATGCGGCACGATTTAATTCACCGTTTGGGTACAGCATTTCTGCTCCAAACGTTTGTGTAATTTCTTGTAACGCCGGTTGATGACGCGCTACTAAACGATGTGAAATTTCGTCAGCGTCAATAATTGGTACGCCAAAATTGGCAAACAAGCGCGAAACGGTTGATTTTCCGCAACCGATTCCACCCGTTAATCCCACTTTTAACATTGACACATTAACTATTTGAACGAATATGTTTTGTTCCAACTCTGATGGATGTTTCTGACTCCTCTTTTTCGTTATCGTTATCGCCACTAAACTCGACAATTTTCGCGGTTAACTCCCCTATTTTTTCCAGCAATAAATCGTTTGAATTAGCTAAACGGTTGCCCATAATAACCATCATTTTGCCGGCAAACGAGGGGTTTTCAGTGATGAATTGCTCAAGTTGCATCTGTGTTCGAATCACAACTAATTTTGTATTGTCAATTGTTTCGGCACACGCACTTCGGGCGCGATGGCGATAAAGTGCCATTTCACCAAAAAAATCATATTTGTTAATAATCGCCAACTCAATTTGCTTTTCATCGCGCTCGACATAAATTCTGACACTGCCATCGAGAACAATAAACATAGTTTTATCGTATGCACCCTCTTTAAAAAGTAGGGTATTCGCTTTCACGTTGATAGTAGGTAATGACATAACGAAAATTCCTGAAAGGGAGAGGAGAAAGTTATCGACGAGACTTTAATTTTCATCATGGAATCGCCGACTTATTTTTAATTATCAGTCACTGCGCCAAGCGAGGCAGAATTCACTAATTTGGCATATTTCGCCAACACACCGCGTGTATAACGTGGCGCGGGCTGTTGCCATTTTTCTAAACGGCGGGCAATTTCGTTGTCGTCAACGTGCAAGGTGAGCGCATTGGTTTCGGCATCAATGGTAATTGAATCACCATTTTCAACAATTGCCAACACGCCACCGACAAAGGCTTCGGGCGTAATGTGACCGACGACGAAACCGTGCGTGCCGCCTGAAAAACGTCCGTCGGTAATTAACGCGACTTCTTTGCCCAACCCTTTGCCCATAATCGCGGAGGTTGGCGACAACATTTCGCGCATTCCCGGGCCGCCTTTTGGGCCTTCGTAACGAATCACCATCACGTCACCTTTTACGATGTCGCCGTTCAAAATGGCTTGCAACGCTTGTTCTTCCGCATCGAATACTTTTGCGTTGCCGGTGAAACACAAACCTTCTTTGCCCGTAATTTTTGCAACCGAACCTTGTGCCGCTAAATTGCCATATAAAACGACTAAATGACTGTCTTTTTTAATTGGATTTTCCAAATCGTGAATCATGTCTTGACCGACGGGATAGGGTTGAACGTCGGCTAAATTTTCCGCTAACGTTTTGCCGGTGACGGTTAAACAATCGCCGTGCAATAAACCGCTATCGAGCAGCATTTTCATCAACGGTTGAATGCCGCCAATTTCAATCAGTTCCGCCATTTGATAACGTCCGCTCGGTTTCAAATCCGCCAACATCGGCACACGTTTTCCAATGCGGGTGAAATCATCGAGCGTAATATCGACTTTTGACGCATTCGCCATTGCTAAAATATGCAACACGGCATTGGTCGAACCGCCCAACGCAATCACCACGGTAATCGCATTTTCAAACGCTTCTTTGGTCATGATGTCGCTGGGCAAAATGCCTTTTTCGAGCAAATTTAAAACCGCCGCGCCAGCACGTTCACAATCGAGTTTTTTGTCTTCCGAAACGGCGGCTTGCGCGGAACTGTTTGGCAAACTCATTCCTAACGCTTCAATCGCTGAAGCCATGGTGTTGGCGGTGTACATGCCACCACACGAACCCGCGCCAGGAATCGCTTTGGCTTCGATTTCAGCTAATTCTGCATCGTCAATTTTATTGTTAGCGCGTGCGCCAACGGCTTCAAAAACTGAAACCACGTCGAGTTTTTGGTTTTTGTGACAGCCCGGTAAAATCGTGCCGCCATAAACGAAAATCGCGGGACGATTCAAACGGGCAATCGCCATCATGCAACCTGGCATATTTTTGTCGCAGCCGCCGATGGCAATCACGCCGTCGAAACCTTGGCAACCAATCACAGTTTCAATCGAATCGGCAATCACTTCACGCGACACGAGCGAGTATTTCATCCCTTCCGTTCCCATCGAAATGCCATCAGAAATAGTAATCGTGTTGAAAATCACCGCTTTACCGTTCGCGGCATTGACACCTTTTGCGACTTCATCGGCAAGTTTGTTGATGTGCATATTGCACGGCGTAACCATGCTCCACGTTGAAGCCACACCGATTTGGGGTTTTTTAAAATCGTCGTTGGTAAAACCAACCGCGTGCAACATGGCGCGACTTGGAGCGCGTTCCATGCCGTCAACGACTAAAGATGAAAATGTGCGTGTATTTTTAGTATCTGTCATAAGATTTTTAGGAGTGCAAAAGGTTAAAAAATAAGTGTTTTTACGGATTTTTCGTACACAAACTCTGGATCAAGATCCACGTCTACGTCAGACCATTCGATAGTATCAAAAGAAACGCTCACATTTGAAAACGAAATCGTTTCCTTGAGTTTCTGAAATATACCAAAATCCAAATAAGGCTTCATATCCAATACGCCGTGTTCGCCATTGTTGAATGTGATGCCGAGCTGGTAATTATCTTGAACAAGTACAGCAGTTACGGACGGATACATTGTCATTCCTTTTAACATAGCGGACTAATTTTTGAAGGCGATTTTCCTGACATGACCAATTCCCAATTATTGAGCAATTCTTCTTGGTGTAACTCTGCCCATGCCAGGGTTAATTTTAATTGTTTTCTAGGTAAATCGCCTTCAATCCACTCACAAGTACGAATATCAACCGTTGCCGTATGTTCACCATAATAGACATGGAAATGCGGAGGTGGATGTTCGCCTGGTGAAAAATACATGCGAATAAAAATTCCGTAAAATGTTGATAGTGTTGGCAACTTAATTTCCCATTTACTTAATAATTGTCCCAACTGCTTTTACGTTTCCAACTCAACTTCGGCAAAATGAAACCCAGCAACACACCGACTAACGCTAAAACACCGCCGTACAAAAACCAATCTTGATTGTCGGTATTTTGTAGAGCCTGATTTTCGAGTTTCACTTGTTGCAAATCACGTTCAACATTCACAAATCTCCCTTGCAATTCGTCGCGCTCACTTTTGAGTTGAACCGCGCTGCCCGAAATTTTCTTCAGTTCGTTCAATTCACGACTCAATTTATCACGTTCAGTGACGAGCGATTGTTCGAGCGTCGTGCCAGGCGTAATCGTTTCTTTTGCGGCTTTTAATTCGCTTTGTAATCCTGAAATTTGCCCTTGTAATGCCGCGATATTTTTCGCCGAAATATCATCTCTATCGTGTTCGGGAGCTTCTTTTTTCGTGTATTTCGCTTTGATGTAACCTTCCGTGCCGTCAATCGTTCGCACTTTGACAAATCCAGCGTGCGAAGACGTTTCACCAATCGTGGTTAACGGCGTTCCCGTCGGCAACGATTTAATTTTGGTGGTGTAACTCGGCGAACTCCACAGCGTTAAATTGTAATCGTCCGCCACATAAATAATATCGCTTTGCGCGTTTGCGTTAATACTTGCCAGCATCAACGCAGTCAACATTAGTTTTTTCATCGTGTTCCCATGTTAATCATTAAGTAAAGAAATTTTCGCATCGCCACACATGAGCAATTCCAATAACGCCTTTTGAGCGTGCAAACGATTTTCAGCTTCGTCAAAAACAACGCTTTGTGCGCCATCAATCACGTCAGCACTGACTTCTTCGCCGCGATGTGCGGGTAAACAGTGCATAAATAACGCATTTGATTTCGCTGCCGCCATAACTTCAGCCGTTACTTGATAATCTTTGAAAGCCATTTCGCGCAACTTTTGTTCTTCTTCTTGTCCCATGCTAGCCCAAACATCGGTAACGACCAAATCTGCACCTTTCGCGGCATCAATCGTATTATCAAAAAAGTGAACCCGTTCACCCGCTAACGCCACGATTTCAGGATTCGGCAAATAGCCTTTTGGGGCGGCGATGTGCAACGTAAAATCTAACACCATTGCCGCGTGAATGTAAGAGTGGCACATATTATTGCCGTCCCCAATCCACGCCACCGTTTTGCCACGAATATCACCGCGATGCTCAAAATAGGTTTGCATATCGGCTAACAATTGGCACGGATGCTCTTTATCAGTCAAACCGTTAATCACGGGAACACGCGAATTTTCAGCAAAATGCGTCACTGTTTCGTGTTCATGCGTGCGTAACATCACACAATCCACCATGCGTGAAATGACTTTCGCGCTGTCGGCAATCGGTTCACCGCGTCCCAGTTGGGTATCACGCGGCGACAAAAAAAGCGCGTGTCCACCAAAATGCGCCATGCCTGTTTCAAAGGAAACGCGCGTGCGGGTTGACGATTTTTCAAAAATCATTCCCAACACTTGCCCTTTCAATGGCTGATAATCGTGGTCACGATTGTGTTTTAACATCGTGGCGCGAGCGATAACTTGCCGCAATTCGTCGCTGTTTAAATCCAGCAAGCTGATAAAATGTCTAGGTTTTTTCATGATTTTGTCTGTTCTTGAATCAACATGGATAACGTTTCCACGAGTTGGGTTATTTGGTTTTCGTCGATAATTAACGGCGGTAATAAACGAATGACTTTATCTTGCGTCACGTTAATTAACAAGCCCGCGTTTAACGCTTTGCCGACTAATTCGCTGCAAGGTTTGTCTAATTCTATACCAATCATTAAACCTAAATGGCGAATGTTCACGATGTGCGAATTGGAATCTAGTTTTTCATGAAACGCCGCGCAAATCGCGTCGCCTTTTTCAGTCGCTTGAGCAATCAAATTGCTGTCGGTTAACGTGTTTAAAACCGCTAACGCCGCGCTACACGCCAACGGATTTCCGCCAAAAGTAGAACCATGATTGCCAGCGGTAAATAAATCCGCCGCTTTTCCGTGCGCCAAACACGCGCCAATCGGAACGCCATTGCCCAACGCTTTCGCCAACGTGCAAACGTCAGGAATAATGCCGTTGTGTTGAAACGCTAAAAATTTGCCGGTGCGTCCGATGCCCGTTTGAATTTCGTCCAACATCATCAATATATCGAACTCATCACACAGCGCACGAATTTGATTCAGATAATCTGGCGCGGGAATGTTTACGCCGCCTTCGCCTTGAATCGGTTCAACTAAAATCGCCACAATCGACGCATTTTCCGCCAACACCGTTTTAATCGCGCCAATATCGTTGTACGGCACGCGCACAAAGCCTTCGACCAATGGCTCAAAACCGTGTTGAATTTTCGCATTGCCGGTCGCGCTCAATGTCGCCAACGTCCGACCGTGAAAACTGCTATCAAACACGATAATCGCTGGCGTTGAAATACTTTTTGCGTGTCCAAATTTACGCGCCAATTTAATCGCCGCTTCATTCGCTTCCGCGCCAGAATTACTGAAAAAAACGTTGGTCATACCGCTCATTTCGGTCAGTTTATCGGCGAGCTTTTCTTGGTTAGCGACATGATAAAGGTTAGACGTGTGTAGCAATTTCGCGCTTTGTTGACAAATTGCTTCATGCACCGCCGCGTGTGCGTGTCCCAAATTGCACACCGCAATTCCCGATAACGCATCTAAATAACGCTGATTATTTTCATCCCACAACCACGCACCTTCGCCCCGTTCAAACGTAACGGCGAGACGCGCATAAGTAGGCATAATGTGACTGTTCATAACGTTTTGCCTGTCAACAAAAAAAGGGCGGATTATAGGTTTCAATTCCCTTGCAAGCAAGTCTATGAACAGACAGATTTCTTTTCGTTTCATAATGTTGATAGAATTGGATGATATTTTATTTTAACTGGAGCTATTTTTATGACTATTACCATTCGTATTGAAGAATTATTGCAATCCCATCCCGTGCTTTTATTTATGAAAGGTACGCCCGATTTTCCACAATGTGGTTTTTCAGGTCAAACCGTGCAAGTTTTAGAAGCGTGTCAGGCAGATTTTCAGCATTTCAACATTTTTGAAGATGCCGAAATCCGCGAAGGTTTGAAAGCGCATTCCAATTGGCCGACCTATCCACAACTTTATATTAACGGCGAATTGATTGGCGGTTGCGACATTCTGATTGATTTGTACCAAAAAGGTGAATTGGTCGCATTGTTAGCAGCGGCAAACGCCATTCGAGCGTAGTTCATGGCAAAAGCAGGCGATTTAAAACGCGGCATGGTGGTCGAAATTAACGGCGTGCCGCACGTTGTCAAAAATGTAGACGTGAAAAGTCCGTCGTCACGCGGCGCATCGACGTTGTATAAAATTCGATTTAACAACGTGCAAACCGGACAAAAACACGACGAATCGTTGAAAGGCGATGACTTTTTCAAAGACGTGGATTTAGTTCGCGCGAAAGTGCAGTTTTCCTACATCGACGACGATAATTATATTTTTATGAACATCGACGATTTTTCCCAATACAGTTTGAACAAAGCCGATTTAGAAGATCAAATCGATTTTTTAAGCGAAGGTTTGGAAGGTATTGTGGCGTTATTGGTCGATGATGACGTGTTAGGCATTGAATTACCGAGCGTGGTAATTTTAGAAGTGGTCGAAACACCGCCCGCCATTAAAGGCGCGACGGCAAGCGGTCGAACCAAAACCGCCCGTTTAACCACCGGCGCAGAAATTCAAGTTCCTGAGTATTTAGAAACCGGCGAATTGATAAAAGTGAACACCGAAAGCGGAAAATTCATGTCTCGCGCGTAGATTTAAATTGCTAAAATTTTTTTTGGTGTAAAAATAGAACCGTCGATAATAAGGCGGTTTTTTTGCAGGCAAAATTATGGCTGATTTTTATAATTCAAAAAGGATTGCTTTTCATGTACTCAGAAAATTTAAAATTAAATAAAAACTCAGCTTTCCAAAACGGCGAAGAAGAAAAAAAACCTGTTGAATCGGAGACTTTGAATTCCGAAATACATTTAAGTCGCTTTGTCTTAACCGGTTTGAATGAATTATTAGTGAAAATTCAAAAAGTTGGTTCCGCGCAAGATTTAACCAATCAGGTGATTTCGTATTTAGCCGTTTATACGCATGCTCAAGTCGGTCTATTTTATTTATGGAATGAATCGGCGCACCGTTTAGAGTTATCGAGCGGTTATAACATTGATACGAAAAAAGAAATGTTTGTGGAATTGTCACAAGGCGACGATTTAGTTCAACGCGCAGCGGTAGAAAAACAAACGGTTTTAGTCAGTAATTCGCGCGATGATTACACCTTGAAAATGTGTGATATTTGTGTCAATCAAATAGTGGTGATGCCTATTTTTTACGAAGGCAACCTTCAAGGCGTGGTGGAATTGGGACATAGTTGGCTGGAATTTAGTGGTGAAACGCTGGAATTATTGCGCCTGTCCAGCGTAATCATTGGCATGGTCATCAAGATTATTGAATTAAAAAGAATAATCACGTTGAATTCAAACAGCAGCGAAAACCAACAAATTCTATTAGAAGAAGGTATTCAGTTACACCAAATGGAACTTCAACAAGCCAATGAAGAACTGCAACGACAGCTGGTCATGTTGCAAGAAAAAGCCGTACAGTTAGCGTTTCAAAATATTGAAAAAGAAGCGCGAACCGCTGAGACAGAACTTCAACGGCAATGCTTGATGATTATGGAGCAGGACAAAAAAGAACTGGCAGTTAAGTTGTTAGCTATGAGCGCATTAGCGACTGCCAATGCTGAAAAAGCAGAACATCTCGCCAATCTTTCCCTGGCAAACGAACAACTTTTTGTCATCAATAACGAGTTTTTGGCTTTAAATGACGAGCTTAACTTTCAAAATATAGAAAAGGAAGCGCGAGCCGCCGAATTTGTGATTGCGAATAAAAAGTTAGCCATTCAAAACAGGCAAAAGGAAGCGCAAGCGGCAGAGTTAATCCAGCTGAATCAAGCGTTAGCGGCTCAAAATAACGAAAAGGAAGCGCGAACGGCTGAGTTAATCCTGTTGAATAAAGAGTTGGAGACGCGAAACATGGAAAAGGAAATTCGTGTGGCTGAATTGGCGTGCGCGTACGAAGCAAAAGAATTATTTCGTAATCAGGTTAACCACATGCAAAAATTAGAAATTATCGGACGACTCACGTCGGGCATCGCCCACGATTTTAATAATATATTAGCGTGTATGATGGGTTACAACGAAATGAACCGCGATATTTTTGACGCGGTAACGGATGAAGCGTCACGCACTGATCTTGAAAATAACACCCATCAAATCGATTTAGCGGGTCAACGGGCGGTGGCGTTAATTAACAAAATGCTGACATATTGCCGTAAAGACACCACCAAAAAAGATAAAATGCGCGTGTTGCCTGCACAAGAAATCATTAACGAAGTGTTGGAAATGTTGTATCCGATGCTGACTAGTCAAATCAAAATTGAATTTATAAACAAATGTCACGTCAATGAGGGCGACTGCGTGCATTGTGACCAGCGAAGTCGTTGTGTTACCCGTGTTGAAGTGGATGTCATTGAATTACATCAAGTCCTGATGAATTTGGCGGTCAATGCGCGAGATGCCATGAAAGAGCGCGGCGGCATTATTATTTTTTCGCTGCACAAAACGCCGAACTGGAAGGCGCGTTGTGTTGCGTGCGGGATGGAATTTGAAGGGGATTTTGTTGAGTTGGACGTGGCGGATAATGGCACGGGAATTCAGCCTAAAATTATCAATCGAATTTTCGATCCTTTTTTCACCACCAAACCACAAGGCGAAGGCACGGGATTAGGATTGTCGGCGGTGAGCGGCATTGTGCATCATTCCGGCGGGCATATTTTGATTGATTCAAAGCGAACGGAACCGAACAAAGGAACGACATTTAGATTGTTTTTTCCGGTTCAAACGGATGTTCCAATATTCGAATGATAAAAGCAAATCCCCCAGCCCTATCGGGCTGCCTCCTTCAAAAAGGGGGCGAAAGAGTGAAAAGCAACCGCTTTTGATTTACTGTCTTGTCCCCCTTTTTAAAGGGGGAGCGGCGATAGCCGCAGGGGGATTTGCTTTAAAGCATTTGAGCATAAAGCGCGAATTCAAAACTATTTTAAACAAGAGTTTGGCTGGATTATACGATAAAATACGCCATCATTTTTTATACAATCCCATTTTTAAAGCGAGACGTTGGAGTCATTTATGCACATCATTTTGTTAGGCGGCCCGGGTTCGGGTAAAGGTACACAAGCGCAATTTATTATCGAAAAATACGCCATTCCCCAAATTTCAACCGGCGATATGCTACGCGCGGCAGTCCGCGAAGGCACGCCACTCGGTGTAGAAGCTAAAAAAGTGATGGACGTAGGCGGTTTAGTGTCTGACGACATTATTTTGGGACTAATAAAAGAACGGATTACGGCGGACGATTGCGCGAAGGGTTTTTTATTGGACGGATTCCCGCGTACGATTGTGCAAGCGGAAGGCTTAAAAAATATGGGCGTAGTAATTGATACCGTGATTGAAATCGATGTTCCTGACGAAAAAATTGTCAATCGAATAGCGGGTCGCAGAGTTCACACGCAATCGGGTCGCAGTTATCATCTCGAATACAATCCGCCAAAAGTGGAAGGTGTTGACGATGAAACGGGCGAACCGCTAATTCAACGCGCGGATGACAAAGAAGAAACCGTGCGAAATCGTTTGGCGGTTTATCATGAACAAACCCAACCACTGGTTAATTATTATTCTGTACCGGAACAAAATGTAAACTTTAGTTCCATCGCCGGTGTGGGAAAAGTAGAAGAAATCACCGCGAAAATTTTCGCCGTTTTAGGATAAAAAATGTCAGGCAAAACCTTATACGACAAACTTTGGCAAGATCACGTTGTTCACACGGAAGACGATGGTTCGTGTTTGATTTATATCGACCGCCATTTAGTACATGAAGTCACCTCGCCGCAAGCGTTTGATGGGCTACGTTTGGCAGGTAGAAAACCGTGGAACGTAGCGCGAAATTTAGCGGTAGCGGATCACAACGTGCCGACAAATTACCGCGACCAAGGCATTGCCGATCCTATTTCACGATTACAAGTTGAAACGCTGGATAAAAATTGTGCGGAATTTGGCATTACTGAATTCGGTATGAACGATATTCGCCAAGGCATCGTCCACGTTATTGGCCCCGAACAAGGCGCAACCTTACCAGGAATGACGGTGGTTTGCGGCGATTCGCACACGTCAACACATGGCGCATCGGGTGCGTTGGCGTTTGGAATCGGCACATCTGAAGTGGAACACACATTAGCGACCCAATGTTTGGTTCAGAAAAAAGCGAAAAATTTGTTGATTTCAGTTGATGGCGAAGTTGGCAAAGGTGTGACGGCGAAAGATATTGTGCTTTCAATTATCGGCACCATCGGCACAGCGGGCGGCAACGGTTTTACGATTGAATTCGGCGGTTCAGCGATTCGCGCATTATCAATGGAAGGACGCATGACGGTTTGCAATATGGCGATTGAAGCGGGCGCACGCGCGGGTTTGGTCGCGGTGGATGAAACCACCATTGATTATTATCGCAACCGTCCACTTTCTCCAAAAGGCGACGATTTAATTCTTGCCGAACGCGCTTGGCAAAATCTGCATTCCGATGAAGATGCCGTTTTCGACAAAGTGATTAACCTCGATGCCACAAAAATTAAACCACAAGTAACGTGGGGAACATCGCCAGAATTAGTCGTTTCGGTGGATGCAAATGTTCCAAATCCCGCCGATGAAACCGACGCAGTGAAAGCGCAAAGTATGCAACGCGCGTTGGATTATATGGGTTTGCAAGCGGGTCAAAAAATTACCGATATTCAAATCGACAAAGTATTTATTGGCTCTTGCACGAATTCCCGCATTGAAGATTTACGCGCAGCCGCTGTGGTGGTTGAAGGTAAAAAAGTTGCGCCAAATGTGAAATTAGCGTTAATCGTTCCAGGTTCCGGCTTAATTAAACAACAAGCTGAAAGCGAAGGGCTGGACAAAATTTTTATCGACGCTGGTTTTGAATGGCGCGACGCAGGTTGTTCTATGTGTTTGGCGATGAATGCCGACCGTTTGGAAGAAGGCGAACGGTGCGCGTCAACATCCAATCGTAATTTTGAAGGACGGCAAGGCTACGGCGGACGCACGCATTTGGTTAGTCCAGCCATGGCAGCGGCGGCGGGAATTGCAGGGCATTTTGTGGATGTGAGTCATTGGCTTGAAAAATAATCCGACAATCTTGCTAAATTCAGGTTGAAAAATGTCCTATAAAAAATTCACTTTGGCGAAGCTGCAACAACAATTTTCACTTAGTTTAGAAACACAAAATCTATTTGAACGAATTGAACCGCTTACGCCTAGTGCTTGGTTGCAAGAAACGTTGAGTTTGAGCAGGTTAATTGCTTTGAATAGTGAAAAAGCGAAATCAGAGCTAATTATCATGCCGATTTTGGCTGAAACTTTAAAACGCAATAGCGAAAAAATATCGTTACATTCTGGAATAATGCTGAATGCCGATAGTAAATTGGGTTTAAACGGCGAATGCGATTTTATTTTAAGTAATAAAGCGCACAGTTACTTTTTAGAAAGCCCTGTTTTTGCGTTAGTCGAAGCGAAAAACGACAACATCAATTATGGTTTAGCGCGGTGTATTGCTCAGTTAGTTGGCGCAAATTTATTCAACCAGCAACATAATCAGCCTTTAGAAGTTATTTATGGCTGTGTCAGTACGGGCGATGATTGGCAGTTTTTAAAGCTGGAACACAACAAAATTTATCTTGATAACCAACGCTATTATTTAGACAACATCAGCGGTCTATTAGGCATTTTTCAACATATTGTTAATCTTTA
>SESB01000355.1_pt1 | contig 33773 bp, 21 predicted proteins | sample 3171441 | NCBI WGS metagenome assembly SESB01 (sample SAMN06051867, study PRJNA518727) | freshwater metagenome | biome: subpolar coniferous forest; feature: holomictic lake; material: water; isolation source: holomictic Lake 227, 6 m depth | place: Canada: near Kenora, Ontario | collected... | reverse complement strand
CAAATCTGGACTCCATTTGAAGAGGCCACCCCACTTCCAAAGCGTCACGAATTGGTTGAGTTGGACGCTTCCGATGATGGTCACGAAATTGAAGCGGCCGTAACGGACAACTCTGAAATCGACAGCGATGACACGCTTGAAGAAGTTGAAGAGACCGATGAAGTCGTCGTGGAAGGCGATGCGCTTGAAGAAGGCGCCGAAGTCACCGAGGTTGTCGAAGGCGTAGAAGGCAGCACGCAAGATGTCACCGCGGATGGCGCGCCAGCCAAACCCGTGCGTCGAGTTGTGAAGCGCCGTGAAGCGCCGAAAGCGCGCGACACCATTATGGTTGTGAATGAAGTTCCCGGCGATGAATGTCGCGTGGCCTTTGTGCGCGGTCGCCGACTTGAGTCGTACTTCGCCGAGCGCGTGACCAGCGCCACCAACGTGGGCAACATTTACAAGGGCCGCGTCACCAACGTGGAAGCAGCAATTCAAGCCGCTTTCATTGATTTTGGCGAAGGTCAAAACGGCTTCCTGCACATCAGTGATTTGCATCCAAAATATTTTCCAGGTGGCAGCAAGGCCGAAAGCGTTGGACACAAAATTCCGCGCCACGATCGACCAGCCATTCAAGATTGCGTGAAGAAGGGCCAAGAAATCACCGTGCAGGTGATCAAGCAAGGCATTGGAACCAAAGGTCCAACGCTCACCAGTTATGTCAGCGTGCCTGGACGTTTGTTGGTGATGATGCCCGACATGGACAAAGTTGGCGTCAGCCGCAAGGTTGAGGACGAGCAACAGCGCCGCGAGATGCGCAAGATTTTGGACTCGCTTGAATTGCCCGAGGGCTTTGGATTTATTCTTCGCACCGCTGGCTTTGATCGCAGCCGCACGGAACTACAACGCGACGCCGCGTACTTGCAACGCTTGTGGCAAGCCATGGCCAAGCGCATCAACTCTGTTGGCGCGCCCGCGGAGCTGTACACCGAAAGCGATATTTTGCTGCGCACCGTTCGTGAAATGGTGGATGAAACCGTCAGCCACATTATTGTTGACAACGAGGCCGCGTGGCAACGCGTGACCGCGTTCCTTGAAGTGGTTTTCGCAAAAGACGCGCCAAAAGTGCTGTTTTATGATCGACCCGCGCCCATCTTCTCGGCGTTTGATCTGGACCGACAAATCGACGGCATTCATAGCCGTGAAGTTCCGCTGCCTTCGGGCGGCGCGCTTGTGCTTGATCAAACTGAAGCGCTTGTGGCCATTGACGTCAACAGCGGCAAGAGTCGTTCCGCGCGCGACAGCGAGACCAACGCTTACAACACCAACAAGGAAGCGGTTGAAGAAATTTGCCGCCAACTTCGTCTGCGCGATTTGGGCGGACTGGTTGTGTGCGATCTCATCGACATGCGCATGCCGCGTCACCGACGCGATATTGAAATGCGCATCGCCGAACATTTGAAGAAGGACCGCGCGAAAACCACCGTGGCTCCGATCAGCGCGTTCGGCATGATTGAACTCACGCGTCAACGAATGCGTCCAAGCATTCGCAAGGCGCATTACATGGATTGTCCACACTGCGCCGGCAGCGGCGAAGTGCGTCTTCCTGATTCAACCGCCGCCGATGGCTTGCGACAGATTCAACTTTTGTTGAGCTATCCGCAAATCCACCGCGTGGAAATGGTGTGCGGAGTGCGCGTGGCCAGCGTGATTCTTTCAACGCGTCGCCATCAATTGGTGGAGGTTGAACGCGATTCTGGCAAACGCATTGATGTGCGAATTAGCGAGGCAATTGCGGGAGATCGCGTGGATTTGTACGCCTACGACGATCGCGGAGCGGATGTGGAAATTCCGCGCTTGTCGCATTTGTCGGCGCCGCGGCTTGAGGACCTTCCAACCGAACCGCCTGAAATGGATGACACAGTTCAATCCGATTCAGGCAAAGAAGATAATTCACGCGGCCGTGGTCGCGGACGTAGTCGTGGTCGTCGTCGGGTGTTGCCCGCCGACGCCACAGCCATGCTTATGAGCGGCGCCTTTGATGATCTTCCAGAAGTGGTTGACGATGAGCCCGCGGTGATTGACGAAGTGCGCGCGCAAGAACTTGAAGAAGGCGAAGAGCCTGGCGATGTAGACAGCGACGCGCCGCGCGATGCGAACACCGAAGGTCGTTCACAACAGCGATTTGAACCGCGCCGCGATCAACGTGGTCGTGGTGGTCAAGGTGGTGGTCGTGGTCAAGATCGCGGTCGTGGCGGTCAAGGTGGTGGGCGCGGTCAAGATCGTTCGCAGTCTGCTCAGCCGCAGCGTTCGCCGTTGGCGTCGGCGGGTCGTCCAGATGGTTTGACACCAATCGAAGGCGAGCCTGTTGAAGGCGCGACTCCGCTTGATCCAAACAATCCAACACCTCAATCCACAAATCCAGATGGAAGTCCGCGCCGTCGTCGCGGTCGCCGTGGCGGTCGTGGTCGTCGTGGTGGTCAAATGGATGGCGCGCCAAATCAAAATGGTGGCAATTCTTCGGTAAATACAGGCGAAAATGCGGGTGGTCAATCCGATGGCCAATCGGGTTCATCCGAAGACGCCGCACAGAATGGCAACGGCGAAAATAATTCCAATCAGCCGCACGATCCCAACGCGCCAGCAGGTGATGAACCTCGCGGTCGTCGTCGACGACGTGGCCGCGGTGGTCAAGGCGGAGGTCGTGGTCGAGATCAAGGACCAAACCGTGAACCAATTATTTATCCAAACGCTTCGCAACGCGCCGCGGCGCAACAAGGTTTGAATCCACTTTCAAATCCTGGTTCATATTCCAATTCACCAGCAAACTCTCCATCAAATTCAAACGCACCTAGACAAGTGTCTGCGCCGACCGCACAAACAAATGTCTCTGGCAATGTCTCTGGCAATGTGTCAGGCAATTCGGCGGCGGCTCAACCCTCTGGCGATGCGCAAAAGAAAACTGGTTTCTTGCGCAGTCTCTACGGCGCCGCTCGACGCGGTCTTGCGCCAGGCTCTGCCAAAGATGCGCAGCGGAAGGAGTAATTAGAAATGACCGCGACTCGACCTGTGCAACGGTTGATCGTGCTTGGTTCGACGGGCTCCATTGGGGTGAGCACGCTCGAAGTTGTCTCACATTTTGCGTCCATGCAGTCCGCAGACAATGCGCCGCGATTTGAAATTGTGGGTCTTGCCGCGGGTAAAAACGCGAATGAGTTGTCCAAGCAAGCGCGTCAATTTGCCGTAAAAAACCTTGCAATTCTGGATGCCCACGCGGCGTCACAACTTGCAGGCTTTGACAAAGTGCACAGCGGTCCCAACGCCGCGTTGAAACTTGTGCAAGACATCGCGCGCCCTGGCGACATTGTCGTGGCCGCCATGGTTGGCTTTGCGGGTCTTGCGCCCACGCTGGCCGCCATTGAAATGGGTTGCACCATTGCGCTTGCAAACAAAGAAACATTGGTCGCGGCTGGCGCGCTTATGACAGCCGCCGCCAAACGCGCTGGAGTGACGTTGCTGCCAGTGGATAGCGAGCACAGCGGACTTGCTCAGTGCTTGCGCTCCGGCGCTCAAAAAGAAATCACGCGCGTTGTTCTGACCGCAAGCGGCGGACCATTTCGCACATGGAGCCGCGAGCACACGTTCAACGCCACAGTTGAGCAAGCGCTGAATCATCCAACATGGAAAATGGGACCCAAGGTCACCATCGATAGCGCAACGCTTATGAATAAAGCGCTTGAAGTCATCGAAGCGCATTGGCTGTTTGATCTTGGCGCCGATCGCATTGACGCCATTGTGCATCCTCAAAGCATCGTGCACGCCATGATTGAATACGCCGACGGCAGCGTGATTGCTCAACTGTCTCCGCCAGACATGAAACTGCCCATTCAAGCGGCGCTGTGTTGGCCCAATCGTTTTCCTGGCGTGGCCAAGAAATTGGATTGGAACACGCTTAAAACCCTTGATTTTGCGCCAATTGATCATGAACTCTTTCCTGCCATTGAGCTTGCCAAGCATGTGATTGAGCAAGGCGGCAGCACTGGCGCCACTCTGAACGCCGCAAATGAAATTGCGGTTGAGGCGTTTATGAATCACCAAATTCGTTTTGGCGACATTGCGCGCATTGTCAAGGAAACGCTTCACGCGCTGCCCATGCATGCAATCACAACCCTGAACGACGTGGAGACCGCGGACCACAATGCCCGCCGCCACGCGCGCACTCTGATCACGCACAATCAAATTCATTCACCACAAACAGCGGGCACTCAGCCGCTTTAATTTTTCACTCGCCACACATCGCCAAGAAAGGCGGAATATTTACACAGTGGAACTTCTCAGCAACACATCCAACATCGCGCTCATTGTGATTGGCTTTGGTCTTCTGATTGCCATTCATGAGTTCGGACATTTTATCGCGGCGCGATGGGCTGGCATTCGTGTTGAATCTTTTGCCGTGGGCATGGGTCCTACAGTGCTGGCGTATCGACGCGGTCTTGGTGTTCGCTTTGGCAGCACGGCGCCCGATATAAAAACCCGCTACGGAACCGAGGCGGAAAAAATTCCAACCGCCGAACTGCACGCGGACGGTGTTGGCGAAACTGAATATTCACTGCGTCTTCTGCCCATTGGCGGGTTCGTTCGCATGAAGGGCCAAGAAGACATGGACCCCACTTCCACCAGTGACGCCATTGACGGTTATGGCAGTAAACCCGTGTGGAAACGCATGATTGTGGTCAGCGCAGGTGTGATCTTGAACATCATCACCGCCGTCATTTTATTCGTGGTCGCCTTCATGATTGGCGTTCAATTTGAAGCTCCAATCATTGGCGCGGTGCGCCCTGGCAGTCCCGCGGCCACCGCGCGCAATCTTGACGGCGCGCCCAATGGTCTTCTGCCCGGCGACCAAATTGATTCCATCAACGGCGACCCCATGACCACATTCGCCGACATTCAAATTGGCGCGGCCATGAGCCACCCCGATCACGAATCCATTCTTCAAGTCACGCGCCCTGGCGTTGCGAATCCATTGCGCTTTGAAGTTGCGCCCATCAAAGACGCCACGAGTGGTCTACGATCTTTTGGCCTTGCCCCCGCCCGCGGCGGCATGCTTGCCGATCAAAAAGACGTCGCGCCAATGATTGAAAATATGTTGGCTAAATCTGGACTCAGCGCCGTGGGCGTGAAGCCGGGCTCCATGCTGACAGCCATCAATGGCGTGGCTATTACAAATGCCGAGGCGCTTGATCTTGCGTTTCAAAATTCAAATGGAAAATCAGTTTCAACAACTTGGTCGTTGGCGCACAACTTCACCCCTCTTGCCGCCGACACATCGCCAACCAACACGCCAGCACAACCTCATCTTTTAGTCACCAAGTCCCTTGCGCCCGAACCTAAATTTGAACCACTGGTCAGCACGGATTCAAAGTCCATCGGCGAATATGACCTTGGCTTGATCGGATTTTCACCCTTGGTGCGCATTGATTCCGTTCAAAATACAAGCCCAAACAAGGGCATTTTGCAGGTTGACGACATTGTCCTTTCCATCGAAGACCGTAGCGGTCCGAGGCTTGGTGAATTCCGGTCACTGATTCAAACCTACGCCAACCGCGCCGTGCAATTAAAAATACTTCGCGCTGGTGAAACACTTTCCATCAACGCGCGTGTGGATAGACAAGGCCGCCTTGACGTGCTGGTGGGACCGGCTTGGAACTTGTTGGTGAGCGCGCGCGTGATTGACCGTGTGCTTGAAAATCCGCTGGACCCCAAAGCCACGCAAATGGTGGCCACGCCAATCGCTTCGCTTGAACTTCGGCCACTGACAAAAATAATTTCCATCAACGACATTGTGCTCACGGATTGGGCCTCCATGCGTGACGCGTTGTGGGTCACCACCGCCACTGCGTTTGGAAAGAACACCCCCGCCACGCTCAATATTTCATTTCAAAATATCCTGGCCAACTCACCCGTGAAATCCGCAGTGATCACTCTGAGCCCCGCAGAAATCAACACCATTCAAAAACTAGGATGGTCTAGTCCGCTACCCAGCGAATTGTTTGAGCCACAAATGATCACGCGCAGCGCGCACGGCAATCCAGTGTTGGCCGCCACAATGGGTTTCACCGAAACAAAAAAACTTGCAGTGCTGACTTGGCTCACACTTGACCGCTTGGCCCGCGGCACCGTGGGCGTGGAACAACTGCGCGGCCCAGTTGGAATTGTGCAAGTTGGAACACGCGTGGCCGACCGAGGAATGACGTATTTACTGTTCTTTTTAGCCATGATTAGCGTGAATTTAGCGGTGCTGAATTTCCTGCCATTGCCCATTGTGGACGGAGGCTTATTTCTATTCTTGCTGTACGAAGGCTGCTTTCGGCGTCCGCCAAGCCTGCGCTTTCAGAACGCGGCGACCTTGGTTGGACTTGCCTTTCTTGGCAGTTTATTCGTGGTCACTTTTTACAACGATGTGGTTCGTTTATTCACCGGCGGATAATTTTTCCGCGCATTCATTATGGAGCAATAAAAGATGGTCACCCTTATCACTGGCGCTGGTTCTGGAATTGGTCGCGCATGCGCCGTCATGTTGTCGCAGCGCAAGCACCACATTGTCTTAGTTGGTCGAACTGAAAATAAACTTGCCGACGCTGCAGACGAAATTCGCGCCACTGGTTCCGGCGATGTCATGATTGCGCGCGCGGACATTTCTGATGCCGACCAGGCCAAGTCCGTCATTGATCAAACCATTGAGCGCTTTGGACGCATTGACAATCTTGTGAATTGCGCCGGCGTTGCGCCAAGCGTGCCAATTGACAAGACCACAAAAGATTTATTCACCGAGGTTTTTTCCATCAACACCTTTGGCGCTGGATATCTCATTGCCGCTTGTTGGCCGCATTTTCGCGCGCAAAAAGGCGGCTGTATTGTGAATGTTGGAACGCTTGGATCCTCCGATCCATTCCCAGGATTTTTTGTCTACGCCGCCAGCAAATCCGCGCTTGATTCACTGACCCGCAGCGCCGAGCGCGAGGGCCGCTCCCTGGGCGTGCGCGCGTTCAGCGTGAATTTAGGATGCGTTGAGACTCCGTTGCTGCGCTCCAACTTCAACGAGAAAATGATTCCACCACACAAAACTATTTCGCCCGAAAGCGTGGCCGCCACTATTACCGATTGCATTGAAGGCAAGCGGGCCGCCGACCAAGGCAAAATAATTGTAATGCCCAGCCCGTAAAGCTGGCCCATAAAGCCACTCACCCACGCGGCAATCCACTCGTGGGCGCGCGTTGCTTCCCCGTGATATTTAAAATCAATTCACTGTTGAGAACGCCAACACATTCAAGCGGGCAAACATGTGATCACCGCCGCCGACCCGCGTCGCGGTCCATGTCGCGTTTCATTTCCTTCTCACGAATCGCGGCGCGCTTATCGGCTTTCTTGCGGCCAACCGCAACGCCCACCAACAATTTGGCCACGCCATTCTTGAAATACACCTTCAGAGGCACCAAGGAAGAACCCTTCGCTTTCATGGCAAAGGCCAATTTCTTAATCTCGCTCTTGTGCGCCAAAAGCCGCCGCGTGCGCAGCGGTTCATGCTGCCTGTCCTTGCCCGCCGGCGGATATTCCGCCACATGCACCCCGTGCAATTCCAATTGTGGCGGCGCCGCCCGCGCCATAACCCACCCCTCGGCAAGACTTATCTGACCTGTGCGAATGCTCTTGACCTCCGACCCCTTCAGAACCATGCCGCACTCAAAAGTCTCGCCAATCACAAAATCATGGCGCGCCTTGCGGTTCTCTATCTCGGGTTCACGTGTGTCTTTTGTCACTATTTTGGCTCAAATTCGCTCATACACATACATTTGAAAGTTCTTCACAAATCTGCCTTCACACAGTATGAAAGCCAGAAGCAACTTGCAGAATAGGGCAACCCCAACCATGCGCACTTTTTCAACCCAATGTCCTTGCAAATTATTGCACAAAATCAATGTATTTCAAACTTTTCCCTTGCCCAACAAGCCAATGCGTGACATTAATAGTCAAATTGTCCGGGCACTGACTGTTGTTGATTTTCTTGCCACTCGCCTGTCCCTGCAAAGACTCCTATCTAAAGAAAGTTCATGAAAATGATTTCAACCAAATTGTCTGTTCTTAGTTCAGCGGTTCTTGCCTTGGCTTCAGTGGCATTTGCCGCTGGAGGCAATGCTGGCTTTGCAACCAACAATGTCAACGGAGCAAAAACTGCGATTGGAACTCAGACCACGGGCGGCGTGGCTGATCCAGGCGAAGGCATTCGTGATTCATTTGCGCAAAGTTTCCCAACGGGCGGATTGTTGGATATCAAAAACGTGTTGCGTCGCGTCTACGGAACAACATTCTCAACTGGATCTTCTCCAAGCGAAAGCGCTGACAAGTTCATGCAAAAGTGGTCCATGCTTTGGAAGGTTCCATACTCGCAACTTGAAAAAGTTGGTCCAACAGAAGATGGCGCGCACACGCAGCCACTTGTTGCCGACGATGATGGTGAGAACACAAAATTCACCGTGGCATATTTCCGCCAACACGCCAAGGGCGTTCCTGTATTCCGTTCATATGGCTGGGGCTTGGTTCGCAACGAAGACAATTTCCCAATGGTTCTAGCCGGCGCAACGCTGCGCGACATTGGCAACATGGAAGCTCGTATGGAAGGCGTGGATATTGATCCATCCTCCATCAATCTTGGCGCCATCAGTGGGCAAGCTCTTAGTCAATTCAGCGCTCCACCAGAAATGTCAACGCCGCGCTACGTGATTTGGTCCGGCATTGACGAGGATGTTCAGGCGTCCAAACTTGCGGTTGAATTCAAAGTCGTCAGCGGCGAAGGAACCGATGACTATCAAAAGGTGTTGTTCGTGGTCGACGCCTCCAACGGCAACGTTCTCTATCGAGAAAGTTTGATTTATCACGGCAGCGTGAATGTGCAAGTGAACGAATATGTCACCTCGGATTTCAAAGCCGACACATGCGGCGCTGAAACCACCCGCGGCATGGCGTACGCCAAGGTTGTCATTGGAACAACAACGCTGTACACGGATGTGAACGGCGCTTTGACATATCCATATTCAGGCACTGGTTCTGTCACGGTTGCTCCAGCCATGGCCGGAAAGTATTTCACCGTGACTGCGGGAACTGGAACACTGAACACTGTGACTTCGCAAACCGTGGCCGATGGTGGAACAGCGACATTCCTGTTTAACGCTGGTGCGGCAAATGCGGCAATTACAACCGCTCAAACGAACTCTTATGAAATGGCCAATCGCACTCGCGACATGTGCTTGCTTGCCAATCCAAACTACCCAACAGTAAAAACACAAACAGGTTTCATTATTCGTCCAAACGTCAGTGGAACATGCAACGCCTATTACGACGGCAATATTAATTTCTACCTGGCTGGTGGCGGTTGCTCCAACACTGGCTACGGCGATGTGGTTTGCCATGAATATGGTCACCACTTGGTCAGTTGCGCCGGCAGCGGTCAGAACGAATACGGCGAAGGCATGGGTGACGTCATGGGCATCATGATCACCGACTCGCCAATTCTTGGCTACGGTTTCCAAACATGCTCAACGGGTATTCGAACCGCCAGCAACACCTGCACTTATTCAGCCACGGGTTGCTCCAGTTGCGGCAGTGAAATCCATGCTTGCGGACAATTAATTTCAGGCCCTGTGTGGGATCTTCGTAACTCTTTCGCTGGAACATATCCCAGTGATTACCGAACCCGCATTCAAAGCCTGGCTGTGAATTCCATGCCTTTACATGCTGGATCTGCAACTATCCAAAATGACATCACCATTGATTATCTCACTTTGGATGACAACAACGGCAACTTGGGCGACGGAAGCCCAAACTATTTCGCAATTGCCGCGGCATTCAATGCCCACGGATTAACGGCGCCTGCGTTGAGTCTCTTCACAATCACCGCTCCAAACGGCGCGCCAACAACGGTTCTGCCACTTGGTGGAACAACCATGGCTGTGACAATCACTCCCGTGACTGGAACTGTGGCGGCTGGCAGTCAAAAGTTGTTCTATAAGGAAAGCACCGCTTCAACTTGGAGTTCAACTTTATTAACTTCAACAGGCGGCAATAATTATCTTGCTACTTTCCCAACGTTTAATTGCAACACTTCAGTGCAGTTCTACGTGCAAGCCACATCAACAAGTGGAACACCTGTGACCTTGCCCGCGGGTGGAGCAACAGCGGCCTATGTGGCAACAGCGGCAATCTCCTCCGCAACTTTAATTGCTGACAACTTTGATGGCTCTTCAACGCTGTTCACAATTGGCGCGCCAGGCGACACCGCGACTGCGGGCATCTGGGTGCGCAATGCGGTGCTGTCGGGCTGTGGAGCCAACACTGTTTCATACAGTGGAACCAAGGCGTTTGTGACGGGTTACAGAAGTTGCGAGGATGTTGACGGCGGCAAGACTTCATTTCTAAGTCCAATTGTGGATGCCTCATCTGGCGATACGGTTGAATTGTCCTACGCCATCTTCTTAAGTTACAACGGCGCCACTCCAACAGACGATCCTTTAGAAGTGTTCGTCAGCAATGACGGCGGTAACACTTGGGTATTGGGCGCTTCATACACCACCGCTACTGGAGCCAACACATGGGTGCTGAAGAAATTGAATGTGCTCAATATCCTGCCTGTCACCAGCCAAATGCGCGTGAAGTTTGTGGCGCAAGACAACGGCACGGACAATGTGGTTGAGGCCGGCATTGACAGCGTCACGTTCACAAGCGTGAAGTGCGCCGATGCTGTCTTTGGAGACTTCAACGGTGACCGTATCGTTGACAGCTCCGATGTCAGCATCATGTTGCTCGACTTTGGCCCTTGCGGTGGTTGCATAACTGATTTAGATGGGTCGGGCGAAGTTGATGCCTCGGATGTCAGCTTGGAACTTTTAGAGATCAACTAACTCAAAAGTTCTTGAAGTAATAAATTAAAAAACGGGTGGATCTCTCACCAGATCCGCCCGTTTTTTTGTCGATTTGAGATTGTGTGCAAGACAATTCCGCCCCGTGGATTCCGTGAAAGTCCTATATAAATATATTTTTCATGCAAATTTTGGATGTTTTAATTGCATGCGGTACAGATGGAGCAATAATCTTAATAGGCAACGTAAGGCTGTCGTTCTGTCGCCGTCATGAAGTTGAACCACATTTACATTTAGAAGAAAGTTTCCTAAGACCATGAAGCATTTGTCAAAAAAAATGGGTTTGTCATTGATTGGTTCCACAGCACTTTTGTTCAGCGCAGCCACAATGACCTGGGCCGGAAATCAAGTCACAAACACTCCGCCAATCAACAACCTCAATACGGGCGCCATTGGCAACCAAGCTGATCCAAATAGTGAAACAATTCAAGCCCGCTTCGCTCGACTCTTTCCCGGTGGCGGCTTGCACACAATTGCGGGTTCACTGCGACGTGTTTGGGGAACCACATTCTCCCACGGTGTTTCGCCAAGTGACAGCGCCGACACATTCATGCGCGAATGGTCCATGCTTTGGAATGTTCCTTACACGCAACTTGAAAAAGTCGGACCCTTTGAAGATGGCGCGCACACCATGCCTCTGGTGACCAGCGAAGACGGCACATCAAGTGAATTCACGGCCGCGTACTTCCGCCAACATGCCAAGGGCATTCCCGTGTTCCGCTCGTATGGTTGGGGCTTGGTTCGCAACGAAGATAATTTCCCAATGGTTCTTGCTGGCGCCACGCTGCGCAACATTGGAACCATGGAAGCGCAATTGGCTGGCAAAAATTTGGACGCATCTTCCATTGATGTTGGTCTAGTTGGTAGCCAAGCCCTTGGTCAATTCACTTCGCCTCCACAAATGAACACGCCGCGCTACGTGGTGTGGGCTGGTTTAGATGAGGATGTTCAAACCGCCAAACTTGCGGTTGAATTTGTCGCCACGGGTGGCGGCGCATTTGATGTTTCCAACTATCAAAAAGTGCTTTTCGTGGTCGATGCCGCCAATGGAAACATTCTCTTTCAAGAGAGCATGATTCACCATGGCACCGTCACTGGCCAAGTGAATAACTATGTCACCACCGATTACCGCGCCGATGCGTGCAGCGCCGAGGTCATTCGTGGCATGCCATACGCCAAGGTTCTTGTTGGAAGCACCACGGTGTACGCCGATACCAATGGAGCTTTCACATCCACCTACACCGGTACTGCGGGCGTTGTTGTTGCGCCTAGTCTGGCTGGAAAGTATTTCAAAGTTGTTGATCAAACCAGCACGCTTGGAACAGTTGCCAGCCAAACATTGCCAGATGGCGGTAGTGGAACATTCTTGTTTAACGCTGTACCAGACGTGGTCAATACTGCGCAGACAAATTCATATGAAATGGCAAATCGCACGCGTGAAAAAATTCTGTCCGCCAATGCCAGTTATCCAACAATCTCCACGCAATTAAGTTTCACCATCAACACAAACATTGCCGATGTGTGCAATGCCTACTACGACGGCGTCAGCATTAATTTCTTTAGCGCCGGCAGTGGTTGCAACAACACCGGCTTTGGCGATGTGGTTTGCCATGAGTACGGCCACCACATGGTGCAAAGCGGCGGAAGCGGTCAAAGCGAATATGGTGAAGGTCAAGCCGACGTCACCGGCATTCTGATTACCGATAGCTCAGCGCTTGGCGTTGGTTTCCAAAGCTGCTCCAGTGGTATTCGAAGCGCCAGCAACTCATGCCAATATTCTTCCACTGGTTGCTCCAGTTGCGGAAGTGAAATTCATTCGTGTGGACAACTTCTTTCCGGTTGCTTCTGGAGCCTGCGAAACAGTTTCATTACAACATATCCAAGCGACTACCGAACGCGCCTTGCAAAATTGGCTGTGAATTCCACGCCGCTTCACGCAGGTTCCAGCACAATTCAAAATGACATTACGTTGGATTACCTCACGCTCGATGACGACAACGGAAATTTGGGAGACGGAAGTCCGAATTACACGGCTATTAGCAATGCGTTTTCTTCTCATGGCCTCCTGCCGCCAGCGCTTGCCTTGTTCACCATATCGCTTCCAAATGGTGGTCCAACAACAATCAATCCAAGCGGTGGAACAACCATGAGCGTCTCCATTGTTCCGGTTTCAAGTCAAGTGCTTGCGGGCAGCGCCAAATTGTATTACCGCGAAACCACATCTGGTGCGTTTTCATCTGTCGCTTTAACAAGCAACGGCGGCAACGATTACACCGCAACATTCCCACCGGCGGGTTGCAATGTGAAGGTGCAGTATTACATTGAAGCAAAGTCCACTGGTGGAAGCGCCCTGGTTTTGCCAACAACTGCTCCCACCACAAACTATTCAACAACATCCGTTCTTTCCTCGGTCGTAACTTTCAACGACACCTTTGATGGAACCAGCACAACATTCACCGTCGGCGCGCCAGGTGACACCGCCACCGCGGGCGTCTGGGTCCGTGCCTCCACTCTCAGTGGTTGTGGAGCAAGCGCCTCCGCCTACAGTGGAAGCAAGGCGTTCGTGACTGGCAGCACCAGTTGCGTTGATGTTGACGGCGGCAAGACGTCGCTGCTTTCCCCAATCGTTGATGGGTTGGGCGAAGATGTTTTCTATCTTAAATTCGCCATGTATTTGAGTTACAACAATGTGGTTGTGACCGATGATCCATTGGAAGTATTCGTCTCCAATGACGGCGGCCAGACATGGGTGCTTGCCCAGTCCTACACCTCGGGTACTTCGTGGAGTCTCAAGACCATCAACATGCTTGATTATGTTTCGGCTTCAAGCCAAATGAGAGCGAAGTTTGTGGCGCAAGACAACGGCACCGACAACATTGTTGAAGCCGCCATTGACAGCGTGTCGTTCACCAAGGTGACTTGCTATCCCGCCCTATTCGCGGACATAGACCAAAACGGAGTGGTGGACAACGCGGACGCCTCGCTTGTGCTGCTTGATTTTGGTCCATGCTCTAATTGCCCTACAGATTTAGACAATAGTGGTGAAGTGGACCCTGGAGATCTTGCATTGGTGTTCTTAAGTTTCACCTAATTCGCATAGTTTCAAACTGAAATCATTGCGGGCGATGTCCAACAGGGCGTCGCCCGCTTTCTTTTGCGCGGGCTTCCAAAAATATTTTTTTCGCTAAACTCTTTGTCCCGCGAAATCGGGAATTGGCCCTGGTGGCGAAATTGGCAGACGCGCCAGCTTGAGGTGCTGGTGGGAGCAATCCCTTGGAGGTTCGAGTCCTCTCCTGGGCATTTGGTTGGGTTGGAAATACGGAGCGCGATATGAGCGACACGGTAACACACACATCTTCTGTGACCGACGCTCGCGAAAAATCGCTGCGCATTCATGAAACTTTTTTTTCCATTCAAGGGGAAAGCACATTCGCCGGACGGCCGTGTTTTTTTATTCGCTTGACTGGATGCCCGTTGCGATGCGCTTGGTGCGACACCAGCTACGCGTTTCGCGAAGGCGCGCCGCGGTCGGTGCGATCGCTGGTTGAAGAAGCGATTACTTCACGCTGCGACTTGGTTGAAGTCACCGGCGGCGAGCCGTTGGCGCAGGCGGCATGCGTTGATTTGGTGCGCGCATTGTGCGACGCGGGGTTGACCACGCTCATTGAAACTTCCGGCGCGCTTGATATTTCGCCGCTGGACTCGCGCTGCATTCGCATTATGGATTTAAAGTGCCCTGCCAGCGGCGAGTGCTCGCGTAATTTGTGGAGCAACCTTGAACACCTGCTGCCACATGACGAAATTAAATTTGTCATTGCCGATCGTGGTGATTACGAGTGGGCGAAAGACATGTTGAACAAGCACGCGCTGACCACAAAAGTGAATTGCGTTTTAATGAGCGCGGCGTGGACGCAGGCAAAAAATGCTGATATTGCGGGATGCGCCGGGCTGGAGCCGCTGAAACTGGCCGAGTGGATTTTGGCCGACGCCCTTCCAGTGCGCATGCAAACGCAATTGCACAAATTGATTTGGCACCCTTCCACGCGCGGGGTTTGAAACAAGTTTCATATCAATTCAAATTTGCCAAGGCGGGCCTTGTTCAAAAACAAACGCCGTGCCTTAGTAAATCCATCCTTCGATGGTGGCTGTCGCGGGCGGAACCCACTGCAGCGGATCAGTCAGAAGAATGATGGCGTCTAAGAGATCGCCTTCCTCATCGTCAATGGCTTCTTGACCAACACGATCTGGAATACGCACATGTTCTTGATCAAGCGTGCGCACCAACCGCTCACGCAATTGACGCGGCGGAAGTCCGGCGCCTTTGTAGCCGTGATCGGGCATGCCGGAAAATTTCAGAATGCTGGCGGGACAACCCTCGCACACAGTGACTTGGTTCTTGGGGTGGCCGTTGTGCACTGGCTCAATGCGAATGCCCGCGTCAGCGAGTGGCTTGAGCACTTCGGCGATCAAGGTCCATGTCTGCTTGAAAATGCGCAAGTTCATGGGCGCCATGGGCGTGCGAAAAATTTGGTCACACACGCGCTTAGGTTCTTGGCGCGAAACTTTTCGAATGGCGGTACGCCACAAGCGCGGATCTTTGAATGATTCCATCCACGTCACCATGCCGCTCCATGTGGGCGCCACATCAAATTGGCGAAGTGATTCCAGGGCAAGACCAATTGGCGCGTCAATGCGAAACATGTGTGGCTGGCCATCTTTGGCGCACTCAAGAATGTGACGCACCAAACTGTTGCGATCCATGCGCCCCTTGGAGCGAATGGGGTCATGGCGTTTGAGAAGATCACGCTCCACAACGCGAATTTTGGCGGCGCCGCCAGAAGAAGCGCCGGAGAAATCTATGCCGTGCAAAATCATGGATTCACCAATTTCAATTTTGACCGCACTGGGATTGTGATTTTCCGCATGGGCAGCATCCGCCCATGTTGGGAGCCGAAGCCGCGGATGCGCTGGAACCCACTACGCCAAATACGCTGTGACGGCGCGTGAACTTACGATTTTTTCCAGAAGGATCTTGCACAGGCTTGTCCGCGTCGGCCATGGGCCGCAGCAACTCAATCACTTGCGTGTCGGTGTCATTGATGTATTCGTACATGGGCATGGCGTGCATTCTATGGGCGTTGGCGCTTTGGTTTGGTGATTCGTTTGATAAATGGTTTCGCCACTGGACGCATGGCGGGTTTCGCTCCAATTGGTGGCGCGGACTTTGTGAATGGTTTCGCTCCAACTGGTGGCGTTGACTTTGCGAATGATTTCGCCCCAACTGGTGGCGCGGACTTGGTAAATGGTTTTGCGAACGGTCGTGCGAATTTTTTCACGGCGGGATTCGTCAAAGTTTTTGCGGAAGTTCGCACGAATGTTTTTGCGGTGGATGATGCTACTGGCTGCGCCACGGGCTCATCTTCGCCGCGCTCATCTGGCCGTGTGCGCGAGGTGACGGACTTGAATGCGGCCTTGCGCAAGCTGGAAAATTCTGCGACGGAAAGTTCACGCCACGCGCCAACGGTCACGCCGCGCAGTTGCAGCGGACCAATCGCGGTCTGGCGCAATCGCTTCAACGGATATCCAATTCGCAGCATTGTAAGCCTAATTTCAGTGTTTTTTCCATCACGGATTTCCATCAACAAAGTGGTTCGGCCCAATTCGCGATTGAGCACCGTGACGCGCGAACGTTTCTCGGGATCCATGGACATGCTGCGCTTGCTTGGAAACAACGCCGCCTCAATGGTGGCAACGGCTGCGTCATCAAGTCGACCAGCAACAACCAACTCAAATGTTTTGGAGACTTCGTAGCGCGGATGCGTCAAGCGATTAGCGAACTCACCATCGTTGGTCATGAGCACCAATCCACTGGCGTCAATCTCCAAACGTCCCACTGGAAACAGCCGTGTTTGCAATGGATGCTGCACCAAATCAATCACGCGACGACGACCGTCGGGGTCCACATTGGTGCAGACAATTCCCTTGGGCTTGTACAACATGATGTAGACATGCGGATCTGCGCCACGAATGACGCGACCATCCACTTCAATTTTATCTTTTTCCGCGTTCACCCAAGCTGGCAACGCATCAAGAATGATGCCGTTGACACGCACACGGGCCTGAGCCACTAATTCTTCGCACTCCCGTCGACTGGCAACGCCCGCCTGCGCGAGCACTTTTTGAATGCGCTCGCCGCGGCGGTCATCAGTGAATGGATGCGCGGTGGTTGATCGTCGTTTCATGGGTCGCCCATGGTAGACACTTGTTTCCCCGTACACTTTGCGCATGAATGATTTTCTCCATGTCTTGCCCGAGACCGTGACCTTCAGATTGGCTCGATTCTGGCGTTTTTTGCGCTTTTGCATTCACTGGATCGCCAAGGATCGCGCCACTCAAATGGCCAGCGCGCTGGCCTATCGAACCTTGATCGGCCTCTTGCCAGTCGTGATTGTGGCCACGCTGATCTTCAAGTCGGTTGCAGGACAAAATTTCACGCAGTTGGTGAAGCAAGGCTTGGACGCGCTTGGTCTTGGGGAAATTAAAATTGTTCCGCCAGGCTCCACGCAAGAACAAGTCAGCCTGAGTTCATGGCTACTTGAAATTATTTCAGGCGCGTCCAAACTTGATCTGTCTGGTCTTGGAATTGTTGGCGCAAGCATTCTTCTATTCAGTTCCATTTGGGTTGTCATCACTATTGAAGAAAGTTTCAACATGATTTGCCGCGCCACGCATGGGCGAAGTTGGGTGCGTCGTTTCATTACCTACTGGTTCGCGCTTACGGCAGGACCACTTCTGCTGGGCGCTCTTCCAATTGTTGGCTCGTATGTCACCAAGTCCGCGGACATGTTGCCAAATTGGGGATGGCTCTTATGGGTGGTGCGATCCATGTGGGGATTTTTTGTGTTGTGGGTGTTGTTGCTGTTGGTGTACACCGCCGTTCCAAGTTCGCCGCCACGCTTTCGTTTTGCCGCAATGGGCGCGCTTTTTAGCTCAATTGGACTTTTGCTTGGCCAACATTTTCTTGGCGTCTATGTCAATAAAACTTTGAGCTTGAGTTTGATCTATGGATCGCTTGGCTTGGTTCCTGTGTTCATGTTCTGGCTCTACGCCATGTGGCTGATTGTGCTTGGCGGTTTACAAGCGGCTGTCTTGTGGGATGTTTTTGGAAAGCGCGGTTGGGAGCAACTCTCTCTCGAAGAGGGTCCCACGCTGGCCGACCCTGGTGTCGCGGTCTCCATTATGCAGCAAGTGGTGAACAATTATAAAATTGAAACTCCCGCGACATTAACGAGTGTGTCTAAATCAGTTGGCTTATCAAGTTCGGTCACCCATGTGTTGCTCGGGCGTTTGCTTGAACGCGGTCTTCTGCTGTATGTCGCGGATGGTGAAAAATATGTGCCCGCGAAACCAGCCTCGGAAATTCTGCTGGCCGAAGCGCTGCGTGTTGGTTTTGAATCTTGCAGCGCTGGATTGGGCACGATTGATCCGTCGCTTCAGGAACTTCGCGACGCTCAAGTGCGCGCTCTTGCCAAGCGAACTTTGGCATTACCGGAAAACAACTAAACGCAATATCGCCGCCTTGTTGCGCAAACCCCATTGGCATTGGCTCACGGACAAAATGGCGTCAATTCACGGTAATTACATGCGAAATCGAATGACTTCGTTGTTCAACGCGCCCACGGAATTTTTCATTTGGTCGGCGGCCTTGGTGAATTCACCAAGCGATTGAATGGTCACCTTTACATTTTCGGACAAGTTGCCCATGGCCTCTCCAATTTGCTTGGCGCCCAAATTTTGACTGTTCATTCCTTGGCTGACGCTTCCAAATTGATTCTTCATCACCTCAACGCTTTCAATAATATTGGTCAGCGTGGAGCGAATTGTTTCAACTTGCGCAACGCTGTTGGTCACATGCGATGAGAATTTATCCATCTCCATCACGCCGGTTGAAACGGCGCTTTGCATGTGCTTGACAGTGTGTTCAATATCCAAAGTGGCCGAGGCGGTCTGATCGGCAAGACGGCGAATTTCACGCGCCACCACCAGAAAGCCGCGGCCGTGCTCGCCGGCCTTCTCCGCTTCAAGCGCGGCGTTCACGCTGAGTAAATTAGTTTGATCCGCGACTTTGGTAATGGTGACAACCACTCCGGAAATGTCCTTGGTCTTGGAGTTGATCTGCTCCAGCTTTTCAGAAATGGAAGCGCTTTGATCGGCAAGTTGCTGCATGACTAATTTCATTTCGGCAAGACCCGTTCGACTTGTGGCCGCGAGTCCGGCGGAATTTTTGGCCACGCTTTCAACCTCACCCATGGTGCTCACCAACTCATTGCCAGTCACCGTGATTTGACGCACCGCCGCGGCAATTTCCGTTGTGGACGCGCCGAAGTGGTGAATGGTGGTCTCTTGTTGCTTGCTTGTTGCGTACATTTCCACCGCGGTGCCGCCAAGCGAATCTGTCGCGTTCTTCACGCCACTTAAAACAGAGGCAATTTTTTCCACAAATTGATCAATGTATCCCGCCAGAATTCCAACTTCATCCTTGGATTGAATATTCAGGCGCACGGTCAAGTCGGCGTCTGCCTCCGCCATGGTGCGAATTCGATTAGTCACCGCGGCGAGCGACTGCAACACGCTTCTCAGAATGAGCGACCCAATAATTGCCACCAACGCAAGAACAACAACAGCCACAAGAATGCTGATCAACCTTCCTTGGTCCATCACTTCACGCGCATCTTTTTCATGTATCGCCACCTGCGTTTCTGCGGCCGCCAGGGCCTTCAGAATAGACTTGCGATGCTCGTCAAACAGTGGATCAAGTTGGTCCGATGTAATAGTTGATGCCGCGGCGTGGTCACCGCGATCAATCGCCTCCTTCCAATCACCGTGGACAATTCGAAAAAAACTTTCAGCTGAGCGATAGGATTCTTGCAGCAACTCACGAGCGACAACCCCTTCATTTCCAGGCGCATTGACCGAAAGTTTTTGCGCCCATGCCGCGTGGCCTTCACGATATTTCTTTTCCAATTCTTGAAGTTCTTTGGAAAGTTCAATGAAATCTTGGGTTGTTTTTGCTCCGTTTATTTGAAGAACCACCAGGTAAGGCTCAACAATAAATTCAGTCGGCGGAAGAATTTCGCTAATGAGATCCTTATCGCGAGCGAGCATTTGATAAATGGGGCCATTGACAATGATCTTGGACATATTGATGTGCCCGACCCAAAACAGAGCGACAAATCCCAACACCACCAGAATTCCAATCACTGCAAATCGACGGCGAAATGTCATCATGAATTGATCCTATCGAAATAGTTTCTATTTCGGCGGCACGGGGGTTGATTGAGTTTCTGGTTGTGTGGGCGGCTTGCTGGCAACGGGCGCGACCGGATTCACTGGAACTATTGCATTTCCAGGCACCGTCTCTGGCTGCGAACCCGCGGGCTTCGCTGATAGATCAGGGTCTGGCTTTGAGGCCTTGGGTAATTTCGCCAACACTCGCTTGCAATTTGCGCAAGAAAGAAATTCCTTGTTTCGTTGTCCCTCATAACGCGCCCAGCTGCGCTCCAAGCGCGCAATCGGACCAAAGATGTTCTCAAAATTTTTCTTGCGCTGGTCTGCGATTGCAAATGAGCCATCAAGAAGGGATTCCAAATATAAGCGCAACTCCGTTGGACGCTCACGCATCAACCAATTTGTGAATACATAGGACTGCGCGTAAAAATCCGCAATGGCTTCTGCTGAATTGGTTGCATCCGAGAACTTTTCCTGTGACAACATAATTTCAAGTGGCACAAGACCGTCTTTTTCCCATGCCAACTTGAATGCGTCGCGTCGACGCCAATTATCCACTTGATAACCAAACTGAACATCGGTGCGTTCGGTTTCAAAGTTTGTGGCCAATCCCTCCGCAAGCCACAGCGGATACGTCGACCCACTTCGCTGAATATCTGTATGAAAAAAAAGCTGATGCGCTGCTTCATGCACCGCGGTGCTTACAAAACTACCCGCGGCCAAGTCATTGATGCGATTGTGCTCCGCCGCAAGTTGATTTTTGGCATGGGTCAGTTGTGGATTTGGTCGAAGCGCGCGTCCCGCGGCCTGTTGTGTTTGCTCCGCTTGTTGCACTTTGAGGTCTTGCGCATTCAATTGCTGCACCACTTTTTGCACATCCGCCCCGCTCTGCGATTTATAAAACACAAGGCGATCAAAGAACGGACTGTAATACCCCACCGCCCACGTTTTTGTCACCTTGTCATTTTTAATTGCAAAATCCAAGTAATCGTTCTGCTCTTGAAATACCACGGCGACAAGTTTGTGTCGTAATGGCCTTGGTTTCCAACCAAGTGCATCGCACACATCTATATATTTCTGAAAGGTCACCTCAAGCAATGACCCCACCATGGTGACGTCTTGAGGAGATGTGTCTGACAAAATCACGTAGTGTTTCGTTTCACTTTTTGCAAAACGCGGCAGCAGCTTCGCCGTTTCTTTCAAGACGGTGGATTCGGTGATTGGCGTTTGATCCTTGGTCAACTGAACGCCTTGCTCTTGTATCTCAGATTTGGCCGCGACCACAGGGGCGGTATTTTGAAACGCGCCGCGAGCTTGCACAGAACTCAGCGCGACTCCTACAAAAAACATGTTGCAAATAAATCGCGTGGAAGTCTTGAATTTCATTTCCATCCATATATGTATAGACATCGCTTTGAAGTTCACTATTTTCTCTGTCAATCGCTACTGTCCTGACAAAGACAAACTGGATGAGACATCAACACGATCAATGAAATCTAGATCAAAATCAGTTTTTTGTACACCTTGCGGCCATGTTCAACGGAATGAATTCCTTTGAATTCACATTGATTTGGCTCCGAAATGAATTTTCAACCACGACTAGTCTGAAATCCCGCCTCACCCTAGGATAGGAAACCTATGGGCATTGAAACAGCATTACCAAGCGACAGCATTCTCACCACGCAACTTCAACGGGTCGTGAATTGGTCGCGAAGATCAAGTGTGTGGCCTCTTCCGTTTGCCACCGCCTGCTGCGGCATTGAACTCATGGCCACGGCATGTAGTCGCTTTGATCTTTCGCGCTTTGGCGCGGAGGTGATGCGCTTCAGTCCACGCCAAGCGGACTTGCTTATTGTTGCCGGTCGAGTCAGCGTGAAATGTTTGCCAGTATTGCAACGCATCTACACGCAAATGACGGAACCGAAATGGGTCATCTCCATGGGCGCATGCGCCAGCACTGGCGGCGTATTTGACACCTACGCGGTTGTGCAAGGCGTTGATCAATTTATTCCAGTGGATGTGTATGTGCCTGGTTGCCCACCGCGGCCAGAAATGTTGATCGAAGGAATTATGGCCATTCAACGCATTATTGATGAAGACAATATTCCGCGCGACCCGGATGGCAAGCGATTGCCACTTAATATTTCATTAGCGCCCAACTATCAACCGCGCGGCATGCCTGTTCCTGTGACCGTTGGCGCCACGTGAGCACGACTTCACGCGAAGCCACCAACGCGTTGAATGTGTTTGACCAGACCGTGACTGCTTGGCCGCGAAGACCAATTTTAATTTCATGTGCCATTGTGATCATGATGGTCATTTGGGTCGTGTCGTGGCAAGGATTGCAACCCACGCCTCCAAAAGCAGCTGATTCTTCGGACTTTTCAGCCATTCGTGCGCTCACTGCGGCGCGATTTGTTTTGGGAGAACAGCCTCGCCCTGTCGCGAGCGCGGCCAACATTGCGGCAGTTGGGCGCCTGAAGGAATATTTTGTATCGCTGGGATACGCGCCGCAGGAACAAATTGCCACGGTAAAAGTTCCCGGGCGCGGCGAAGTCACGCTGCGGAATATTTTTATCCGCAAAGAAGGCCGACAACAATTGCCCGCCATTCTTTTGGTGTCGCACCATGATTCAGTGGCGGGCTCGCCAGGCGGTTCCGACAACGGTATGGGAGTTGCGGTATGTCTTGATGTGGCTCGCATGTTGACATTGCAAGAGACTCCGGAGCGACCCGTGATTATTTTGGTGACCGATGGGGAAGAAGCAGGTTTATTGGGTGCAAAACTTTTCGCGCAAAACCATGCTTGGGCCAATGACATTGGAGCGGTTATTAATATTGACAATCGTGGCGGCGATGGACCAGCGCAACTTTTTGAGACGGGTCCAAATGACTTGGCGCTCATCAACGCCATCGCGCCGCACATCACACATCCAGTCATGGGTTCGTTCTTTGTGGAGGTCTATCGGCGCATGCCCAATGGCACCGACCTCACCGCTTTCTTGGCGCGCGGACAAACGGGAATTAATATTGCATGCACTGGCGCCATTGCGCGCTACCACACTTCCGCCGACACATTCAACGTCGTGAATTTGGCGGCGTTGCAACATGAAGGCGACATGGCCACGCAAGCATTGAGCGGATTGTGCGCCATGCCCGCGGATGCATTTCCCTCCGATAGTGCGGTATTTATAGATGTTTTTGGCCGATTCATCGTGGCGTGGCCGGCGAGAAGCGGAGTTGTTCTTTCCTTTGCCGCGTTGCTTGGCGTGGTTGGATTTGGCACCCATGTTGCGCGCAAGCAAGTGAAGAATGAAAGCGGCGGCTTGTTCACGCGGGACTATTTCAAGGGCGCGCTAGCCGCCGTGGTTGCGCTTCTGGCAACCATTGCTTTGATCATGGCCGCTTCTTGGATTATGGAGCGAGTGGATTTATTTGGACAAAACTACGCGGCTGGATTGCTTACCCAACAGGGCGCGGCAAAAGATGTAAAACCAAATTGGGCCGCGCAGTTCGCGGCAGCCTACTGGCCGCCGCATGGAATTTTAGTGTACGTTTTTCTGGCCGTCATTTGCGTTCCAGTTTCGTGGCTCACCGCGAACAGGTTGTTGCGGGGTAACTCACCTTGGAAAAGTTGGTGTGGAATTTGGAGCGCACTGGCAATATTCAATCTTGTCATCTCGTTCATCGCACCTGGAGTTGGAGCAATTCTTCTTCCTTTAGTCATCAGCGCGGGTTGTGCGGCATGGCTTGGCGCATCCATCTTTGGTGTTCAAAGCGCTGCCACCTCCTTTCTTGCAATTTTATTTCCTATCGCCATCGCGGCCACCATCTATGCCCCCCTTGAAATACTCAGTTGGTCAGATGTGGGTCTTTCCATGCCGCTTTTTCGCGGTATTTTGAGCGGTTTGTACGCAACTTTTTTATTAATGCTGTTCGCTGTTACGCCCGCTTCACAAACGCTGCGCGCCAACACAGCGATGGAACACGCGGCGCTTACGTCAGTGCATTGACAAACTTTTCCAACCGCTCCAACCCTTCGCGAATGTTCGCCTCTGAGCAAGCGAAACTAATACGAATATTTTCGCGCGCGCACTCTCCAAAATCTTCGCCAGGCACCACGGCCACAAATGTCTCCTCAAGCAACGCCTCGGCGAACGCTTGCGCAGAATCAATGACGCGGCCTGTCGGAGTTTTCAAACCCAAGCATGCATGAATGTCGGGGAATGAATAAAAAGCGCCTGTGGATTTGCAAACATTCAAGCGCTTGATGCCGCTGAGCAACTTGTGCACCAACGCCGCGCGCGCCGCAAACGATTGGCGCATGGTCTCCACACTCGCGGCGGAATTGGTCAAGGCCTCCACCACCGCGGGCATAATGAAACTTGGAATAGAGTTGGTCATCTGGCCTTGCAACTTAATAATTTCTTTCGCAAGCACGCCATTCTTTCCTGGCGCCGCGAGATATCCAACGCGCCACCCTGTCATGGCGAACGCCTTGCTCATGCCGTTGATTGTGATTGTTCGATCGGCCAGCCGCGCGTCCGCCCCAGGACTGACATGCTTCAAACCCGCTTCAATCTCGGGGTAAATCAGCTTTTCATAAATCTCGTCGCTGACCACGGTGATGTTTGGATGCTTCGCTAGAACATCAATCAGCGCGGCGAATTCCTTCACCGTGTACACGGTGCCGCAAGGATTGCTGGGACTATTCAACATCACCGCGCGCGTGCGCGGAGTGATTGCCGCCTCTAATTGCGCGGCGGTCATTTTAAAATTCGTGGCAACGCTTGAAGGCACTTCAATGCACGCGGCGCCCGCGAGTTCGATCAACGGTTTGTAACTCACCCACGCGGGAGTTGGCAAAATCACTTCATCGCCAGCGCCGGGCTCAATGATGGCCATCAGCGACATGTAAATAGCGTGCTTGGCGCCCACGGTCAGAGTGATGTCCTGCGCATTGCAAGCGATTCCGTTTTCATCGCGCAACTTTTTGGCGATCGCCTCGCGTGACGCTTTATCACCAGGCGTTGGCGCGTAGCGCGTCATACCTTTATCAATCGCTTGCTTGGCGGCCTCGCGAATATTGGCGGGCGTGTCAAAGTCTGGCTCACCCACGCCAAAACCAATCACGGGTTTGCCCGCGGCCTTCAACGCGGCGGCCTTTGCGGCAACGGCCAACGTGGCGCTTTCCTTCATGCGGCTGATGTGGGATGAAACCTGCATCAAATGGAAGATACACGCAGCAATTCACTGGCGTTCGCTACACTCACTCGATGAACTTTGACGCACATCAACCAGTGATCGATGAACTTGAGGCGCGGATTTCAGCCATCCGCGACTCTCTTTGACTACCCCAGAAAATTAAGCGAACGCGCGGAATTGAATCGCCAAATGGGCGAGGGCGATTTTTGGAATGACCAGAAAGCCGCGCAAGTTGTCATTAACGAACTCAAACTTGTGCGCTCGCAAATTGAACCGCTTGAACAATGCATTTCTGATTTTGAGGACGCGAAAGTGGGTTATGAACTTTCTAGAGAATCCGGCGACAAGGATTTATTAAAAGAAGCCGACGCCGCGCTCTTTCGATTGCAACAACGCATGGGCGTGGTTGAAACACAAAGCTTGCTTGGTCGCAAGCACGATCATCGCGCATGCTTTGTGGACATCACCGCTGGCGCTGGCGGCACGGAGGCGGAAGATTGGGCGGGCATGTTGGAGCGCATGTATTTGTATTACTGGAGCGAGATGGGTTGGAAGGCGGAGGAATTGCATCGCATCGCCGGCAATGAAGCGGGCGTGAGTGAAGTTGGTTACCGCATCACTGGTCCTTTCGCTTATGGCTACATGAGTTGCGAACGCGGCGCGCATCGATTGGCCCGCGTGAGCCCCTTCAACGCTGAAGGCAAGCGACAAACCAGTTTTGCCACCGTGGATGTCACCCCCGAATTTGAGGACGCCGATTTAGAAATTCCCGCAAAAGACCTTGAAATCATTGCATTTGTACGCGCATCTGGTCCCGGCGGACAGAACGTGAACAAGGTGGCCAGCGCGGTTCGCATCAACCATATTCCAACTGGCTTGCAAGTTGTGGCCAGCACATTCCGCGATCAATCACAAAATAAAAAGCAAGCCATGAACGTCATGCGCGGCAAGTTGGAGCAACTTGAAGAAGAACGCCGCGCCAGTGAGTTGGCAACGGCCACTGGCGGCAAGGTCACGCGTGATTGGGGCAATCAAATTCGCAGCTATGTGTTTTATGACAATCGCGTCAAGGATCATCGCACTGGTTTTGAAGTTGGCAATCCGCAAAAAGTGTTGGACGGATACATGTCCGGGTTTGTGATCGCTGAATTGCAGCGACGCCGCGGCGAGTCTGAAAAGAAAAAATAATTTCGCATGTTGTTCTTCTGATTGAGATGCAGCGACGGACTTGTGGTGTTCATGAAAATATTCTTGGAGATCAAACCATGGTGTCTCATTCAAAACCGTTCATTGATTTAGCGCCAAGCGCGTGGCCAAACGCGCAATCTGCAGCGAAATTGGAGTGGCTGAGCACAAACGCTCTTGGTGGTTACGCGTTTGGAACTGTCAGCGGCGCTCTGCAAAGGCGATGGCATGGGATTCTGATCGCGGCAACAGATCCGCCCGCAGGGCGCACCATGCTGGTATCCAAAATTGAAATCACCGCCGTTACCAAAGGCGTGCGCACACAATTGTCCGCAAATCAATGGGTTGGTGGCATGGACGCGCCTGGCCTCGCATTTCTTTCTCGAGTGTGGCTTGATGGATCAATCATTGTGCGTGAATGGAACATTGGCGCCTCAATTCTGGAAGAGCGTATTGCCATGGCGCGCGGTCGCAACACAACGGCAATTGTGCTCACGCTTCGTGGCGGCAACGACGCGGTTGATCTTGAATTGAAATGTATGGTGAATCATCGGCCTCACGATCAACTTGTGAAACCAAATGCATTCACTCCGCGCATTCAACAGCACGAGCGCGGACTTCATGTTTGCATTGATCACGCCAACGGCGAAGGCAAGGATATTTTTCTTCAAGCCGATGGCGCCACCGCCGTGGTGGATGGCGCCTGGTACTCCAATTATTTTTTGCCCGTGGAGGAAGCATGCGGCTACGACTGCGTGGACGCGCACTGCTGCGCTGGCATTTTAAAAATCACGCTAAAGCCTGGGGAATCACGCGGTTTCACGGCAAGCACGCGCGCGGAATCAGACGGGGAAGGCGCGCGCCTGATGGCGTCAACCGCCGCGCGCGATCAATCCTTGATCGCGTTGGCCAAAGCGGAGTCGGATTCATTTCGCGCGCGGTTGGTTCTTGCCGCGGATCAATTCATAGTGGATCGCCCGCTTCCAAATGGTTCGCGCGGCACAAGCATTATCGCGGGGTATCCATGGTTCGCGGATTGGGGCCGCGACGCGTTGATTTCATTGCCAGGACTTTGTTTAGAAACTGGTCGCTTTGAAGAGGCGGCGTCAATTCTTCGATCACTGGCTCACTTTGAAAAAGACGGTCTGCTTCCAAATCGTTTTCCATCGCCTGGCGAACCGTGGTTGGATAACAGCGTCGATGCTCCCCTGCTTCTGGCGCACGCCGCGCGACGCACCGTGAACGCCTCTGGCGATTTCTCATTGGCGCGTGATCTTTTTCCAACGCTTGTCAAAATCTTCAACGCATTCACCAAAGGTACGCGCCACGGAATTCGCGTTGATCCCGCTGACGGATTGCTAATAGCCACCGATCCCGGCACGCAACTCACATGGATGGACGCCAAAGTGGGCGCGACCGTGATCACTCCGCGCATGGGAAAACCCGTGGAAATCAACGCGCTCTGGTGCGGCTTGCTGGCCACGCTGATTGAATGGGCGCCCAAACTGAAGCAAGACGCAAGCGAATGGATCGCCGCACTTGCAAAGGCGCAAAAAAGTTTCGCGCGCTACATCAACGCCAATCAAGATCAACTCGCCGACACACTTGATAGCCCACAAGGCGTCGACACGCTTCAACGACCCAACCAACTTTTCGCCGTGCAGCCTTTGGTGCAACTCATTCCAACTGCGGTCGCGCAAAAAATGGTGGCGCGCGTGGAAAAAGATTTACTCACTCCGTATGGACTACGCACGCTTGAAAAAAATTCTCCCGGCTATGTTGGCCGCTACGGAGGTCGTGTTCAAACGCGCGACCAGGCGTATCACAATGGCACCGCTTGGCCGTGGCTTATAGCGCCGCTAGGTTGCGCGCTGCGAACGTTGGGAAATTCCAAGCGCGCGACAGAAATTCAAAATCAATTTCAAGACCATCTGCGCCACGGTTGTCTGGGACAAATTTGTGAAGTCGCCGATGGCGATTTACCGCAAAATGCGGGCGGTTGCATGGCACAAGCCTGGAGCGTTGCGGCAATGTTGGATCAAGGAATTGGCGAACCAGTCCCATCGACATGAGTGTGTACGATGAACACATGCAGAAAACTTCGGTCAAACCAAGAATTTCTGTAAAGCCAACGGCGAAAGAACCGCTGTCGCTGTTGCAAAGAATTGGGGCTGGCGACACCAGCGCCATGATTGCCTGCATGGAACGATTTCGCGGACTTGTGTGGTCCCTTGTTCGACGCAGTTGCTCCAACGCCGCGGACGCCGAGGATATTGTCCAGGAAATTTTTATCAGCGTGTGGCGCTCAGCCCATCGCTTTGATCCAACCATCGCCAGCGAAAGCACATTTGTTTCCGTCATCGCGCGCCGCCGTTTGATTGATCGAACTCGTCAACGCATGCGCCGTCCAACTCCAGGACCAATCATTCAAGATGTTGAGTTTGACCACGTTGAATTGCCCCGCTGTGAAATCAAGGAGGCGGGCGCGATCGCGCAAGCCGCCTTACTTGATCTTCGACAAGAACAACAACAGGTGCTGCAACTGTCCATTGAATGCGGTTGCAGCCATGAGCAAATCGCCACAGCAACGGGCTTGCCCCTTGGCACGGTGAAAACACATGCGCGCCGGGGCCTGTTGAAATTGCGCGAAGCCCTGATTGAATCTGGCATTGATATTGACCCGATTGAATCTGAGTAACCCACTTTGCATTCAGTGCTCGCGTGCGGTCAATCACCGCGCTTGATTTCATTTGTTGTCAAAAATTCGGAAACTTATTTTGTTATTTTTACTTGGCACAGAAGAGCATTTTTCAATATTTCGGGCTACAAATAGAACATGTTCTCATTCACCATTCTCGCCGTGTGCGCGCTTGCCGCCACTCCATTGCAAAACACAAACAACACGACAACTGGCGCAACACAATCACCGCCCGCGGCCATGTTGCGCTACCCGGATCTTGGTCCAAACGACATAGTTTTTACATTCGCAAACGACCTTTGGCTTGTGGACAAAAACGGTGGAGTGGCGCGACCACTTACTAGCGCGCCTGGTTCGGAGAGCATGCCCAAATTTTCTTGGGATGGAAAGACCATCGCATTTGTTGGTGGCTATGAAGGCAACCGCGACATCTACACGCTGCCAGTTGGCGGCGGTCAACCGTATCGCGTCACGCATCAGCCTGGTACGGAAAATTTGTGCGAGTGGACCATCGATGGCTCGCTGATTTTTTCATCGAATGATCTCAGCGGTTTGGCGCGCATGACGCGCTTGTTCCGTGTTCCGGCGACTGGCGGAATGCCGCAACCACTGCCTGTTCCATATGGAGCCAACGGTTCAATTTCCGCCGATGGTGAATGGTTGGCGTACACGCCGCACTCCGTTGATACGCGGACATGGAAACGCTACCGCGGCGGCATGGCCACGGATATCTGGCTCTACAACTTGAAAGACGGAACAAGTCGTCGCGTGACAACATGGGAGGGCGTGGATTCATTTCCAATGTGGCACGGCGATTTGTTGTACTACGTGTCAGACGAAGGCGAAGGCCATCGCATGAATGTGTGGAAATACAACATTATTTCCCAGAAAAAAGAGCAAGTTACTTTTTTCACCGATGAGGATGTCCGTTGGCCGTCAATTGGCCCACATGTGGGCGGCGATGGTGAAATGGTGTTTCAAAAAGGCGATCAGTTGATGCTGTTGGATTTGTCCAGCGCCAAGGCCCACGCAATTTCGGTACAGATTCCAGGAAATCGTCCAAAGATTGCGCATCGAACAGTTGATGCTTCCAAACAAATTCAATCATGGAATATTGGTCCAACTGGTAAGCGCGTTGTTGTTGCCGCGCGTGGCGATATTTGGACTCTGCCAACAGAAAATGGTTCGCCGCGTTTGCTGGTGCACAGCAGTGGCGTGGCGGAACGTTCGCCCGCATGGAGTCCAGACGGCGAAAATATTGCCTTCTTTGACGACTCCACCGGCGAGTACGAGTTGTATGTCATGCCCGCGAACGGCAAAGGTGAAAAACGCGCGCTGACAACCGACGGCGGTCCGTTCAAAGAGGGAATCACGTGGAGCCCTGATTCAAAAAAGTTGGCCTACGGTGACAAGACTGGATCATTGTGGTTGGTCACGCTCGCTGATGCCTCGCGCGTCTTGGTCGACCGTGATCCGCGCGCGAACACTCCTAATCCATCCTTCACTCAAGATGGCGCTTGGATCACCTACACCCGCCGCACGCTGGATCGAGACACGCCGCAAATTTTTATCTATGAAGTCGCCACGCAAAAATCCACGCCCGTCACATCCGGCATGTTCACGGATTCAAATCCAACCTTTGATTCCAAAGGCGAATTCCTTGTGTTTGCGAGCGAAAGAACATTTTCACCAACCTACAGCGCGTTGGATTCCACATGGATTTACACCGACGCGCAGCAGCTTTTTCTTGTGCCGTTACGCAAGGATGTGAAAATGCCTTGGGCCGCCGAGAGCGATGAGGAAGAAAAGCAAAGCGAGAAAAAAGACGCCGAGAAAAAAGCCGCGGATAAAAAAGATAATGAGAAGACCGCGGGCGACGTGGATAAAAAAGAGGCAGATAAAAAAGACGCCGACAATAAAGAGAATGGTGACGAGGATGATGGCCCATCCCCTGACGATTCAAAGACCCCGCCTGCTCCGCCTCCGGAACGCGAGCCTCATGATTCCTCCGCCAAAACTGAAACCGCAAAATTGGCCGACGCCAAGACGGATGAAAAGAAGTTGGACGACAAAAAGACCGAACCAGCCGCCCCGATCAAAATTGATTTAGACGGATTCGAAAATCGCGCTGTTACCCTTCCCGTGAAGTCGGGCGGCTACGGCTCCCTTGCGTTCAACGATAAAAACTTGCTTCTGTTCGCGCGCTCGAAAGATGGTATTAAAATTCTCGATCTGACTGACAAAGAGAAAAAGGAAAAGACCGTCACGGAAGGCGATGGCTTTGACATATCCGCCGACCGTAAAAAATTACTGGTACCCCGCGCTGGTGGCGCGGTGATTGTGGACAGCACTGCCGACGCGAAATCGAAAACCGTGATCACCGATTCCATGCCTATGGACCTTGACCCGCGCGCCGAATGGAAACAAATTGTCATTGACGCCAACCGCATCATGCGCGATTGGTTTTATGACCAAGGCATGCATCAAGTGGATTGGAAAGCGCAACGAGAACACGCGCTTAAGCTGCTGGAAAGCGCCAATTCCCGTGAAGATGTGAATTGGATCATTGCGGAAATGATCAGCGAACTGAATGTCGGCCACGCGTATTTGTTAGGGCCAGGCGACGTTGAAACGCCACCCATGTACGCCTCCACTGGCATGTTGGGCGTGGATTGGGAACTTTTTGAAACAGCCGACCATAAAAAAATCTATCGCTTTGCACACATGGTTCAAGGTGCGCCATGGGACACCGACGCGCGCAATCCATTGATCGCGGCGGGCGTGAAGCCAGGTGAATATCTTTTTGAAGTCAATGGTCGACCCGTCGACACCACGCTTGATCCGTGGGCGGCCTTTGACGGACTGGCGGGAAAAACAATCACGCTCACCGTTTCAGAAAAACCAGAACGCGACGCAACTGAACGTGTCGTGACTGTGCGCACTCAAGGCAGCGAGTCCTCACTGCGCTACCGCGAGTGGATCGAGCGCAACCGCGCGTGGGTTGATTCAACAAGTGGCGGACAAGTTGGATACATCTACGTGCCCAACACTGGCGTGGATGGACAAAATGATTTGGTGCGGCAATTCCAAGGCAATCGCCACAAGGCTGCGTTGATCATTGATGATCGCTGGAATGGTGGCGGACAAATTCCAAATCGTTTCATTGAAATGATGAACCGCCCCGCAACCAACGCCTGGGCGCGCCGCGACGCTGGCGAACAAATTTGGCCGCCAGATTCTCACCAAGGACCAAAGGCCATGCTCATCAACGGCCTTGCTGGTTCTGGTGGCGACATGTTCCCATGGCTCTTCAAACAGGAAAAACTTGGCCCCGTCATTGGCACGCGCACTTGGGGCGGATTGGTTGGAATCAGCGGAAATCCAAGCTTTATTGATGGCGGTTCCATTAGCACTCCGTCGTTTGGTTTTTACAAACTTGACGGCACCTGGGGTGTTGAAGGCCACGGCGTTGATCCCGATATTGAAGTGATCGATGATCCCGCGCTCATGAAGGGTGGGCTTGCGAACGGTGGCCGCGATCCGCAACTTGAGAAAGCCGTCGAGGTCATGCAGCAAGCGTTGAAGGATCATCCATTCAAGATGCCACCCCGACCCCCCGCGCCAAATCGCAGCGGCATGGGAATTCCAGTCGCGGATCATTGATCAAGATGAATCGATGAAGGTGAATTCATAATCTGCGTGTTTAAGTTTGAAGACACTCTCAAAATTAATTTTCACCTGATGTCTGTAAAAATAAAAGACGCTCGATACGAAAGTATCGAGCGTCTTTGTACATTCACTGAGAAATTAAATTTTCTTATACGCGCCGCCCAAACCACGCCGACCATTGCCTTGGAGAAGTGGCTTCATCACTTTCTTGTTTTCATCTTTTCCGCCTTGGACAAGCCACATAAAAGGAACATCAACGGCTTTTGGATCCAACCCGGCGGACTTGCAAATTTCCTCACGTGTGGACCACTGCGCAGGAACTTTCTTGGCCAACAACTTGTATTGATCCAACAATTCTTTGTTGGTGCTTCGATATCTCTGGCCACCCTTGTTGGTATCTGGGGTGGACTTGTGCGCTCGACGCAGGGTGGTCTTTGCAGACAATCCCAAGTCATGAAGGGTCTGCAATAATTTCTCAAAATCTCTGCGAACTTCGCGGAGTTCTTTCAATTCTGAAACCATCGCCTTGAGTTTTTTGCTGACTTGAAGTGTGTTTTGTGACATGTTGGGGTCCTTTGTGTAACCCCTAGAAGCGGCAAACTGTAACCATGTTTATGTGATTTGGCAACACAAATTCAACATCTTGAGACGTGATGATTTGTCTCAAACAGATTCAAATTTTCGCTATACTTCCCCGTCGCTGCGGGCGTAGCTCAGTGGTAGAGCGTCACGTTGCCAACGTGAATGTCGAGGGTTCGAGCCCCTTCGCCCGCTTT
>SESB01000353.1_pt1 | contig 33792 bp, 36 predicted proteins | sample 3171441 | NCBI WGS metagenome assembly SESB01 (sample SAMN06051867, study PRJNA518727) | freshwater metagenome | biome: subpolar coniferous forest; feature: holomictic lake; material: water; isolation source: holomictic Lake 227, 6 m depth | place: Canada: near Kenora, Ontario | collected... | reverse complement strand
GTCAGGTGTCGCTAGCTCTCTATCGCAAATACCGTCCCTCCACCTTCAGTGAGGTCATCGGACAAGAGCACGTCACTGAACCACTTTCCAACGCACTTACCTCCGGCAAGATCCATCACGCTTATCTATTTTCTGGCCCTCGTGGCTGCGGCAAGACCTCAAGCGCACGAATAATGGCGCGAAGCTTAAATTGCGAACAAGGCCCAACTCCTAATCCATGTGGCGTTTGCCAATCTTGCAAAGATTTAGTTGCCAATGGCCCAGGTTCAATCGATGTTATCGAACTTGATGCTGCAACTCATGGATTGGTCGATGATGCCCGCGAACTTCGCGATAAAGCATTCTTTGCACCAGTAAGTTCCAAATACAAGATTTATATTATTGATGAGGCGCATCAACTTGGTCCGGGCGCAGCTAATGCGTTGTTAAAGGTTGTCGAAGAGCCACCACCACATGTGTTATTTATTTTCGCCACCACTGAGCCAGATAAGTTGATTTCAACTATTCGCTCACGTACCCACCATTACCCATTTCGATTAGTACCGCCAGGCATCTTGGCCGCGCACCTTGAAAAGATTTGTAATGCCGAAGGCATCAAAGTTGCCAAAGGTGTTATTCCACTGGTTGTTCGCTCATCTGGTGGTTCCGTACGTGATGCCCTCTCAGTTCTTGGTCAATTGCTGGCCGGAGCTGGCAAAGATGGCGTTACATATGAAATTGCGATTCAGTTGTTGGGTTACACCGACGGCGCGCTGCTTGATGAAGCTATCGATGCGTTGGCCGCTAGGGATGCTGCCACGCTCTATAAAACGATCGACCGCGTAATTGAATCAGGTCATGACCCCCGCCGCTTTACCCAAGATTTCCTTGAGCGATTGCGCGATTTAATTATCGTCGGCGCCGTTGATGATGATGCCAGCCATATTTTGCGCGAAATTCCCGTGGATCAACTTCAGCGCCTTCGTTCACAAGCAAATTTGATTGGCACCGCCACCGTGATCCGAGCTGCCGATATCGTGGCCGAAGGGCTCACTCAAATGCGCGGTGCTACTGCGCCACGTTTGATGCTTGAACTCATTTGCGGACGCATACTTCTGCCAGATTCTGATGATCTTGGATTGTTATCCAGAATTGAACGATTAGAGCGCACCGGTTCCATTTCGGTACCACCTTCGGCACAAGTACCAGTCTCTGCGGCCCCAACTAAAGAAAAAGTAGTTGTTGAAGCGGTGACTGCGGAACCAATCGCTGAGCCAATTTTGGAACGACCAGCATTGGTTCGCGCCGCGCCGCCAACACCTTCAGCAACAAAACCCACCGGCCCCGTTGATATTGCAGCACTTCGACGCTTATGGCCTGATGTGATTGAAAATGTAAAGAAGCGCCGTCGTTTGACGTGGTCGCTGCTTAGCGCGAGCGCTCAAGTATTAGCCGTTGATGAAACCGCAATCACCATTGGAATTGTTAATGCAGGTGCCCGCGATTCCTTTATTCGGTCTGGCTCGGATGAAATTTTGCGTGCCGCCTTTGTCGATGTGACTGGCTTGGATCGAAAGATCGAATGCCTCGTTGATTCCACGGTAAATGCGCCAGTCTCAGCTCGCACGGTTGAAGATCCAACTGATGCCGATCAACTTTCTGGCACTGAACTACTGATGCGTGAATTAGGCGCCAAAGTCATAAAGGAGTTCACCAAGGAATAGCGCATCGTGCGCTACGGTGGGAACTATGTACGAAGGAGCCATTCAAGATTTAATCGACGAACTCGGTCGACTGCCAGGTATTGGCCCTAAAAGCGCGCAACGAATCGCCTTCCACATTATTCAATCCGAGCGAGTTGATGTTGCGCGGTTGGTTGATGTGCTTCGTACCGTTAAAGAGCGAGTTAAATTTTGTACCGTTTGCGGCAACATCACCGAAGAAGAGCTTTGCAAGATCTGCCGCGATCCACGGCGTGATGGTTCCATGATTTGTGTCGTTGAAGAGAGCAAAGATGTCTTGGCGATCGAAAAAACCCGCGAATTTCGCGGCAAGTATCACGTCCTTGGGGGAGCGATCTCACCGATCGATGGCATTGGGCCCGAGAACCTGCGAATTCGCGAACTGATGGTTCGCCTGGCCGCCACCGAAATTCAAGAGATCATCATCGCGACTGATCCCAACCTGGAAGGCGAGGCAACGGCCACCTACCTGGCCAGGCTGATCAAGCCGCTTGAGATCAAAATTTCTCGCCTAGCTAGCGGCCTTCCAGTTGGTGGCGACCTGGAATATGCCGACGAGGTGACATTAGGTCGCGCTTTTGAGGGGCGCCGGACCCTCGAAGGGTAATCGTCTCATTATTTGAGCAGAATGAGCGTCTCATTATTTGGGAAAGTTAGCCCCAAAGAATTTATTCGGGCATATTTAAGCCATGGGATTGATTGTTCAAAAATATGGCGGTTCCTCCGTCGCTGATGCCGAGGGCATGAAGCGGGTAGCAAATCGGATTGTTGCCACCAAACGGGCTGGCCATCAGGTCGTCGTAGTCGTCTCCGCTATGGGCGATACCACCGATGAATTGCTGGCGCTGGCGAATCAAGTCTCCCCTCTTCCCAACGGGCGCGAGCTCGATATGTTGCTCACTGCTGGTGAGCGAATTTCCATGGCTTTGCTTGCAATGGCGATCGGAAATTTGGGACACGTTGCCCGTTCCTTTACCGGTTCTCAAGCTGGCGTCATTACTGACTCTGCTCATGGTCGCGCCCGAATCATCGATGTAACTCCAGGAAGAATTCAAGAAGCGGTAAATGAAGGTGCAATTGCGATTGTTGCTGGCTTCCAAGGAATTAGCCAAGACACCAAAGACATCACGACTTTGGGTCGAGGTGGTTCCGACACAACTGCCGTTGCGCTGGCTGCCGCGTTAGATGCTGATGTTTGCGAGATTTACACCGATGTGGATGGGGTCTTCTCTGCTGATCCACGCGTTGTACCGACTGCTCGCAAACTAAAGACAGTTACTTACGAAGAGATGTTAGAACTGGCGGCATCGGGCGCCAAAGTACTTCACCTACGTTGCGTCGAATATGCCCGCCGCTTTGATCTACCAATTCACGTTCGATCATCATTTTCCAATAACGAAGGTACCTGGGTAGTTAAAGATCATCCAGAAGGAGAAAACATGGAGCAAGCAATAATTTCCGGCATCGCACACGATCGCAGCGAAGCGAAGATCACGATTGTTGGCGTTCCCGACCACACCGGTGTTGCCGCACGAATCTTCCAAGCTATTGCTGATGCTCACATCAATATCGACATGATCGTTCAGAACGTATCTGCCGCCGCTACTGGTTTGACGGATATCTCTTTCACGTTGCCAAAGACTGAAGGCAGCCACGCTTCAAAGGTGCTCGGTGCCATTCAAGGTGAGATCGGCTTTGCCTCAATTCAATACGACGATCAAATCGGAAAGCTATCGCTGGTTGGCGCGGGCATGCGCTCTCATCCGGGTGTTACAGCAACCTTCTTTGCCTGTTTGGCAGAAGCTGGCGTAAATATCGAAATGATTTCCACCTCTGAAATTCGAATTTCTATTATTTGCCGTGCTGAAGATATCGAGCGTGGCGTACGAGCCGCACATACCGCCTTCGAACTTGATTCCGAAGAGCAAGCAGTTGTCTATGGGGGTACCGGAATATGAGCAAGAAGAAACTTCCATCGCTAGCAGTTGTTGGCGCCACTGGCGCCGTTGGCACCGTCATGTTGGACATCCTTACAAAGCGTCCTAATGTTTACGGCGAAATTCGATTGATCGCATCCGCCAGAAGCGCGGGCAAAACGCTAATGTGTCGTGGCGAAGAGTTAACTGTTGTTGCACTTTCACCAGAAGCCTTCGACGGTATTGATATCGCGATGTTCGATGTACCTGATGAAATTTCTGAAGAGTGGGGTCCAATCGCCGTAGCTCACGGAGCAGTAGTCGTTGATAACTCTGGCGCTTTCCGAATGGATCCAGAAGTTCCCTTGGTAGTTCCTGAAGTAAATCCTAAGGATGCTAAGAAGCGACCAAAGGGAATTATCTCTAACCCAAACTGCACCACGCTTTCAATGATCGTTGCCATGGGCGCGCTCAATAAGAAGTATGACTTGAAGGAATTAGTTGTTGCTTCATATCAGGCAGCATCTGGTGCTGGTCAAGCAGGTATCGATACCTTGCGCGCACAGATCACGGCAGTTTCCGGAACCAACGCTGGTGATAACGCCCGCGATCTTCGCGAACACGTTAAAGACTTTGGCCCGTTTCCAGCACCGCTGGCGCTAAATGTGGTCCCTTGGGCCGGTTCACTGAAGGAGGATGGTTACTCTTCCGAAGAGTTAAAAGTCCGTAATGAATCCCGCAAGATTTTGGGGATGCCTAAGCTAAAAGTTTCGGCCACCTGCGTTCGCGTTCCAGTTCTTACAACTCACTCACTTGCTGTTCATGCGATCTTCAAGAAGAAGGTTTCTCGTAAAGATGCCCAAGATTTACTTCGCAAAGCGGCCGGTGTTGAACTTATGGATGATCCAGAGAATCATATTTTTCCAACTCCAGCCGATGTAGTTGGAACTGATCCAACTTGGGTTGGCCGAGTTCGCCGCAGTTTGGATGATGATCACGCACTGGACTTATTCCTATGTGGTGACAACCTTCGTAAAGGTGCTGCTTTGAATACCGCTCAGATCGCCGAGTTGGTTGCTAAGGAGTTCACCAAATAAATCCGTGGGTGGCGATCGCGAAAACTACGACCAGCGCTACAACTACCCAAATTTTAGATTGTGACCGACCCCAACTTCCTTCGGCATAAACTGGTTGGCGTCGCCTGCGTCGTTTGCGAGCTTGGCGCTTCACTTCTTTCATGGACTCTTTGCTCGGGGTCTTGAGTAATTCTGCGGCGGCGGCATCCCAGTCGCCTTCGACCGTCCGGCGGTCAGGCACATTGCCAATACCGAAAATATTGCGGTCAAAGTTCTTTAGATTTTCACTTCCGCATTTAGGGCACTTAGTCGCAGCCCCAACTGAATTTCCACATTCCCCGCACAACGCCATGAGAACACCTTAGTGAGCGCCCCTTAAAGAATGGAAAGATTCCGATTAATATTGCTCGAATCGGGGTGTGGCGCAGATTGGTAGCGCGCGCCGTTCGGGACGGCGAGGTCGTGGGTTCAAATCCCGTCACCCCGACCAATCGTTAGAAGGCCGCCTCTAACGTCACCAGCGAAACTTCTGGTGGTGAGGCCAAGCGAATTCGAGCAAAAGGGCTAGTTCCCATTCCCGCTGAAACATGAAGCCATGGATCGTTTTGAACTTTAGTTAGGCCACGTGCGCGCCAAGTTGGTAGATCGCAATTGGTAGTAAGTGCCTTGCTGCCACCTGGCCAAGGCAGACGGACTTGGCCACCGTGAGTATGGCCGGCAAAAATTAAGTCGAGTTGATCTTCCGACATCGCTTCCAAGATTCGAAGATAAGGAGCATGAGTGAGGCCGATCGCGAGATCGGCTTGTTGGTTTGGCTCGCCAGCGACTTCACCGTATTTGTCCCGATTTAGATGGGCATCATCAGTGCCGCGGGCTTCAATCTTGGTGCCGTTGATTTCGATCATGGCGCGTTGATGATTAATGTCGTGCCAACCGCGAGCCACTAAACCAGCAGCTAATTCCGCCCAGGGCAATTCCGGCCCTAACTTTCGAGAGCCATCATCCTTCATTAAATAACTAACTGGATTTTTAAGTTGTGGCCCGTAGTAATCATTGGAGCCAAAGACAAAGAGACCGGGCAGGTCTAACAATTTATCTAAAGCATCCAATACGACTGGGACTGCTTTTTTATGTGCCAAGAAATCGCCAGTACTGATGACCAGATCTGGTTTGAGCCCGGCGAAAGCTTTGATATCCGCGATCTCGGTTTTGCGGCTCGGGGTCAGATGTAGGTCAGAGAAATGGAGCACGCGAATATCGGCCGCGCCTTCGGGGAGGATCGGGACCGAAACCTGCCGTAACTGATAACCCATAGGCATGAGAAGATACCCCTATGGGACTGAAAGAACGACTTCAGGGCGATTTGACCGAATCTATACGCTCCCGAGATGAGCTTCGTTCTGGCACCATTCGAATGGTTTTAACTGCCATTACCAACGAAGAGGTCTCCGGCAAGAGCGCTCGAGTACTAACCGATGCTGAAATAATCACCGTTTTATCCCGCGAGGCCAAGAAGCGTCGCGAAGCCTCCGAAGCCTACGAAGCTGCAGCTCGCCCAGATCGAGCCACCGCCGAAAAGCTAGAGGGCGAAGTAATAGCTCAATATCTGCCGGCCCAATTGTCGGAAAGTGAAATTAAGGAAATGATCGCCGCTGCGATTGCCGAAAGTGGCGCGGCCGGTCCAGCAGGTATGGGACTAGTTATGAAAATAATTTCACCTAAGATCGCTGGCAAAGCAGATGGCGGAACCGTTTCAGCTTTAGTTAAAGCAGCACTCGCCAATTAATTCCAAACCAAAGCAATAATGACTGGAGCGTAAAAATGAAGTTTGAATATGTAACGGTTCCACTCTTGTCACACGCTACGAAGCAGATTTTGGATACTTGGGGTTCTGAAGGTTGGGAACTCGTCCAGGTAGTTCCAGCACCAGGAACCGGCGAACAACTAGTTGCCTATATGAAGCGGGAGCTAAAATAAATGACGATCAAGGATCAATTGGCTGAACTCGGATTAGTACTTCCCGTCGCCTCACTTCCAGTGGCGGCTTATGTTCCAGCCGTAAAAACCGGAAAATTAGTTTTCACCGCCGGTCAACTTCCACTCGTGGATGGCAAGATTCCACTGGCTGGAAAAGTTGATGGTGGCGTAACCCCCGAAGAAGCTAAAGAGATGGCACAGATCTGCATCTTGAATGCTTTGGCTGCGGTAAACACAGTTGCCAGCGTCGACGACATTTATCGAATTGTTCGCGTTGTTGGTTACGTAAATGGTGTTTCAGGTTTTATCGGCGCACCTGGTGTGGTTAATGGTGCATCCGAGCTATTGATCAAACTCTGGGGCGACGAGCTTGGCAAGCATGCGCGCTCTGCAATTGGTGTTGCGGAACTTCCACTGGATGCTCCAGTAGAGATCGAACTAACTGTAGAACTTAAGTAACAACCCCGTACTAATACATGAGACGTGATATTCAAAGTCTTCGTGGCTTGGCAATTCTTGCAGTACTTCTCTTTCACCTCGGATTTTCACAACTCCGGGGTGGTTTTTTAGGCGTTGACCTCTTTTTTGTGATCTCCGGTTTTGTTATAACTTCCAGACTTAATGCTGGCACGGGCTCGAAACGGCGTCAAATAACCACCTTTTATCAGAACCGAGCAAAACGAATTCTTCCTGCGAGCCTTGCAGTAACAGCGTTGATTTCAATCGCCAGCTTATATTTTCTCTCACCAATTTCGCTCCATTCGATTTCACAAGAAGCGCTAGGTGCCTCGCTATTTTCGGCAAATATTGTTTTTCTGCTCCACCAAAACAATTACTTGAATTCAACGTTGGATGTCTCACCATTTCTTCACTATTGGTCGCTCGGCGTCGAAGAACAGTTCTATGTCGTGTGGCCGATTCTCTTTCTTCTCTTCTTTCGCAAGCACAAGAAATTCGTTCTACCTTTCTTCTTTATCTTAGGTGGATTTGCTATTTGGTATACCCAAATTTCCCCGATCAGCTCTTTTTACTCTCCACTGTCGAGGGCTTGGGAGTTTTTAGCTGGGGCCTTAATTTCGTTGGCACTTCCGCCGGCCAAAATTTCAAAAGTTCATAAAGCCGCAGTTTTAGCGGCTTTGGCTGTTTTGATTGCTAGCTTCTTTATTGTTTCGGGAAATATGGCTACGCCTGGTTGGAGCACAATCTTTCCAGTGGTTTCCGCCATGATCATTATTCGTTATGGCTTTGAAGTTAAACCCAAGAACCCGATGGTATGGCTGGGGGATATTTCCTTCACTTTATATTTGGTGCATTGGCCAGTGGTCATATTTCTCTTTACAGGGCGATCCAGTATTTCGTTACTTTTGAAATTAGAAGCACTTCTCATTTCTCTGGTTCTTGCACTTGTGGTGACAAAGTTGGTGGAAACTCCCTTTCGTTTTCAACCTAAATTAAAACTTTCGTTGGCCAAGTGGGGCGTGGTCTTAGTCGTGATATCTAGCGGCAGTTTCGCACTGCTTTCATCAAATGCCTCGTCAGCAGTAACTCAAGTTAGTGGCGTAAAGATTGATAGTTCACTTCCAGTTATTTATTCAAATGGTTGCCATTTGGAATATCAAATTGATTGGCCGACCAAGCCTTGTCTCTTCGGCGATTTAACCAGCAATAAATTGGTAATTTTGGCCGGAGATTCTCATGCAGCGCAGTGGTTCCCTGCCGTGGCGCAATTAGCCAACAGCCAACATTGGAAATTGTTAAGCCTTACCAAATCAAGCTGCCCCGCCATTTTGTTGGCTACCAATCGTTCCGGCGTACCCGATCTTTCTTGTCAGCGCTGGCAAACTCACTTAATTTCAACTATAAATAGCGAGAAACCAGCGCTGGTGCTGCTCTCAAACTTCACGCAGCAGCCATATCAATTGGTTCAAGCAAAAGGCAGTTACGTTCAGGATTGGCAGTCAGGTGAACTTGCCTTCATCTCGAAATTAAATATTGCATCCGGGAAAGTTGTTCTATTAGGCGATACCCCGAAACCCGCCAGCGATTCCATCAGTTGCTTAACCGCCCCGGCTCACAAAAAGAATTTGCAGGCATGCGACTTTACGAACGTGCCAACTGATCTGACGGCAGCAATTCCTTCGTGGGCAAAAAATAGGCTAATTAATTTCATCGATCCAGTCAGTTGGTTCTGTATTAAGAACGTTTGCCCGGCAGTTGTGAACCAGGAAAATGTTTATCGCGACAACTCGCATTTAAGCGTGACAATTGCTAAAGCCACCAGCAATAAATTGTTGGTGGCTTTAGGAAAAGCGGCGAACTTTAGTTAACGACCGCGCTTGCTAAGCCGATCGAAATCAAGAACAACTACCGCACGAGGTTCTAACCGAACCCAACCGCGAGCAGCAAAATCAGCGAGCGCCTTATTCACCGTTTCGCGCGAAGCGCCGACAAGTTGAGCCAGCTCTTCTTGCGTTAGATCATGGTTTACATGCAGGCCATCATCTTTTTGAACACCAAATCGACTTCCAAGATCCATGAGTGCTTTTGCAACCCGGCCAGGAACATCCGAGAAAACTAAATCAGCTAGAACTTCATTAGTGCGGCGAAGGCGTTGTGCTAGTCGGCCCAGGAGCTGTAGCGAAACTTGTGGATGGCGGGTAACCCAACCAATAACTTGATCATTGGCCAGCGCCAATAAGCGGGCATCAGTTACTGCAGTAGCGGTGGCAGTGCGTGGGCCTGGATCGAAAAGGGAGAGTTCACCGAACATCTCGCCTGGTCCCAGAATCGAGAGCAGATTTTCTCGACCATCGCCGCTGGAGGTACCTAGCTTCAGCTTTCCTTCGACCACGACATAAAGTCGATCCCCTTCATCGCCTTCTTTAAAGAGGGTGTCACCTTTTAAGAGTCGAACTGAGGTCATCGAAGCATGCAAAGAGGCAGCAGCATCGTCATCTAAAGCGCTGAAAAGTGGAGCCAGTCGTACGACAGAGTCGTCATTCACAGAATTGGTCACTAACGAACATTAAGCCCTATCGGGCCAGTAGTTCCAATCGGCTAGCCTGTTGGGGTGGATCAAAGCCAAGCGGATCAAAAGAAGCGGGCTCGAGCCATGTACCGAATCCTTAGCCGTCGCTATCCCGATGTCCGCTGCGAATTGGATTTTCAAGACCCATTTCAACTCTTGGTTGCCGTGGTCCTGTCGGCACAGTGCACCGATAAGCGGGTAAACCAGGTGACCCCAGCGCTTTTTCGCCGCTTTAAAAATCCAACGGCGATGGCCGGGGCTAAAGTCTTAGAGATCGAAGAGCTCATTCGCTCGACTGGTTTCTTCCGAATAAAAGCCAAAAATATCAAGATTCTTAGCGGACTGATTATGAGTAATTTCGGGGGCCAAGTCCCAGAAACCTTGGAAGAGCTCATCACTCTGCCGGGTGTCGGCCGAAAAACTGCAAATGTGGTCCTCGGGCATGCCTTTGGAATTCCAGGGATCACAGTTGATACCCACTTTGGTCGACTTAGCCGCCGTTTCGGCTGGACCGATGAGAGCGATCCGGTAAAAGTGGAATTCGCAGTTGCCGCACTCATTCCCCAGAAAGAATGGACCAATCTCTCCCAACGCCTGATCTGGCACGGTCGCCGAATCTGCCACTCTCGTAAGCCAGCCTGTGCCGCTTGCCCACTAAGTACGCTGTGCCCTTCGTACGGGATGGGTGAAATGGATAAAGTTAAAGCCTTAGCCATGGTCAAGAGCGATGAGGATTTTCGATGAAGCGCAAGGTAAGTCTCGTTGCGGCAGCACTGCTCTTGGCGATTAGCTCGGCTACTCCAGTTTTTGCTGCCACCGGCAAAGTAATTTCTTGCGCGGGAATAGTTCATGTTGCTGCAGCGAAGAAAGAGACGGCCCTTCCCTGCCTTGATGGCGGTGCCGGACTCACATTCCAATCACTTCGGGGACCAGTAGTGGTAAATGTTTGGGGATCCTGGTGCGGCCCTTGCATTGAAGAGATTCCCCACTTTCGGGCGCTAGCGGCAAAGAATAAAGTGCGCATTGTGGGCATCGATGTGGAAGAGCGAAATATGGCCGGCGGCCGCAAATTCGTCTTGAGCCATGGCATGACCTGGCCAATCCTTTTTGATCCAGATGGGCGCACAAAAGGAATTTTTGGCTTAGGTGTTCCAGTTACTTGGTTTATCGATGGTAACGGCAAGGTAACTTATAAGCAGATTGGGACGATTCATTCCGATAAAGCGCTCTTTGATCTGGTGAGTAAAAATCTAGGAATAAAAATATGAGTTTCAACTGGGTCGACCTGATTTTAACGATCGCAATTTTGGCCTCGTTCTTTCGTGGGTATCGCGCTGGTCTGGTTTCAGCCTTGCTATCGGCGATTGGTTTTGTTGCTGGCGGGTTGGCTGGTCTCTGGTTAGTGCTTCACCTGGTAAAGAATTGGACCGGAGTGCTCGGGAAATTCAGCTTGGTAATTGTGGCCATTTCGGTAGCTTCGATGCTGGGAGAAGCGCTCTTTAAACGAATCGGGAATTTTTTCCACGCCCGAATTTTCTTTGGGCCATTTCGGTGGCTAGATTCTCTGGCCGGCGCCGCATTTTCACTGCTTCGAACTTCAATTTATGTTTACGTAATAACGTTAATTTTGATGGCGTCACCTTGGGGTTGGGCGCACCACAATATTCCCAGTAGTTATCTCTATCGGCAAATGCAGCAGCGTGCACCGGCACTAATGAATAGCGTTGCGGACGAAATTAGGACGGCATTTAGGTCCCCGAATTAATCTTCGCTCTTTCCAGATTGCATCCCGGCCTGGATTAATTTCATAACATTTGGATCGGCAAGGGTCGTCGAATCTCCGACCGCTCGATGTTCCGCAACGTCACGAAGCAAGCGCCGCATAATCTTTCCGCTGCGAGTTTTAGGAAGTTCATTAACCACCATTACTTGACGGGGCTTTGCGATTGGTCCGATCTCTTTTGCCACATGATCGCGAAGTTCTTTTATCAAAACCTCACCCTGCGCGTGCTCAATGGCGGATCGCAAAATTACAAAGGCGACGATGGCTTGGCCAGTCATTTCGTCTTTTGCTCCGACGACCGCAGCCTCGGCTACTGCTTCGTGCGAAACTAGCGCTGATTCCACTTCAGTGGTGGAGATGCGGTGACCAGAAACATTCATAACATCGTCGACGCGACCCAATAACCAGATTGCACCGTCATCATCTAATTTGGCACCATCGCCGGCAAAGTACATACCTTCAAAGCGCGACCAATAATTCTCTTTGTAACGTTCTGGCTCACCCCAGATGCCGCGCAACATTGCCGGCCATGGCTTTGTTAATACCAAATAACCACCGTGGCCATTGCCCATGAAATTTGCTTCATCGTCGATCACCTTTGCGGAAATTCCCGGCAGCGCCCCCATAGCGGAACCAGGTTTGGTTGCAGTAACGCCAGGCAGCGGCGAAATCATGATCGCACCGGTCTCGGTTTGCCACCAGGTATCAACGATCGGACAACGATTGCCACCAATAATTTCGCGGTACCACATCCATGCCTCAGGATTTATCGGCTCTCCTACTGAACCAAGCAGACGAAGAGAAGTTAAGTCGCACGAATTTGGAAACTCATCGCCCCATTTCATCCAAGTTCGAATCAAGGTAGGTGCGGTATAAAGAATCGATACCTTGTACTTTTCAATGATTTCAAAGATGCGCGATTTAGTTGGAGTATCGGGCGTTCCTTCATACATAACTTGAGTGGCGCAGTTAATCATTGGCCCATAAACAACGTAAGAGTGGCCAGTAATCCAACCGATATCTGCGGTGCACCAATACACATCTTTTTCGGGTTTAAGGTCGAAGACCATCTTGTGAGTGAAGGCTGCTTGCGTCAGATAGCCACCAGTGGTGTGAAAAATGCCTTTTGGCTTTGCTGTCGTTCCCGAGGTGTAAAGAATAAAAAGAACGTGCTCGCTATCAAAAAATTCGGCTTCATGTTCTACAGATTGGCGCGCCATAATTTCATGCCACCAAATATCTTTGTTGTCGTTCCACTCGGTCTCTTGCCCGGTTCTTTTTACGACGAGAACATTTCTGACATTCGTCTCACCTTTTAACGCCTCATCTACTGCGGGCTTTAAAGCAAAAGGTGCGCCGCGACGATAACCGCCATCGCTGGTGATAACCAAAGTCGCATCAGCATCTTGAATTCTGGAGAGTAAAGAATCGGCAGAGAAGCCACCAAAGACCACGGAGTGCGCCGCGCCAATGCGGGCACAAGCCAACATCGCGACTGCAGCTTCAGGAATCATCGGTAGATAGATTGCGACGCGATCGCCCTTACCAATTCCTAATTCGGTTAGCGCGTTAGCCGCCTGTTTTACTTCGACCAACATCTGCGCATAAGTAATAGTTCGAGTGTCGCCAGGTTCGCCTTCGAAATGAAAAGCGACGCGATCGCCTCTGCCAGCCAAGACATGTCGATCAAGAGCGTTGTAGGAAGCATTTAATTTTCCGCCAATAAACCATTTGGCAAAGGGAAGATCCCATTCCAAGGTTTTTATCCAAGGAGTCTGCCAGTCCAACTCTTTCGCTTGCTTCTCCCAGAAACCTAGGTAGTCGGCCTCAGCTTCGGAGTAAAGATCGATGGTCCCATTGGCTTGCGCGACAAACTCCGGGCTGGGCGGGAAGGTGCGCTCCTCGTATGAGAGGTTTTCGAGAGCGTCGCCAGTTTCTGCAGAGGATGTCATTTTCGAAAGATTACCAGCGCAAAGTTTTCCCCACTATGAAAAAGCGCGGCGAATGGCATCCAGTTTGCTGCGTACTTTTTGAGCGTGAGCCAACTAATCAACAATAAGTAGAAAGGAGTAACTGAATGGGAGTTATCTGGAATCTGGTTGCCCACAGCCATCTGGTGGTAACCCTCGGGAAAGGGTTGCTCAAACTGGCAAAAGGGGCGCTGCACTCGAATTTTGGCCTAATCGGGCTAGATCGAGTCATGTCCTTCTTTGGGATCAATTAAACCCGGCCAGTTGAGCCTCTTTTTTCCAATCTGCCCCAAAATGTGGTGGGATAGGGCGTAAGCCTCGCCGTCTGACCCAATGACGCGCCATCGGAGGAGAGATTTACACGTACTCGTCCACCACATTATTTGGGAGCTGAAAATGCCAATTGCATCGCCTGAGATTTATGCTGAAATGTTGGATAAGGCCAAGGCCGGTTCCTTCGCTTATCCCGCAATCAATGTCTCTTCATCGCAGACCTTGATTGGTGCGATCCGTGGCTTCGCCGAAGCAAAATCTGACGGCATCGTTCAGATCTCATGGGGCGGGGCGGAATATCTTTCTGGCTCGACGGTAAAGAACATGGTTGATGGCGCCGTTGCGCTCGCCGAGTTCGCTCACGTCGTTGCTAAAAACTACAACGTCAATATTGCAATCCATACCGATCACTGCCCAGCTGAGAAACTAGATGGCTTTATGCGTCCACTCCTCGCACTTGGTGCCGAGCGCATCAAAGCTGGTAAGGCACCACTCTTCAACTCGCACATGTGGGATGGTTCTGCGGTATCGATGCCCGAGAACATGACGATCGCCTCAGAATTGATCGATGCCTCTGCCTTGGCCCGCACAATTTTGGAAATTGAAATCGGCGTAGTCGGCGGCGAAGAAGATGGCATTGAAGCGAAACACGATGCCAAGCTTTACTCCACACCAGAAGATGCCTTGCTAACCATGAAGACACTTGGCTATGGCGAGCGCGGTCGCTACATGGTTGCTGCCACCTTCGGAAACGTCCACGGCGTGTACAAGCCGGGCAACGTAGTTCTTCAGCCAAAAATTTTACAGACCTTGCAGGCAGCAGTTTCAGAGTCCAAGGGTCTTCCTGCTGGCTCGAAGCCAATGGATTTGGTATTCCATGGCGGTTCAGGTTCGCTACTTTCTGAAATTCGCGAATCTTTAGATTACGGCGTAATTAAAATGAATATTGATACTGATACTCAGTACGCCTTTACCCGCCCAATCGCCGATCACATCCTCAAGAACTACGACGGCGTCCTAAAGGTCGATGGCGAAGTTGGAAATAAGAAGGCATATGACCCACGCGCATGGGGCAAGGCTGGCGAAGCCGGTATTGCTAAGCGCGTTGTCGAAGCCTGCGAAGATCTTCGTTCAACCGGTACTTCACTTATCTCCTAGTTTTAACTCCTGCCGTACTAGCTGAAAGAGACGATCATGCCTGCCATAGTGTTGTTAGGCGCCCAGTGGGGCGATGAAGGCAAGGGAAAAGCAACCGATCTGCTTGGAGATCGGGTTGATTATGTGGTTCGTTACCAAGGTGGCAATAACGCGGGTCATACCGTTGTAATAGGCGACCAAAAGTATGCGCTCCATCTTTTACCTTCCGGAATTCTTAGCCCCAATGTGGTTCCGGTTATTGGCAATGGCGTAGTGATCGATCCTTCAGTTCTGCTAACTGAAATTAAAGGGCTAAATGAACGTGGCATCGATACCTCAAAACTGAAGATCAGCACTAACGCCCACTTGATCACGCCTTATCACCGCACCATCGACAAAGTATCCGAGCGCTTCCTGGGTAACTCCAAGATCGGAACCACTGGTCGCGGCATTGGTCCGGCTTATGCCGACAAAATCAATCGAATTGGTATCCGCGTTCAAGATCTCTTTGATCCGTCAATTCTTCGTCAGAAAATTGAAGGCGCCCTTCGCGATAAGAATCAAGTGCTGATAAAAGTTTTCAATCGTAAAGGGATTGAGCTCGAGGATGTCCTAACCGAATATTTACAGTACGCCGAAATTCTTCGTCCTTACGTTGCCGATACTGGCCTGCTTTTGGATCAAGCGCTCAAAGCCGGAAAGTATGTACTTCTTGAAGGATCCCAAGGGACTTTGCTTGACGTCGATCACGGTACCTATCCATTCGTTACCTCTTCTAATCCAACCGCTGGTGGCGCTAGTACTGGGTCTGGAATTGGGCCAACGAAGATCACGCGCGTTATTGGAATCGTAAAGGCTTACACAACTCGGGTTGGTTCTGGTCCCTTCCCAACAGAATTGTTGGATGAAGATGGCGAGAAACTTCGCAGCATCGGCGGGGAAGTAGGAGTTACTACAGGTCGCAATCGTCGTTGTGGTTGGTATGACGCGCCGATCGCGCGTTACGCCGTTCGGGTAAATGGCTTAACTGATTTCTTCTTGACCAAACTCGATGTATTGACGGGCTGGGAGAAGATTCCAGTTTGTGTTGCCTACGATATTGAAGGCACGCGGGTTGAAGAACTCCCAGCTTCGCAATCAGATTTCCACCACGCTAAACCAATTTACGAATACCTACCTGGTTGGAGCGAGGATATTTCTGGCGCTAAAACATTAGAAGACCTTCCAACCAATGCTCGCGCTTATGTTAAGTACCTTGAAGATATTTCGGGAGCTCCAATGTCGGCAATCGGCGTTGGTCCCGGACGTAATCAAACGATTTCAGTACGGGATCTCATTTGAAGGTTTTACTGATTGGCTCCGGCGGGCGAGAACATGCCCTGGCGGCCGCGCTAATTCAGGATCCCTCTTTGACCGAACTTCACGTCGCGCCTGGCAATCCCGGGATCGAAGCGATCGCGCTCTGTCACGTAATTAATATCGATGACAATTTGGCGGTTTTACATTTAGCCAAAGAGTTGGAAATTGAACTAGTTGTTATCGGGCCTGAAAAGCCCTTGGTAAATGGACTGGCGGATTTACTCCGTGGCGCGGGAATTGCTTGCTTTGGACCATCCGCCGCCGCCGCCCAACTTGAAGGCTCAAAGGATTTCGCCAAGAAGGTAATGAGCGATGCCGGTGTTCCAACCGCGAAGAGTTTCACCTGCTCTACTCGCGCGGAAATAGAAACGGCGCTCGATACCTTTGGGGCGCCTTATGTTGTAAAACATGACGGTCTGGCTGCGGGCAAAGGGGTCGTTGTAACCGATGATCGCGACTTTGCGATTGAACATGCCCTTCAAAGCTCCCAAGTAGTAATTGAAGAATTTCTCGACGGTCCAGAAGTTTCACTCTTTGGAATTTCCGATGGCCGCCACATCATTCCGATGCAGCCGGCCCAGGACTTTAAGCGCGCCTACGACAGCGACCTCGGTCCAAACACTGGCGGCATGGGGGCTTATTCGCCGCTGCCTTGGGCTCCCAGCGACCTGATCGAACAGACCTTGTCCCAAGTTTTAAATCCAACTATCCAAGAGATGGCTGCTCGCGGCACCCCTTTCGTCGGTTTGCTCTACGCCGGGCTGGCGATCACAACAAAGGGCACCAAAGTCATCGAATTTAATGCTCGCTTCGGGGATCCCGAGACCCAAGTTTTGCTTCCTCGCCTCAAAACTCCGCTCGCCGAGCTTCTCTTTCGGGCGGCCACCGGAGCGCTAATCGAGGGCGAAGAGTTGCAATGGTCCGATGAATCGGCGGTGACCGTTGTCCTGGCCAGCGCTGGCTACCCGGCCGCCCCATTACTTGGGGAAGGGATCTCAGGTATCGATCCCATTGAAGGCTCCTTTGTCTACCAAGCTGGCACCAGCCGGCGCGAGGGCAGCTTGCACTCTGCTGGCGGCCGGGTTCTGGCCGTAACCGGGATGGGCAGTGATCTGACCGAAGCGCGAAACCGCGCCTACCGGACGATCTCGGCAATCAAACTTCGTGGCAGCCACTATCGCAGCGATATTGCGCTCAATGCCGCGGTTGCGGAGCAAGGCAACTAAATGCGAGAGAATGCTCCTGTGAATCTTCTGGCTAACCGATATGCCTCGGCCCAGATGCGAGCAATCTTCGCTCCAGAAGCAAAAATAATTGCAGAACGCCAACTTTGGATCGCAGTCATGCGGGCGCAATCACAACTTGGTCACGCCATCTCTGAAAGCACAATTGCCGATTACGAGAAGGTAATTTCGCAAGTTGATTTGGCATCGATCGATGCTCGAGAACGTCAGACCCGTCACGATGTAAAAGCTCGGATCGAAGAGTTCAATGCGCTCGCCGGTCACGAAGCGATTCATGCTGGTATGACTTCGCGCGATCTAACTGAAAATGTTGAAGCGATGCAGATTCGCGATGGTCTGCTTTTAGTACGTGATCGCGTTATTGCCGTTCTTGCACTATTAGGCGCTCGCGCTACTGAATATATCGATCAACCGATTGCTGGCCGTTCCCATAATGTCCCGGCTCAAATCACAACTTTAGGAAAACGCTTTGCCTCCGCCGCTGAAGAACTTCTTTTTGCATATGAGCGACTAACTGGGTTAATCGATCGCTATCCGATTCGCGGCATCAAAGGACCAGTAGGAACCGCACAAGATTCGCTAGATTTACTTGGTTCCTCGGTAGCGCATTCGCAATTAGAAGCGAAAATTGCAGCATACTTGGATTTCCAGAAAGTTCTGGACTCCACCGGTCAGATCTATCCACGCTCCTTCGATTTCGATGTTGTGACGACATTGGTACAACTCGCGGCCGCACCTTCATCATTTGCTACTTCAATTCGCTTGATGGCTGGTGCTGAACTCGTTACTGAAGGTTTCAAAGCTGGTCAGGTTGGATCATCCGCAATGCCACACAAGATGAACACCCGCTCTTGTGAACGAGTAAATGGTTTGGCAGTGATTCTTCGCGGTTACGCCTCAATGGTTGGCGAACTCTCTGGCGATCAATGGAATGAAGGCGATGTTTCCTGCAGCGTCGTTCGTCGCATTGCAATCCCCGACGCTTTTTACGCCTTTGATGGTCTTATCGAAACTTTCCTAACAGTCTTGGCCGAATTCGGTGCCTTTCCAGAGGTAATAGCCGCGGAATTGGCTCGTTATTTGCCGTTCTTGGCCACTACCAAAATTTTAATGGCATCAGTCAAAGCTGGTGTTGGTCGCGAAGTTGCTCACGAAGTTATCAAAGAGCATGCCGTTGGCGCAGCCTTAGGAATTAGAGCTGGCAAACCAAACACGATGATCGATGAGATCGCAGCCGATTCGCGCATCCCGTTGGACAAATCAGAACTCGAAAGATTATTGGCACAACCGCTGGAATTTACCGGCGACGCCCAAGCTCAAACCCAGCGAGTAGTTAGTCGCATCGAGGCGATTACCTCCGCTCACACTGCCGCGGCGCAGTACCGACCTGGTTCTATTCGGTGACGCTCGTGCTCCGCGGATGGGATCACCTTCGCAGCGGAAAAGTGCGAGATCTTTATACCAATCAGAGTGGAAATTTACTTCTGGTTGCATCAGATCGTATATCTGCCTTCGATTATGTCTTGCCTACTGCGATTCCCAATAAGGGCAAAGTTTTAACGCAGCTCTCACTCTTTTGGTTTGATCTACTTTCACCCGTCGTTCCTAACCATCTGCTTTCAACACAGGTCCCCGAAGAAGTACAAGGTCAAGCGGTAATCGTTAAACCTTTAATGATGTTTCCGATTGAATGTGTGGCTCGTGGTTATTTAACTGGTTCTGGTTGGATCGAGTATCAGGCGAGCCAAACAGTTTGTGGAATTGCGCTGCCAGCTGGTTTGGTCGATGGTTCAAAGTTGCCCGAACCGATTTTTACGCCGGCATATAAAGCCGAACTTGGCGAGCATGATGAAAATATTACTTTTGCGCAATGTATTGAACTGATCGGAGAAAGTGCGGCTATTGCACTTCGCGATCTAACTTTGAAAATTTACCGCACCGCGCACGATTATGCCGCCACCAAGGGAATCATTCTGGCCGATACCAAATTTGAATTTGGCATCGATAGCGCTGGCCAAATCTGTCTGGGCGATGAGGTTTTAACACCAGACTCTTCGCGCTTCTGGGCCGCAGCAACCTGGAACCCAGGTGGCGCGCAACCTTCCTTTGATAAACAATTTGTTCGGGATTGGTTGCTCGGTTCTGGTTGGGATCGCAAAAGTCCACCGCCCGAACTTCCCGCCGAGATCGTGGCAAAGACCCAAGAGCGTTATGAATCGGCATATGAAGTCCTCACCGGAAAGGAAATCTAACGATGGCAAAGATCATTGTTGAAGTAGCGCTAAAGCCGGAGATCTTGGATCCCCAGGGACAGGCAGTAGCTTCAGCTTTTCCTAGGTTGGGCTTTACCTTTGCCACCTCTGTTCGCCAGGGAAAGCGCTTTGAAATTGAAGTTGCGGGTGAAGTTACGCCAACGATGTTGGCTGATGTTGAGCAAGCCGCCCAAACTTTGCTCTCTAACCCAGTTATCGAGACCTACGTTGTAAAGGTCGAGGCGTAATGAAGATTGGTGTCGTAACTTTCCCAGGCTCTCTCGATGATCGCGACGCGGCGCGCGCGATAGAACACGCTGGTGGACTCGCGGTTCCGCTCTGGCATGGCAGCGATGATCTCAAAGAAGTTCAGGCAGTTATTCTTCCTGGCGGTTTCTCCTACGGCGATTATCTGCGTTGCGGAGCGATTTCGCGCTTCGCCCCCGTTATGAAATCAATTATTTTGGCAGCTGAACATGGTTTCCCAGTACTTGGAATTTGCAATGGCTTTCAAGTATTAACCGAAGCCCACATGCTCCCTGGCGCATTGACCCGGAACCAAGGTTTACATTTTCTCTGCACCGATCAAAAGTTACGAATTGAAAATAATGAAACCATGTGGACCTCCGGTTTTGAGAAGAATGAAGAGGTTGTGATTCCGCTTAAAAATGGCGAAGGCTCTTTTCAATGTGATGACGAGACATTGGCCATGCTCGAAGGTGAAGGTCGAGTAGTCGCGAGATATCTGGGCGAAGATCCAAATGGCTCGCGCAACCTCATCGCCGGAATTTCAAATGCACGCGGGAATGTCGTCGGGCTAATGCCGCACCCAGAACATGCCATCGAAACTTTGACTGGCCCATCTGAAGATGGCTTAACTTTCTTTACCTCAATTCTTCATCAGTTGGTGGGTCGCTAATGGCTTTAGATACTGTCGCGCACGCGCAAACCAACCCAGATTCCAAACAGCCGTACGCTGAACTTGGATTAAGGGAGGATGAATACGCCCATATCAAAGAGATTTTGGGTCGTCGTCCAACCTCATCAGAGTTAGCAATGTACTCGGTGATGTGGTCTGAACACTGCTCCTATAAATCTTCCAAGGTTCATCTAAAGCAATTCGGCGACAAGGCGCCACACTCCGATGCGTTATTGGTTGGAATTGGTGAAAACGCTGGTGTAGTCGATATCGGACAGGGCTATGCCGTAACTTTTAAAATTGAAAGCCACAATCATCCATCTTTCATCGAGCCCTACCAAGGCGCAGCAACTGGCGTTGGTGGCATCGTTCGTGACATCTTGACCATGGGCGCACGGCCAATTGCCGTAATGGATCCGCTTCGCTTTGGCTTAGCTGATGCTGCCGATACTCACCGGGTTTTGCCGGGCATCGTTGCTGGAATTGGTGGCTATGGAAACTGTTTAGGGTTGCCAAATCTAGGCGGCGAAATTGTCTTCGATGAAACCTATGCCGGAAACCCTCTAGTTAATGCACTTTGCGTAGGGGTCATGCGACATGAAGATATCAAACTAGCTAAAGCTCATGGAACTGGAAACCTCGTTGTGCTCTTTGGTGCTAAAACCGGTGGCGATGGAATCGGCGGCGTCTCAGTTTTGGCCTCCGAAACTTTCAACGCTGCCAAACCGACCAAGCGCCCAAGCGTTCAAGTCGGCGATCCCTTTGCCGAAAAAGTTTTGATCGAATGTTGCCTAGAAATTTTTGCCGCTGATCTGGTAATTGGAATTCAAGACTTGGGCGGCGCCGGGCTATCCTGTGCAACTTCAGAGTTGGCTTCTGCTGGCTCGGGTGGCATGGATATTCAGTTAGAGAAAGTTCCACTTCGCGATCCATCGCTTTCGCCAGAAGAAATTTTGATGAGCGAGTCCCAAGAGCGCATGTGCGCCATTGTCGAACCCTCAAAGATTAAGCATTTCCTTGCCATCTGCCGCAAGTGGGATGTAACCGCCACAGTGATTGGTGAAGTTACCGATGGCACGCGGCTTAATATCACCTTTAATGGCGAACTAATCGTTGATGTACCACCTCGCACCGTTGCTCATGATGGTCCGGTTTACAATCGTCCATTCGCCGAACCTGATTACATCAAGGCGCTACCTGGATCAACCTTCAGCGTTCCGATGCCAACCACGCCGGTTGAAATAACGGCGGCAATCCTAAAGTTGATGTCCTCGCCAAACATGGCAGATAAATCGTGGGTCACTTCGCAATACGATAAATATGTACAAGGAAATTCAGTACTTGCACAACCAGAAGATTCCGGAATGATCCGAATCGATGAGCAGACCAACCTTGGCGTTGCAATCTCGACCGATGCCAATGCGCGTTGGTCTTACTTAAATCCTTACGAAGGCGCCAAATTAGCGCTGGCCGAGAGTTGTCGAAATATCGCAGTCACCGGTGCCAAGCCGCTGGCGGTCTCCAATTGTTTGAACTTCGGTTCCCCCGAAGATCCAGATGTGATGTGGCAGTTTGCCGAAACAGTCCGAGGGTTGGCAGATGCTTGTCTGGAACTTGGCCTACCCGTCACCGGTGGCAATGTCTCCTTCTACAACCAAACCGGTACCGTCGCAATTTTGCCAACGCCGGTGATTGCAGTTCTTGGAGTTATCCAAGATGTTCGCGAACGCACCCCAATGGGAATATCGCGCGCAGGTTTGGATCTCTACCTAATCGGCGCTACCGACCAGAACTTCTCTGGCAGCGAATGGGCCTATCTTCATGGCGAGCTGGGAAACGCAGCCCCGCTTTCAGATTTAGCGATGGAAGCCCGCTTGATTGAACTATTGCTAGAGGGCCAACCTCTCTTTGATAACGCGCACGATCTAAGCAACGGCGGCTTAGCCGCCAGCCTTTCGGAGACGGTACTTCGTCACGGCATCGGCGCCACCGTCCAGCTTGAAGATGTGGCCGCAGCCTTATTCGCCGAAACTCCCGGCCGAGTATTGGTTGCGGTTGATCCCAGCGCTGGCGAATCGTTATCTGTCCTAGCTGCCAAGTTCGATATCCCGCTCACCAAAATCGGCGTAACGGGTGGAACGGATCTAACTATCAACGGCGCTGCCATCACCATAACTGAACTTCGCGCCGCATTCACCGAGACCTTCCCGAAACTCTTCGGATAAGCGATGCGAGATCCCGTGCTCCTTCAAGAAGTCAAAGGGATCTTGGCGCAGCTTGGCGCTCTCGCGCCTGGTCACGCGGTTGAAGTTCGAATTCCACCGTACTCCGCGGTGCAATGTGTCGCCGGTCCCAAGCACACTAGGGGGACGCCACCCAATGTGGTTGAAATGGATTACACAACCTTGAAAGCGCTACTTAGCAACCAAGTGCAGTGGAACGATGCAATTTCATCCGGTGCAATTCATGCCAGCGGCGAACGGTCGGATTTATCCGAACTTTTCGCGCAGTTGGCTCTAACAATTAGGATCACCTCATGAGCCGACGTCCGGATGGTTTGTTAACCCACGAAAATGATCCGCATGAAAAGGGTCCGCAAGATGCTTGTGGCGTCTTTGGCGTTTGGGCACCGGGCGAAGAAGTAGCAAAGCTAACTTTCTATGGTTTGTATGCGCTTCAACATCGCGGCCAAGAGTCAGCAGGAATCGCAACAAGCGATGGCGACCGAATCTTTGTTTACAAAGATATGGGTTTAGTTTCACAAGTCTTCACCGAAAATGATTTAGCAACTTTGACTGGCAATCTAGCAATTGGTCATTGTCGCTACAGCACAACAGGTTCCAGTACTTGGGCAAATGCGCAACCAACTCTTCGCGCCACCAATCACGGCACTTTAGCTTTGGCGCATAATGGCAATCTCACCAACACTGGCGATTTGGCCGAATACCTTTCGCGCAGTCCCCAACATTCCGAATCTGGTTTCGATGCTACAACCGATACTGAAATTATCACTGCGCTGATCGCTGCCCAAGAAGGAAAGAATTTCGAGAGTTCGGCACTTGCCGTTCTTCCAATGCTTAAAGGCGCCTTCTCGTTGGTATTCATGGATGAGCACACGATTTACGCCGCTCGCGATCGCAACGGAATTCGCCCACTGGTGATCGGCAAACTAGATCATGGTTGGGTAGTTGCTTCGGAAACTGCGGCTCTGGATATCGTTGGCGCGGCCTTTGTCCGCGAGATGGAGCCCGGTGAGTTCGTTGCCATAGATGCCAATGGCTTGCGCTCGCAGCGCTGGGCTGAAGCCGAACCAAAGGGCTGCATCTTTGAATATGTTTATTTGGCTCGCCCCGATACCCAAATTGCCGGCCGCAATATTCACGCTACCCGAGTAGCTGTTGGCGAACGCTTAGCCAAAGAACATCCGGTTGAAGCTGACCTAGTAATCCCCGTACCCGAATCTGGTACCCCAGCAGCGGTTGGCTACGCCCGCGCTTCTGGCATTCCATATGGCGCGGGATTTGTGAAGAACTCCTATGTTGGCCGCACCTTTATTCAACCTAGCCAAACAATTAGGCAACTAGGGATTCGCCTGAAGTTAAATCCACTTCGCGAAGTTATTGAGGGCAAGCGCATAATTGTTGTTGACGATTCGATCGTTCGCGGAAATACCCAACGGGCATTGATCCGAATGTTGCGCGAAGCCGGCGCTCTCGAAATCCACGTTCGAATTTCATCGCCACCAGTTAAATGGCCGTGCTACTACGGTATTGACTTTGCTTCGCGGGCAGAACTTGTTGCTGCCGGCCTAGAGATTGAAGAAATTCGACGATCAATAGGCGCCGACACATTGGGTTATGTTTCCCTCGAAGGTTTAATCGAAGCTACAACGATCGCTGCGGATAACCTCTGCACCGCTTGCTTCACGGGTAGCTACCCAATTGATATTCCAGCTGATTTATCCGGCGGCAAGAATTTATTGGAGATTGTGAACCGCCACGAATGAGCACCTATTCCCAAGCCGGAGTTGATATTGATGCTGGTGATCGCGCCGTTGAATTGATGAAGGCGCATCTAAAGCGAGCACGTCGCCCAGAAGTTGTCGGTGACATTGGTGGTTTTGCGGGATTGTTTGATGTTAGCGCGCTAAAGAAATTCGATCGTCCGCTACTTGCCACCTCTACTGATGGTGTTGGCACCAAAACCGAAATCGCACGTGCTATAGGAAAGTACGACACCATCGGCGAAGATCTTGTCGCCATGGTCGTTGATGATTTAGTTGTCTGCGGTGCCGAGCCGTTATTTATGACCGACTACATTGCCGTGGGAAAAGTTTTTCCAGAACGAATCGCCGAAATTGTTTCCGGTATTGCCAAAGGTTGCGAGAAAGCCGGCACCGCGCTGATCGGTGGCGAAACCGCTGAGCACCCGGGCTTGTTAGCCGAAGATGAATTCGATATTGCCGGCGCAGCAACTGGAGTTGTTGATGCAAAAAATGTTCTTGGCGCTGAACGCGTTTTGGCCGGCGATGTTTTGATCGCAATGCCGGCTTCGGGCTTGCATGCCAATGGTTATTCCTTGGTTCGCCATATCTTGAAGAAGCAGAACCTCTCCCTTGACGCTCATGTAGCAGAACTCGGCAAGACTTTGGGCGAAGCCCTATTAACCCCAACCGAGATTTACTCCTTGGACTGCCTCGCCCTAATCAAGGGGTTGGGGGATGAGCTGCGCGCTTTCTCCCACATCACCGGCGGGGGGCTGGCAGCCAATACCGCCCGGGTTTTGCCTGGCCACCTAACGGCCACCTTTGACCGCGCCACTTGGGCCCTCCCGATGGAAATGGCCTATCTGGCCAGCGTGGGTGGGGTGCCGCAGGAGGATATGGAGCGCACCTGGAACTGCGGAATTGGGATGGTGGCGATCGTTTCGGCCGCTGCCGCGGGTCGCACGCTCAGTTCCCTCTCAGCCAGGGGCATGAAAGCTTGGGTCGCAGGTACTGTGGTTGTGGGTAATGGAGCGTCTGCGTTGGAAGGCACCTTCCAACCGCGATAACCTTCGCCTCTGAAGAATTAACTAACCATAATTAAGACCAGAGATATTGGTAAGGGGGTCACGCGCATGGGGCGAGGCCGGCAAAAAGCCAAAGCAACCAAAGTTGCTCGAGATTTAAAATATTCCTCACAAGATATGGATCTAGAGCGCCTCTCCAAAGAGCTTCACGGAGAGATTAAAGGTGACGAAAACGAAAACGACGAGGACCCGTTCGCAGAGGGCAATTACATTCGTCGAGCCTAGTTAGATGCGTCCAACTCCGTATGTCGCTTCACTTCGGATTTACGAACCAATTAAAGCGTTTGAACCTGCCGAGCAACTTCGCTGGGCTGGGCTATCTGCTGAAGAAGCAACAGATTCTGAAGAACAAGAGCGAGCGCTTCGTCGAATGATTGTGATTGAACCGCCGGCGTTAAAGCCAGATGGCGCTCACATATTAGATATTGATGGCCGCCGTTATGTCTCGCCATGGTCTACCGCAACAAGATGTTGGTCGGCGCTCGGCGATTTCAAAGAGTCAATGCCATTACCAGTCACTCGTTTTTTCGTTCCAGAAAATATGGAAGAAGCGATAACAATTAATTCAGAGCTTATGGAAGATAAAGTTCCACATATTATTTCCGAAACTTGGATGATTCCACCGCGGTGGTTCTCGCTCTTTGAAGCCGCAGATCGCAACCGAGGCCAGGATAAAAATGGCGCCTTCACCCTTTTGCAGACTTCAATTTCGAAAGCAAAAGAGCGGTGCCTATTTAGCCACCAAACAGTTGTGAGTTCTTTTGGAGTGGGACCAATTGAACAAGAGATCGCCGATTTATTAGAGTGGCTAAATCTCTTTCATGCGGAGTCTTTAGTCGAATTGGATTACGGCGGTTTAGCTGAATATTTGGCACAGCTTTTGATTGCCGATGGCGAGAGTGGAATCGATGCCGATACTTCGGTCGAGGACCTACATCTTTCACTAGCGGGGTTAGCCAGTGGTGATGGCGCCATGGCCGGGCAGGGATACGAGCGGTTGATAACCCGTTGGCGTCGAGTCGCCGCCATGGAATCGGCCACATAATTCCCATTTGGGGCAAATGTAAATGTTGGATTAAGAATTTGGATTTAACTTGAAACTGGAGCGATTGTCGTAGATACTTTCCTCGTATTGGTGCGAATGGGACATTTCACCTCTTTCTGAGCGAGTTACCTTGAATGGAGCGTCGATCGATATGAGCCAAGAACAAGAAGTCCTATTAACGCCATCTGAAGTAGCCAAGCTTTTCCGCGTTGACCCAAAGACAGTCACCCGATGGGCGAAAGCTGGAAAATTGACTTCGATTCGGACCTTGGGCGGACACCGTCGCTACAAGGAATCAGAAGTTAGAGCGCTGCTCAATGCAGTTCAAAGTAAGGGAAGCTAGAAATGACCTCAGAGAGTAATGTCCCCAAAAAAGAGTCCCACGCCCCAAAAAAGGAGTCTCACGCCCCAAAAAAAGGCGCCAATGCAGAAGCCAAGGCTCGAATGAAAGAGGCGCTCGCCAAAAAGCAAAAAGGGGCAAACTCGGGTAAGCCTGGCGGTCCAACCGGAGGCTCGAAGATCGGCGCGGAGGCTGGAGCCAACGCCCCAAAAATGTTCCGTCGTAAATCTGGCGCTGCTTAAACCCATTACTTCTTTTTAGAACTTCGGATTTGTAAGATCACGCTAGTAATCGCAAACACCACCATCACTGCAATAACAATTTCCACGATGTGATAAATCTTTGGGGGCGCACTCTGTGCCGTTAACAAAACATATATTTGGGGTGTTACGAAACAGGCACTTGCAATCCAGCTCCATTTTTGTACGGCGCGCCAATCTTTATTTATGAAATTGACGACGATTCGCGTTGTAGCGATTCCGTAAGGCCAAGATGTGGCTACATCTATTACAAAAAATAGAATTGGATTGACGCCGAACTGCCGAAGTTCTCGCCAAACCACAAAGGTGGCCGCGAAGCTATAGAGCACAACCGAGCTGGCCATTAAGCGTTCGACTAACTTTTGATGTTTAGTTAACTGCCCAGCCAAAAACGAAGGCACTAACCAATTCGGCAGTCTCATAGTAATTAACTAGTGTAAACCGCTAGAGAAGCTACTATTTCAGCGAAATTGCTAATGTGGACTTTGTTGCACCAGGTGAAGATTTATCAACACTGGCAACTATGCCTAGGCTATTGATCTCTGTGAAACTTCCTTTGATTCCTACCAGTGGCAGCAACTTTCCGATATTTACGTAGGTCAAAAAGAAACCTGGAGATTTAATAGCGTCCCGATACCCAGCCGTCTCGCCCAAATTTCCCTTTGCCTTAATTCGAGTAACCACTTCCGAGATTGATTTCTGATCTGGGCCGAGATAAATATTTGCACCATCGACCTGAATTTGTCCCGTTAACGATCCGAGGAGTCCACCATCATTGGCAAGCCGTTTTGCTGCCGCCACTGCTGCGGCTGAATCGGTTGGCGATAAGCGCAATGCGATTAAGGGTGTTCCATCTTTAGCAGCACTTGGCAGGATGATTGCCGTAATTGGACCACTTAGCAACGCCTTAATATCGGCAGAGCTGACCGAAATGTTGCTCGACAATCCGTTTGTAGCCGAGTCTTGATTGATCGCTTTTGCGATTTCTTCGCCAATGCCGGCGATGCTCAGCCCCGCCAAGGTGTCAGTTGGCAAATCACTTAGATCGGCTTGAGATTTGGCGAGTGTTGTCAGCGTGCTGGCTGATCCACCTCGGGTGAGAAAAGTTGCAGCGACAGAATTTCCGGTGAAGTGAATTCCTAATACCAGGCGCCCGCTGGCGCTACCTAAAGTTTTGTTGATTGTGCTTAAGGTACTTTCACTGGCAAAATCACTTATAAGACCCTGTTCGGCTTGAACCAGCCGTTTGGTATCAGCCCACGCTAATGCAACTTGACCGCCACCAAGCGCTGCGATATCCGATTTGTAGTTCGCATCATCTGCCAAAGTTTTTGGCGCGCTGGCAATCAAATTTAGTGTCGCCTGATTCTCTGAAATCAGGACGAAGCCCGACTTCAGCGCGTAATGCAGGTTTGGATCATGCTTCGCGAAGTAGTACTTCATTGCCGCTTCATCTTTAACAGCCAGAACTACGATTGGGACAACACCATTGGAACTTTCAACGGCCGCCACCGAGTAACGATCTCCGATCCAGCTCTTCACATCTGACCAATTTATATTTGCATCTAAGTTCGCAGTTTTTATCAGTGAATCAAGCGGATCGTTGGAATTGAAACCTTTAAAGGTTGAAGGAAAGCGCGAAATAAATCGCACGAAGTCCACTTTTTGACCCACCGATGGATTCAAATCAAGTTTTGCAAATGCCACAGTGTCGCTGGGAAGAACTGATTCCGGCTGCGCACCACCACCCGAACTAAGGGCAAAGGCCGCAATCGCACCAACAACAACGATTACGACCAATCCGCCGACTAGGCCAACAATCTTCAGCGGCGTGAAACGTCTTTTAGTCTCCTCGATGACAGTAGGGAGTTCGGGTTCGTCAAAGTTTCCGATGGTGCTATCGCTCATATGCTCACCCTATTGATGAATGTGGGCTATTAGGCAACCTAAAGGCAGCGAAATTACCGGGCGAAGGAGCCTGAGTAGGATTTCCGCCATGAGCGGCCAAGACCCAAGAGCGTATTGGCGTGATGAATCGCAAATTGCGCAGAAAATCAGCTTGGCGTTCCTGGCTTACGCCGCGGGGGATGCCTTTGGGGTTCAATTTGAATTCGCTCCAAAGATATTGGGTGAGATCAAGCACGAACTTATTGAAAAGCCAGGCTGGCCATTTGGCGCAGTCAGCGACGACACCTTGCTATCTATCTTGACCGTCGAAGCACTGGCACATAGCAGCCTTGAGGATGCGAGGCGCAATTTCCTGGTTTCATTGCGAGCCGCAATTCCACAATTGCGTGGCTTGGGACCAACTACTCGCTCGGCTTTGGGGCTACCTGTAAGGGAAGTGGAACTTTCACAAGTTGGCCAATCCAACGGTGGCATGATGCGAACCGCTTTGCTCGGCCTATCTTTCACTGCTGATGAGATTGAACTTCGCCGAAGTTGGGTTGGTCAATTGACGGCCGCTACTCACCCTTTTCCGAAAGCTCAAGATTGCGCGCAAATTTTGGCCGCCGGATTTTCTGCTGCTCTTGAAAGTTGCACCATCGAAGCCACGCTTGATTCAATCATCGAAGAAGTAAATAACAATCTCGAGTTGTCGGATCGGGTGGTAGTCGCCATCAATAACTGGCGCGCTTGGACGCCGCCGGATGCTGGAGTTAGTAATGATTCGTTAGAAACCCTGCTGGCCGTTCTATATGTGGTTAGTCGGGTAACCAGTACGAGGCAGGCCTACTCAATCGCTTGTAAATTGGGTGGCGACACTGACACCGTTGCTGCCTTAGCTGGATCACTTTATGCGGCAACGATCTGTGATTTCGAAGCATTCTTTGAAATTGATTGGCTCACAGATGTCGATTGGCAAGGCGTTGCGGGATTAAAAGCTGCAATTCAAGTTCTGATTGATCGGAGAGCAACTGTTGTCTAAAAGAATCTGGATTGTTGGCACGGTCTCCTGGGATAGCGTCATCTATATTGGTGAGTTCCCAGCCGCCGGTGGCTTTGCCCAAAGCACTAATCGCATTGAACGCTTGGGTGGCAGTGCGGCAAATGTCGCACAAGCAGTAGCGAGCGCTGGAATCGAGACTGGTTTAGTAACCTTCCTAGGCAATGATGACCTTGGCGAGCAAATCACCCAACTTCTGGGTGAAAGTCAGATTGCACATTTAGAGATCCTTCACATCGATGATAATTCTTCGCACGCCATGGTGGTTGTTGATGGCAGCGGTGATCGAACGGTTTTTGCGCTGAGCAATAATCACTTGAGCCAGCTCTCAATAAAAGAGATCGACCTGCGAAGTGATGACATCGTGGTATTTGCATTGTGGCGCCCGGTCTTTCATGCCAACCTAGAATTCGCTAAGTCGCTTGGTTGTTACACCGTTGTTGGCTTGGAAGCGCTGGCCGATCTGCAATTTCCAGCGGCTGACCTTGCAATCGGTTCGGTTTCAGAACTAGCGGTTGGTGCTGATCCCACGCAATTTCTTGATCGATTTGATCGAATCGTTGTGACTGAAGGAGCTTCCGGCGCCCGGCTTTACTCGAAGGATCAAGTTTTTCATCAAGCAGCTCTTTCAACCAATGTTGTTGATACCACCGGAGCTGGGGACTCATTCTTCGCTGGCTTTCTATCCGCCCTTGCCTTGGGGGATTTAACCGGATTAATAGGAATGGAAGCTGGAGCAATCTGGTCGGCAGCGATGCTCTCGCAGTATCGTTCGATTCCACCGAGCGGTTTGGAACTACCAGAGCTTAGGCAAATTCTTAATGAGATTGAATAGGAGTAACTAGTGCAAGATGCCACCGCCAGTTTTCAGGAGCGAATTGACGCCGTTCGAGCGATTATGGTTTCAAAAAACTTATCTGCGGTTGTGCTTCGCCGCAATCCCAATTTGGCATGGGTATTAGCGGGGCGAGTACATGTGCCAACAACTATCGATGCCGCTTGTTTGGATTTAATTATTACTGCAACGCAAGTTACCGCCGTTACCAATGTAATTGAGGCGCCACGTTTGATTGCCGAAGAACTTCCCGCGGAAGTGAAGGTCATTGCGATTCCGTGGTGGGAGGGCCGGGACTCCAAACTGCCGACTGGTAATTCAATTGGCTCTGACCAGGCAGGTGCCGATCGGATCGATATTGGCGCTGAGATTGAGATTGCTCGCTCCTCATTGACAGAATTCGATTCTGCCCGGCTTGCCAAGATTTCAGGCGACGCAGCGAAAGCTTTGGGTGAGGCAATTAAACAAGTCGCTCCCGAAGATCGAGAGGTCGACATTGCTGGGCGGATTAGCGCTGCACTTTGGTCGGCCGATTTAGAGATTGCCTTTTTGGGGGTAGCCGGTGAGCGCCGGGCAAAACTTTTTCGCCATCCGCTTCCAACAATTGATCCCATTGGCGATCGCGTCGTGGCTTCGATCTGCGCCAAACGCAAGGGGTTGATTGCCTCTGTCACCCGAATTATTTCTTTTCAACCTTTGAGCGATCAGGATGAGCAGGATTATCTCGGCCTGCTAAATGTCGAAGCTGCCATGCTTTCTGCCACGGTAATTGGCGCTGCGTTTAACGCACCGATTTTGGGGGCCAGTACCAGTTATGGCGAAAATGGTTTTGATCCCGATGAATGGCATCGCCATCACCAAGGCGGACCCACCGGATACCTGCCACGAGACTGGCCAGCTACGCCAACTTCACAACGCCTGATCGCGCCCAATCAACCGGTGGCTTGGAATCCGACGGGCAAGGGTTGGAAGGTGGAGGACACCTGGCTTACGGGGACCGATGGCCTTAAATTATTAAGTATCGATCCAACTTGGCCGGCAATCACCGTGGCTGGACGGGTTCGGCCGGCGGTTTTGCTTAGATAACAGCCTTATAACTTCTTGCAACTTCTTCCCGAAGACCATTGACCAACGGGCTGTTGCATGGCACCCTCCTCCAAGAGGTCTTACCACTGGAGGTTTGATGACGAAGGTAGCGGTAGTCGCATTGGCGCGACCCACCTTTGATCTCGCGTGCGCGCAGGCTAATTTCACCGCCGCCACTGCTCTTCTTCGTGAACTCGGTGCCGAGGTGGTCGGACCAGCAGAGTTAATTCAGACACCAGATGATGTGGCCGCCGCTGTTATACCTGCCGCCGATCTCTACATTCTCTTTATGGCCTCGTTCTCTGATGCCTCACCGGCCGTAGAACTTTTAGGAAAAGTTTCTGGTCCGGTTCTTCTTTGGTCCATGCGAGAGCCAGGCGCAATCGGCGAACGATTGAAATTGAATTCCATGTGTGGCGCCAACTTGGCAGCTCACGCCTTAATGAATGCGGGTCAAACCTTTCGTCACCTACACGGCAATGCTGATGAAGCGCCGGTTCGCACCAAATTGCAAGCTGCACTTCGCGGCGAACTTCCTTCTGCAATTGCACCGGAAAACCAAGTGCGAGAACTAGGCGAAATTGCTGAAACCAAAGCAGCGCTCGCTCGCCTCTCGGGAAAACGAATCGGAACGATTGGCGAAGCGCCTAATGGCTTCACTCCTTGCACCTTTGATGGTCCAAAATTAAAAGAGCTCTTTGGATTAAATATTTTACCCATGACAATGGCAGGTGCCTTTGCAAAGATCGCAGAAGTTGCACCAACGCGAACCGATGCTGCTTACAACAGTGCACTTGCTGCGCAACCTTCACTTGCTGCAGTAAATGTTTTGGAAGCGAAAAAAGTTTCCAGTGTCGAAGTAGCGCTCGATGATTGGCGCAGCGAAGATGGCTTGGATGCCATAGCAATTCGTTGCTGGCCGGAATTTCCAACGGATTTAGGTGCATGTGTTTGCTCTTCGCTTGGACGGCTTGCAGATCGCGGAACTGTCACAACCTGCGAACGCGATGTCATGGGCGCGGTGACTATGTTGGTTAGCGAAGCACTTGGTTGCGATGAGAACTATTTGGTTGACATCGTTGATATTAATGAAGAAGAAAACATTATTAGGTTATGGCACTGCGGTTCAGCTGCTACCAAGTTAGCGGCCGAACCCGATAACGCGACCCAATCGATTCATTGCAATCGAAAATTAGGCGTCGCAGGGAACTTTCCGCTCAAGACCGGCCCAGTCACACTGGTTCGGATTGATCGGGATGTAGATCCGAGCAACAGCACGGGTCTGCGTATGGTTGTGAGTAGAGGGGAATCCATCTCAGCTCCCAACCACTTCCAAGGCAATACGGCCACGGTTCGCACAGAACCAAGCGCCGCTGCATTGGTATCTGGAATAGTCACCGGCGGCTACCCACATCATCTTGTGATCTCATGGGTTGATGTTCGACCAGCGCTTCGCCGAATGGCTCAACTGCTTGGAATCCCCCTCACCGAATGGTAATAATCCCTCAACCGAAGGAAACTCCTCATGAAAAATAAAGGAATGCAGATCAGCGC
>SESB01000352.1_pt1 | contig 33880 bp, 29 predicted proteins | sample 3171441 | NCBI WGS metagenome assembly SESB01 (sample SAMN06051867, study PRJNA518727) | freshwater metagenome | biome: subpolar coniferous forest; feature: holomictic lake; material: water; isolation source: holomictic Lake 227, 6 m depth | place: Canada: near Kenora, Ontario | collected... | reverse complement strand
AAGCAAGCAATTTAAGGTTTCATTGATCATTCAATTTTGGTTCTTTACAAACCGCATGATTTTTTGATACATGCTGAAACCCTTTATTCATCATTGTTTCAGGATATTACATTTTCAAAAACATTGTTTTAATTTTATGAAAAAGCGGTTTTAGCTTGAAAAAAAGTGTGTTAAAAACTGCTGGAATTCACAACTTGCTTGGAAATGTTAATAAAATTGTTCAAAAATATTTTTGCATTAGATAAAAGGTTTTTTAATATTGTGTAAGGAAATTCGATTTCCTGGTACTTACTAACCCATCCATATACAAAGTCTCGCTTCTGCGGGACTTTTGTTTTTTATGAATTACTACTTCAAAATATACAAACCTTACCAAGTACTTTCTCAGTTTTCACCAGAAGAAGGCAAACAAACTTTAGCCGATTTTTTCGATGTGCCAAAAGATATATACCCAGTTGGAAGGTTGGATTTTGATAGTGAAGGATTGCTTTTACTCACGAACGATAAACAATTAAATCATCGATTATTACATCCTACATTTTTACATCAACGAAGTTATTGGGTACAAGTAGACGGCGCCATCAATGAAAAAGCAATTGCAGAATTATCAAATGGAGTTGATATCAATCTCGATGGAAAAATTTATCACACCAAAAAAGCAATTGCAAAAATATTTAAAACAGATCCTATCATTCCAGATCGAAATCCACCCATCCGATTTAGAAAAGAAATTCCAGCACCCTGGATCGAATTGATATTAACTGAAGGAAAAAATAGACAGGTAAGAAAAATGACTGCAAAAGTTGGATTCCCTACTTTGCGTTTAATTAGAAATAGTATCGAAGACGTTCGTCTCAATAATATGCAACCCGGAGAAATGATTGCATTATCAGAAGTTGAGATCTACCAAAAACTCAGTCTGAACAAATAATACTTGATCCTTAATATTTGATACCCCTTGTCAACCTGCTCAACAAGCGTTAATTTTGCTCGCTCTAAGCAATTATTAATATGAGTTTATCCCACTTGTCAGAACAAGAAATTATCCGTCGCGAAAAATTGACGAAAATGCAAGAAGCAGGAATCGATCCATTTCCTGCAGCCCTTTACCCGGTTTCTCACTATTCCATCGATATTAAAGAAAACTATTCAGAAGAAACCAAAGAGCAGTTTGCACAGGTTTGTGTGGCAGGCCGGATCATGAGTATCAATGATAAGGGTAAAGTCCTTTTTATTAAAATTCAAGATAGCAAGGGCATTATACAGCTATATGTGAAAAGGGATGATGTTTGTCCGGAAGAAGACAAGACCTTATGGGATATAGTAATTAAAACAGGCCTTGATCTGGGTGATATCATTGGCGTTACTGGTTTTGGCTTCATTACTAAAACCGGTGAAACTTCTATACATGCACAGACTTTAACCCTTCTCACTAAATCTTTAAAGCCCCTTCCAGTGGTTAAGAGAGATGAGGAAGGAAATGTATTCGACGCTGTAACAGATCCTGAATTCCGCTATCGCCAACGTTATGCAGACCTGATCATAAATCCAGAAGTAAGAGAAACTTTCGTAAAAAGAACCAAACTGGTAAACACCATTCGCGAATTCCTAAACGCTCAAGGCGCTTTAGAAGTGGACACTCCTGTGTTACAAAGTATTCCAGGTGGTGCTGCTGCTCGTCCGTTTATTTCACATCATAATGCCCTAGACATTCCATTATACCTTCGTATTGCAAATGAATTATACCTGAAACGCCTGATTGTAGGTGGCTTTGACTGGGTATATGAGTTTAGCAGAAACTTTCGTAATGAAGGAATGGACCGCACACATAATCCAGAATTCACTGTGTTAGAATGGTATACTGCTTATAAAGACTATTTCTGGATGATGGAAACAACAGAGCAATTATTTGAAAAAATTGCTTTGAGTTTACATGGAACAACAGATGTGGTATTGGGTGATAAGATTATCAACTTCAAAGCTCCATATAGACGCATTAGCATTTTAGATGCCATCAAAGAAAATACCGGCATCGATGTTAGTGGAATGGATGAAACAGGATTAAGAGATGTGTGCAAACAATTGAATATCTCAGTACCCAACAATATTGGAAAGGGTAAATTGATCGATGAATTATTCGGAGAAACAAGTGAACATACTTATATACAACCTACATTCATCATCGACTATCCGGTTGAGATGAGTCCGCTTACAAAAAAACACAGAACTAAACCAGGATTAGTTGAAAGATTTGAACTGATGGTAAATGGCAAAGAAATTGCCAATGCCTATTCTGAGTTAAATGATCCAATTGATCAACGTGAAAGGTTTGAAGAACAAGCGAAACTGATGGAAAGAGGAGATGATGAGGCTATGTTTATAGATTATGATTTTTTAAGAGCGTTAGAATATGGTATGCCACCAACATCGGGTATCGGTATTGGTATCGATCGCCTATGCATGATGATGACGAATCAGGTATCTATTCAGGATGTATTACTGTTTCCGCAAATGCGCCCAGAAAATAACAATTCAGATATTAATACCGTTCAACAACCCTAACAGTTTTTAAACAAATACCTATTGACATAATAGTTTTTTCTTAATACATTTGATAACCCCACATTAGAATTCTTTTGTGGGGTTTCTTTTTATTAAAAACCGAATACTATGCACAAAATTTCATCCGTCATTTTATGCCTGTTTACTTTTATTTATGCTGTAAATAGTCAGGCTCCAAAAGCTGCTGGTGCTGCACCACAGTTAGTAACACAAGTAGAAGGAATTAAAGAATACAAACTACAGAATGGTTTGCGTGTTTTATTACTACCCGATAATTCACAGAACAACGTAGTTGTAAATATCGTTTATCTGGTAGGCTCTCGCCACGAAGGTTATGGAGAAAGCGGTATGGCGCATTTACTCGAACACATGATGTTTAAAACCTCCAAAAGATATAAGGACATCAAAACAACTATTGCCGACAAAGGAGCAGAAGCAAATGGAACAACCTGGTACGATAGAACCAATTATTATGAAGTACTTCCAGCAAGTGATGATAATTTAAAATGGGCATTGGATATGGAATCTGATCGTATGGTGAATAGTCAGATTTTGAAGGATGAATTAAAAACTGAATTTAGTGTAGTAAGAAATGAATTTGAAGCCGGAGAAAACGACCCTGGATCAGTATTGGAAGAACGCATTATTGCAAGTGGATATTTATGGCACAACTATGGTAAATCAACCATTGGCAGCAAGGAAGATATAGAAAGAGTTCCTGTTGATAATTTACGTGCCTTCTATAAAAAATACTACCAACCAGATAATGCAGTATTAATGGTGGCAGGTAAATTTGATGAAGCAAAAGCCCTTGCCTGGATTCAACAATTTTATAGTAATATCCCTAAACCAACAAGGGTTTTACAACCTACCTATACTGTGGAACCAGTTCAGGATGGTGAACGTTATGTAGAATTAAAGCGAGTTGGAGATATTCAATACATGGGTATGATGTATCATACAGCAGCTTATTCTGATATTGACTATGCAGCTAACCAGGCTTTACTAAACATTCTTACTAATAACCCATCTGGAATACTCTATAAAGCGATGGTGGAGAAAAAATTAGCAACCAGAGTTGATCAAGAATTATTGGCCTTAAAAGATCCTGGCTTCACTTATTTACAAGCAGAAATTCCTAAAGAAAAAAGTATTGATTCAGCGAAAACTGTTTTCCTTTCAACACTTGATAATCTTGGTAAAACAACAATTACCGCAGAGGAATTAGAAAGAGCAAAGAACGCATTGATTAAAAGAACAGAGAATACCACCAACAATACTATCAGCTTATGTATTAATCTAACAGAAGCAATAGGTGCGGGGGATTGGAGATTATTTTTTATCAATCGGGATAGGGTTGAAAAATTAACTCTTGCTGAAGTACAAAACTTTGCGAAGAATTATTATAAACCATCCAATAGAACTTGGGGAATATTTATTCCAGATAAAAATCCTGACCGCGTTAAAGTGGCTGATGTTGGCGATATAACTGCATTAGTAAAAGACTACAAGGGCAAAGAAGTTAAAAAACAAACAGAAACTTTCGAAACCAGTGTTGCAAATATCAAAAAGAACACACAGTATAAAAAGTTATCAAATGGTTTTAAATATGCTTTGTTGAAAAAACCAGCAAAGGGTGAGAAAATCATTGGGAACTTTAAACTGCGTATTGGAAATGAAAAGAGTTTAGAAAACAAAGATGTCATTATCAGTATTTCAGCTTCTATGTTACGTAATGGTACAAAGACCCTGAATAAAAAACAGTTAAATGATTCGCTGGATAAAATAAAATCACAAATTAGTATTTCAGGAAGCGGACAAGTGGTGAATATTGGTATCAATACAGACAAGCCACACTTCAATGCTTGTATGAATCTGGTTAAAGAGATCATCAGTAATCCATCATTCGATCAAAATGAATTAGAAAAACTAGTTGCTCAAAATAAAGCTTCTCTGGATGCCAACAGAAATGATCCTCAATATCGGGCTTCGATTTTAGCTTCTCAAAAATCAGAACGCTATCCAAAAGGAAGTATCTATCATACAATGGATGCAGATGAAGAAACTGCTGCTTTAAATCAATTAAAGAGAACAGATTTAGAGGAATTCTATAATAGTCATTATGGAGCAAATAATGGAACCGGTGCATTAGTTGGTGATTTTCTTCCCGAAGATGCAGATAAAGCTATCAGTAATGTTTTTCAATCATGGGTTTCAAAAACAAACTACACAAGAATACCTCGTCAATATTTTGATGTAGCAGGAAGTGATGAAACCATTTTAACCCCTGATAAAGCAAACGCTATGGCGTTAGGATTTATGAATATTCCAATGGATGATGCAGATATCGATTTCCCTGCATTAACAATGGCGGATGAGTTATTGGGTGGTGGTGCGTTTCTATCATCTCGTATCCCTAAGCGATTAAGAGAAAACGAAGGAATGAGTTATGGAGCTGGGTCTTTCTTTCAGGCATCTAGTGTAGACAAAACTGCACAATGGGGTGTTTATGCCATCTTCAATCCAATTTATAAAAATCGTTTAGACAGTGCTTTAAAAGAAGAAATTAATAAAGCAATCGATAAGGGCTTTACAGAAGATGAGTTAAAGAAATCAACAGACAGTTGGTTGCAAGGTCGTAAGATCACACTGGGTGTTGATGGACAGCTTGCAAATTTATTAGAGACTTATCTCAATATTAATCGCGATCTAACTTGGTATACCGATTTGGAGAAAAAAGTTACTTCACTAAAATTAACAGCAGTAAATCAGGCTTTGGTTAAATACATTAAGCCTGGTAAATTGATCTTAGTTTATGGTGGTGATTTCAACAAAAAATAAACTTTTTTAGAGTTACATTTTCTGTAAGTCATCAACCACCCCAGCTGTATGCCGAGTCCGGCATCAGCATCCCCTCCATCGCATGCGATGGAGGGGAAACTTTTTTAAACCCAACCCTTCTTCACTCTTCACTCTTCACTCTTCTTTTTACTTTTGAATTTTTACTTTTTAATTAATCCCTATAATTCAAAGCCGGCTTCCTATCACCTAACAAAGCTTTGTATTGATAATCGCCTTTGGAAATTTTAAATTCGTCTTTTGCTTTTTGAATCAATGCAGGATTTGTATACAGGTCAATTGCTGTCAAAGCCATTGTCTTAGCTGCTACCATCATCCCTTTTGTTCCAATTTCTGTACCATCACAGGCAACTGCTTGCCAGCTATGAGCCGGTGTTCCTGGTATCCATGTAGCTGCTGATAAACCAACAGTTGGAACTGCATAACTTACATCTCCAACATCTGTTGAACCCTGTCCTACTTGCTTATCCGTTGTTTTTTTCAAAAGCTCGATACTTGCTGCTTTCTCTATCGCAGGTGCTTTAAAAGTAAAACTAGATTGCAATTTTTTTCCAAAAGCAATTTCATCATCGGTATAAGTAACGCCGCCAACTTTTTCAAGATTCACTTGCATGGCTTCACCCAATGTTTGATTGATCAAAAGGTCGTGTGTTCCGCCAATGATCTCATAGTCCATAGTAGTTTCAGTTCCTAAAGCTGCACCTTTCGCAGTTTTTACTAAACGCTCAAATATAGAAACTACCTGATCTCTTTGAGGATGACGTACATAATAAAATACTTCTGCATAATCCGGCACCACATTCGGAGCTTTACCTCCATTTGTAATCACATAATGTATTCTGGTTTCTTGAGGAATATGTTCACGCATCATATTTGCCATATAGTCCATTGATTCCACAGCATCCAAAGCAGAGCGGCCTCTTTCGGGCGACATAGAAGCGTGGGCCGATAAACCATGAAAGCGAAATTTAGCAGAGGTATTTGAAAGTGCACTGATCATGGTAACTTCATTAGCATCTCCGGGATGCCAATGAACAGCAACATCAACATCATTAAATAAACCTGCACGTACCATATATACTTTACCACTACCACCTTCTTCTGCAGGGCATCCAAATACTTTAATAGTACCAGTAAACTTTTTCGATTCAATCAATTGTTTGATTTCAATGCCCGCTGCTACAGAGGCAGTACCAAACAAATTATGACCGCATCCATGTCCCGCATCTTTTCCTGCTATTCCAGATTTTTCAGGAACTGCATTTTGAGCCAGACCCGGTAAGGCATCGTACTCAGCCAATATACCAATCACTGGTTTTCCGGAACCATAGGTAGCTACGAATGCCGTTGGAATTTCAGCAACGCCTGCCTGAACAGAAAAGCCTGCATCTTTCAAAGTTTGTTGAAGCAAAGAAGAACTCTTAGTTTCCTTATAACCCACTTCAGCATAACTCCAAATTTGCAATGCCACATTTTTATATCCACTATAGCCTGACTGAATATCTTGTATAGCTTGCGTTTTTAAAATATCAACAGTATTCACAACTGCAGATTTCGATTTTGCTTTCTGTGCAAATAATAATCCTGTTGCAAGGCATAGAGCGCTTGCAGTAACAATCTTTTTTGTGCTCATAAATAGATAATGTTTAAACGAATAAGTCGGTATATAAATGGGCCCCTGGAACAACAGAATATTTTTCCAGATCTGTAATGCCCTCACCTGCCAAAACTTCTTCATCAATAAAAGTATTGCCAGTGCATTGTGATGCATTTTTCTTTAAAATAAAATATACGGCATCAGCAATGATTTCTGGAGTTCTGCTCATTTTAGCCAATGTTTCTCCACCTAATAAATTTCTAACAGCCGCCGTATCAATAGTGGTTCTTGGCCACAATGCATTTGAGGCAATGCCTGCACCCTTAAATTCTGCAGCCCAACCCAAGGCTAACATACTCATATTGAATTTTGTGATGGTATATGCAATATGTCCACCCATCCATTTAGGATTTAGATTTACTGGGGGTGACAAAGTGATGATATGAGGATTTTTCCCTTTACGTAAATAGGGTAGACAATGCTTTACTACTAAAAATGTACCTCTCACATTAATACTTTGCATTAAATCGAAACGTTTGGATTCCGTTTGCTCTGTTGCAGTTAATGATATAGCAGATGCATTATTAATAACCACATCAATGCCCCCGAATTTATCAACAGCTTGCTGCACCATACTTTGTATCTGTTCCTCATTTCTGATGTCTACTTGAACTGCCAAAGCCTTACCACCTGCGGCTTCTACTTCTGCAGCAGCGGAGTAGATGGTGCCTCCTAATCTTGGATCTTCATCTACGCTTTTAGCTGCAATGATAATATTTGCTCCTTCCTTAGCTAGGCGAATTGCCATTGCTTTGCCGATTCCTCTGCTGGCACCTGTAATTAAAATAGTTCTGTTTGTAAATGGCATAGTAAAAATGTTAGACAATAAATTTCAGCAAAACATACTTACCAACCTAAGAAATCTTTTATAACTACTTCTGCTTCCTCACAAGCTTTATGCAGTTCATCGTTCACGATTGTTTTGCTAAACCGATGGTTAAAAGAAATCTCATAGCTTGCTTTATTGATTCTGGTGGCTAAGCTTTCAGGGGTTTCGGTACCCCTACTTTCTAATCTTTTACGCAACTCTTCTATTGATGGGGGTTCAATAAAGATTGAAAGACAATTCTCTTCAAACTGTTGTTGAACATGTATAGCACCTTTCACATCAATATCAAGCATTGGAACTTTCCCCGCCGCCCAGATACGATCTAATTCTGATTTAAGTGTACCATAATACTTTCCCTCATAAACCATCTCCCATTCCAAGAAAGCATCTTCATGTATCTTTTGTTTGAATGCTTCTTCACTTAAAAAATAATAATCCACTCCATCCTGTTCTTTACCACGAGGGTTTCTTGTAGCTGCAGAGATAGAAAACGATAACTGAGGATATTTATTCAATAAATAATGCGTGATAGTAGACTTGCCTGCTCCAGAAGGAGCTGTAATAATAATGATCTTGTTGGAAGAATGGATCATAAGTTCGGTTTCGTGCAAAGAAACAATTTAAACAAATATCCTTGTAGAAAAATCAATTAATTACTATGTTCAATTGGTAATTGTATACTCGCTGCAACCCTGTCGTCTTTTACCTGTTGCAAAATCAACTCCGGATGTGATGGATAAAATAATTTAAGCCGCTTATTTAAATTTGAAATTCCAATGCCCAGTCTGCTTTTATCTTCGTTCACCGTTATCTTACCACTATTGGTTACCATGATAAAGACATGGTTTTCCATCTTTTTAACTTCTACCACAATTGATCCCCCTTTTACCAATTTATTGATGCCATGTTTAATGGCATTTTCTGCAAGTGTCAATAATATACTCGGTGGCACAGTTACATCAAATAATTCTGGTTCAATATCTACACAATATTCTAACCTTTCTTCAAATCTAATTTTCTCCAGTGCTAAATAATCTTTTACAATTTCTGATTCCTGTTGAAGAGATATAAAACTTTGTTTTTCATAATTCAAAGTATGGCGCAATAATTGCGATAATAAAGTGGTTGCATTTCTTGCTTGCTCTCCATCAGTGATAATCAAAGAACGAATGCTGTTAAGTGCGTTAAATAAAAAATGTGGATTTAATTGCAACCGCAATATTTCTAATTGTGCAGTCTGAAGTTCAAGCACAGTATGCAATTGACGTAAGTCGGCCCTTGACTTATAATACAAGAATTTAGAAATATGATACATCAATAACCAGACCGCAAGATATCGGCTCCAGTTTATCACATTCATAAAAAAAGTTAAATTAAAATAATTCAGTTTTACTTTATGATTGATGAAATGGTATAGAATAGTGCCAGTTAATGGAATAATTATTGACAAAACAATCCAACTCACCAGCATCCAAAAGAATTGAATGAAATAGGATTGTCCATTAAAATTGGAATGATTAATAATATACCTGTAAAAATGCGTGAATAGCATGGCAATTACAGTCAGACCCATCAAGGATAAAAAATCGGGAACAGTAAAGAAACCAAGTCCTATATAATTTATCAGCTCATACAACAACATGGCAATCCACCCACAGGTCTGGAAGATCCAGTAGAGTTTTTTTCTGCTTATCTTATCAATTCTAAAATATTTGTTCATTTTTTATAGATAAAAGCGCTGATTCAGGGATTAGCTTGTTGCTTGTTCTCGTTCCTCTTCTAATTTTTTACTATTTCTGCCAACAGCATAAAAGGGTTTTAGTGAAATAAAAATTTTCTCAAAGTGAAGATCACCAATATCGGCACCATTCTTCGCATTCTGAAAATAAGAACGAGTTTGTTTTAAAATTTCATGACCCACTAATAAACGAGCATCTTCCAATTGGCGTTTTACAGCTTCCACCTCCACCATCAATTCGGTGTATTGCTCATATAATAACATATAATTATTACAAGCTTGGATATCAACATAACTTGGTGCAGAACTTGGGCTCTTTCGCATCAATGCAATTGCTTTTACAGCAAAGTCTCTTCTTTTATGATGCAACTTAAACAAGCTCCTTCTTTCTGTGGGAGCTAATTTCACTTTATTGGGTATAGCGCTTTTGATAGAAGCCAAGTGTTGTTTTATAGCCAACAGCTCTGAGCCGATAAAGCCTCTGAAATTAGCCATAGTGGGGGTTTTAGGGTTAAAGTGTAAACTAATATAAAATTGTACATTTTCATCATATTTGATGATTTTTTTTGTATTGCAAAATCAAAAGCAAATCTTAACTTGTTATTCAAAGATTGCTGCTTATGAGATTTCTATGGAAACTCTATTTTCGCCTTATTGGATGGAAAATAAGGGTCCCTTTTCCTATTAACACCCCAAAGGCAGTTATAATTGTTGCACCTCATACATGCGTGGACGATTTATTTATAGGCCTGGCAGCAAGAAGTATTCTAAGATTAAAATCCCTACAATTTTTCGGGAAACAAGAACTCTTCAAGGGTCCAACCGGTTTTCTGCTGCGACATTTCGGTGGTCATCCTGTTGATAGGTTTAGCAAAAAAAATATGGTAGATCAGGCTGTGGACCTGTTCAATGAAAATTCCGAGTTTTTATTAGCACTCTCTCCAGAAGGCACTCGTAAAAAAGTGGAGCGCCTCAGGACTGGGTTCTATTATATTGCACAAAAAGCAAATGTGCCCATTGTGATGGTGGCTTTTGATTTTGCAAATAAAGAAATAAGGATTGAAGAACCTTTCTTTACTAGCAATGATGAAGCGGCCGACTTCAAAAAAATCATTCATTATTTTGCCACGGTTAAGGGAAAATATCCTGAACTAGGTCTTTCACATTTACAATTTATTTGAATCAGAAGTTTTATGAGTGTAACCCCACCACCATCCATTATTGATAGCTTTTGCAGATTTGAGCAATCTAAAGCCCAGAATTTATTTTTATCGGAGCCAGTTAATCAGGTGTACCAGAATTTTACCTGGCAATCTGCAGGTGAAGAAATAAGAAAAATGGTTAACGCTATCCACGCAATGGGTATTCATGAAGGAGATAAAATTGCGATACTCAGTAAAAACTGTGCTTATTGGGTGATGGCAGATTTGGCCATTATGATGGCTGGTTGTGTTTCAGTTCCACTTTATCCTAATATTAGCCCTAACTCTTTAAATGAATTACTAATTCACAGTGATTCAAAATTGATCTTTCTGGGCAAACTAGATCAGCCTGAAAAGATGCAAGCCGCTATTCCAAAACATCTTGTTCAAATATGTTTTCCTTTTTATCCGATTGAAAATTGTCCTACTTGGTTCGATATTACCAGAGAACATACCCCGTTTATTGGCAAGCCCGATATTGATTCAGATTCATTAGCATGCATCATTTATACTTCAGGCACAACTGGGCAACCTAAAGGAGTAATGCATACTTATCGTGCCATGAATTTTGCAGTTGACGCATTTCTAAGAGATAACCCAACCATTCAAACTGAAGTATTCTTTTCTTATTTACCGCTATGTCATGTAGCTGAAAAAATGTTGGTTGAATGTGGTACCATATTTACTGGTAGCACCATGTATTTCGTAGAATCTATGGACCGTTTTTCAATTAATCTGCGGGATACACAACCCACCATGTTCCTTGCCGTACCTCGAATATGGGAAAAAATGCAAGAAGAGATTCTTAAAAAAATGCCACAGAAAAAATTAAATCGCATTTTATCCATTCCAATTGTATCTGCTTTTTTCAAAAAAATTATTCGTAAAAAATTAGGACTATCAAAGGCACATTTTATATTCACTGGTGCGTCTCCTATCAATAAGGCATTGCTTCTGTGGTATGAAAAATTAGGAATCACTATAATGGAAGCTTATGGTATGACAGAAAATTTGGCCCTTTCTCATGCAAATAGGAAAAACAATACCCGATTCGGTACTGTTGGAAAATCATATACTGGTGTCCAAGTTCGATTATCATCAGATCAAGAAGTACAAGTGAAAAGCGAAGCTTCTATGAAGGGTTATTATAAAGAACCAGAATTGACAGCAACCTGTTTTGAAGATGAATTTCTCCGGACGGGCGATCAGGGCTCAATTGATTCGGAAGGATACTTAACAATAACCGGTAGAATTAAAGACCAATTCAAAACAAGTAAGGGAAAGTACATCAGCCCTTCCCCTATAGAAAATCAATTATTGGCGCATCAGTATATTGATCAGGCTTGTGTTGTTGGCCACGCAATGCCCCATGCATTTGCACTCTGTATTTTATCTGAATCCGCAAAAATGCTAGATAAAATTCAACTTACCAATGATTTGATTGAATTTTTAAAAGCCGTGAATGAAGAATTGGAACATCACGAAAGAATAGCAAAACTCATTATACTTTCAGAAGAATGGACTATAGAAAATGGCATACTTACACCAACCTTAAAAATAAAACGAAATATAATTGACAGTAAATACCAAAACAATTACGTAGGTTGGAGTATTGCTCATGAATTAGTAATTTTTTGCGACTAACCTTTTTCATAATAAAGGATTTATGAAATCATAGAATTATTACAATTTTTGTTGCAATTTTACGTTTAGAATCTAATCAACAGTTTAAAACAAACAGATATGAAATTTAGAAACTATGTTGGGCTTTGTTTGAGTGCATTAATGTTGTTCTCTTGCGTTAGCCAGAAACAAATGAGACAAGCTGAAGCAAAGTATGGCGAATTAAATGGTGCTTACCTTGAATTACAAGGTAAATATCGTACGCTACAGGATGAACAAAATAAGTGTAACAACCAAGTAAGCGAACTTAATACCAAGAAGTCAGCATTGGAATCATCTAACACTGATTTAAAGAATCAAATCGATTACCTAAAACAAAACAATAACAATGTTTTGAGTCAATTGAAAGACCTTTCAGTTGTTACTGGTTCTCAAGCAGAAAGCATTAAAAAATCTTTGGAAAATATTGGCTCCAAGGATATTTATATCAAAGACCTACAAGGATCAATTGCTCGTAAGGATTCTTTGAATATGGCTTTAGTTATGAACCTGAAAGGGGCGATAGGTAACCTAGATGATAAAGACATCAATATCAAAGTTGATAAAGGAGTTGTGTATGTAGATATTTCTGATAAACTTTTATTTAAAAGTGGTAGCTACGATGTAACAGATAGAGCTAAAGAAGTGTTAGGAAAAGTAGCTAAAGTATTAAATGCACAACCTGATATCGAATTCTTGGTGGAAGGTCATACAGATTCAGTTGCAATTAAAAGCAATGGGATTATCGATAACTGGGACCTTAGCGTAAAACGCGCTACTACTGTTGTTCGTATTTTACAAAACACTTATGGTCTGGATCCAAAACGTATGACAGCTGCCGGTCGCGGTCAATATCTTCCACTTGCTGATAATACAACTAATGAAGGACGTGCTGCTAACCGCAGAACTAGAATTGTGATCCTTCCTCAATTGGATCAATTCTTTAAATTATTAGAAACTAAGAAGTAATAGATAGGCTAACCCAAATTCTACTGCCACCCTAAAATTAGGGTGGCTTTTTTATTAAAAGGGCGTAACGATTTTATTATAAGTATAGCAATTAACTAAAATGTTCTTTAATTTTATTATTTTAAACTTGGCTTATCAAGCTTATTTTAATTATCATTCTTTATGTGGTTACTAATTCGAGCAAATAGGCCAAAAATTAAGGCAATTTTATTGCTACTTATCTTTCTATCTGCAAGCTATTATTCTAAAGCCGACAATCTTCCAATTGCAAAAAAAGCAGTACTTGATTTACGTAAAATAGATCTTTCTACTACTACAATTAATATGAGTGGAGAGTGGGCTTTTTATTGGCACCAATTAATTACTCCTGATAGCTTACAAGCTAATACGAATTATATTGAATATCCCAAATTGTGGAATGATACCAAATTGAATGGGGTTCAAATACCTTCAACCGGTTTTGCCACTTATTATTTAAAAGTTTTACTCCCAAAAAATAAAACCAATCTGGCGCTATTTATTCCAGATGTATATTCTAGTTATAAACTATACGTGAATGGTAAAGTTTTTTCAGTTAACGGCATTGCAGACACAAGTAAAGAAACTTCAAAAGTTAATTGGGTTAGTAAAACCCTTCCTATTGATATTGAAAAAGATAGTCTCATACTAATTTTACAAATAGCTAACTACTGGCATGCGAAGGGCGGACCCTATAAAGAAATTGCAATTGGCAATCGTTCAAAAATGATTCTCAATGATGAAAAAAGTAAGGCCTATGATTTTTTACTGACGGGCTGTTTATTCATGGGAGGACTTTTCTTTTTTGGACTCTATCAATTTGGAAAACACGATAAGGCTATTTTATACTTTTCACTATTCTGTATCTCATATAGCTTTCGGGTAATAGGTGGCGGTGGTTATGAATTACACCACATCTTTCCTAATCTTCCTTTTTGGATAACATTTCAATTAGAATATTTGAGTCTATATGCCAGCGCCTTTACTTTTTCATTATATACATGGTATCTATACCCAGAAGATTTTAATAGAAAAGTATTAAAATCAATGATTCTCATCAGTATTGTATTCAGTAGTATTACTTTGTTATTACCAACCATCTATTCTACTGCTGTCATTAATTACTTCTTGAACGCAATGTTGATCTTTTTTCTCTATGTTTTTTATGTCTACATTAAAGCTGCTCGGAATAATAGAATTGGAGCGAAGTATTCTTTATGGGGTACAACTATCGGCATTATCGTTACTATACTTGTTGTATTTGAACATTTTGGACTTACAAATCCCCAAAAAGGTTTAATCTTTATATGCTATATCACATTTTTTTTCTTACAATCTTTAATACTTTCTTTTCGATTTGCATTTATATTGAAGAAGGCTAAAAATGAAGCAGAACAGGGCTTACAGGCAAAAAGCGAATTTCTATCTACCATGTCTCACGAAATCAGGACCCCCCTAAATTCGGTTATTGGCCTTTCAAATTTATTGCTTCGCGCTAAACCAAGAAAGGATCAAGAAGAATATTTAAACGTGATGGTATTTTCTGCAAACAATCTTTTATCTATTGTCAATAATATCTTAGACTATAATAAAATTGAAGCAGGTAAAGTTAATTTCGAATTAATTGAAATGGACATAAACGTTATTGCAAAAAACATTGTGTCTGGATCGAAGGCCTATGCAACTGAAAGAGAGAATGAATTAATATTAAATTATAATCCTTCAAACCATCTTGCTGTATTGGGCGACCCTACAAGACTTACTCAAATACTCAACAACCTTTTAAACAATGCTATTAAGTTTACAAAAAAGGGGAAAGTAATTTTTTCAATAAATGCGATAGAAAAATCTGAGGAAAATATTAAAGTTCAATTTGTGATTGAAGACACTGGAATTGGGATTCATAAAAACAAACAAAAACAGATTTTTGAAAGGTTTACACAAGCAGATTCATCCACTTCCAGAAGTTTTGGTGGTACTGGATTGGGTTTAAGTATTACAAAAATGCTTCTAGATTTACAAGGAATAGAACTTAAACTTGAAAGCGAAATAGGTAAAGGTTCAATTTTTTCTTTCATTCAAAGTTTCCCTTTGAGTAAAAATAATTCATTTACTTTCCCCACATATCAACAACTACCTGCTGAAGAAGATAAGCCGCTAAAAAATATGGATATTTTATTAGTGGAAGATAGCGAATTGAATATATTAGTAGCAGTCAACTTTCTCGAAATGTGGGGCGCAACAGTAGATGTTGCTTTGAACGGACAAGAATGTATAGACAAGCTCGATTTAAATAAGTATAAGCTGATTTTAATGGATCTGAATATGCCTGTAATGGATGGTTATGAGGCAACAAAAATTCTTAGAGAACGTCAGATACAAATTCCTATTATTGCTTTAACTGCAAGCCCACCAAAAGAAATAGAAGAAAGGATCAAAAAAATAGGAATAAATGATATTGTAGTGAAACCTTTTTTACCAGAAGAATTGTTCAAGAAAATATTGCACTATACCAATGTGTTCCGATCACCTGATTTGGAATAAAAGATTTATAAATTGATTTCTTCAAATCCACCAGTTTGTTTGTTCTTACGCACATTGTCCCAGGTAAAATAACGTCCATTCATGGCAACATAAACGCCTTTAGGTAATGCTTGTACAAATGCCATTGCACTTCCTAAATTGAACAAACCGTCTGAACTTCCAAATTTATAGGGTATCATGGCACCGGTTAAAACGACTGTTTTTCCGGTTATTTCCTTTGCCAAAACAGCTGCTGTTTCTGCCATCGTATCTGTACCATGTGTGATAATAATCTTGTCTTCATCCGAATTCTGACACTGACGTGCAATTAATTGTCGGTCGTCATCTGTCATCTCCAAACTATCTACCATCATCAAGGTTCTTATATCTACATCAACTCTACACCTGCCTAATTTCAATAGTTCGTTGATATGCGTGTCTTTGAAATACAATTGTCCATTCAATTCATTGTATTCTTTATCGAATGTACCACCGGTGATGAAAATACGTATTGACATATCATGCTATACTTAAAAATTCAATTAATTATAATTTATCGTAAAGCGCACGTAACTTTTCTCGTGTCATTATCTTTTCCCAATCCTTGCCCAATGCATTCTCCCATAATGGTTTCATTCCCATGGAAACATTGATCATTTTTTCAAAATCATCCTCCGATAATCCTTTACAAATTCCTACAGGAATTTCAATATTGTTTTTTTCTACCATCCACTTAAACTCCTTCACACCTGCTGGATAATATTCTTCTAAATGGTTCATCACAATACAGTTTCCAATTCCATGTTTAGTTCCTAATAAGTAACTTAAACCATAACTAACGGCATGCGCTACTCCCACCTGAGAATAAGCAATACTCATACCACCTGCATAAGAAGCCATCATCAGTTGATCATCGCTTTCTTCATCCCAATGATTTTTTTCTACATAAATTTTCTGGCATAATTGTAATGCCTTTTCGCCGTAGCTCTTACTAAATTCATTTAAAAAAGTTCCTTCCAAACTTTCGATACAATGGATATAACAATCCATCCCTGTATAAAACCGTTGATTGATCGGCGCATCTTTAGTTAATTCCGGATCTAAAACGATCTGATCGAAAGGCGTAAAATCTGAATTCATTCCTAACTTTCTAACTGGGCCAGTCAACACAGTTGTTCTACTCACTTCAGCACCTGTTCCACTCAAGGTTGGAATCCCTACTTTATATACACCTGCATGCTTTACTAAATCCCATCCCTGATAATCAGCAGACGATCCAGGGTTTGTAATCATCAATGAAACAGCTTTCGCCAGGTCCATTGCAGATCCGCCACCAATACCGATCACACCACTAATAGTTCCAAACTCATCTTTCAAACCTTGAGCCAACTTATCTACCTGAGTTGTTTTGGGTTCAAAAGTAACATCCACAAAAATGATCTTATCCTTTCCTCTCAATGGCACTCGGCTGGCTAATGGTTTTCCCTCAAAAAAATGATCTACCAGAAAAATCATTGGCGCCTCGCCCTTACGTTGTGGTGCTAAAATTTCATCTAACTGATTAAAACTACCACGTCCATACACCACATAACTAACCATTTTAAAATTCCGGAAACTTGCCATAGCATTCTGTTTAAACTTAATAGATAGTGCAAAGATACAAGAATTCAAAAAGAAGGAATCAATCCTAACATTTGTTTAAAACCAGCTTGATTTCATTTTCCAATATTGGATATTTTCAAACTTAGTTTCAGACCCATTACTAAAAAGGGTCACCCCATTTTCTGAATTTTCGGGGAAAACCTGAGCAGTAAATACTACCGTTCCATCTCCAGCATATATTTCAACAATAGATTCATCAAAATAAATATCTAACTGAATTTTACCATCTTTAGCAATAAGTTCCGCTTCCTTTCTATTGATAGATGCATATTTAGTGTTGAATGACCGGTTTGTATTCGTTCGATCGATATATAATTTCTCTCTGGCTCCATCATAACCAATTTCAAAATAATTCCCGTTACCAACTGCAAGTTTAATCCCACCAATTGCATTCTTTGATGGAATCAAATCCAATTTCATTTCAAAGCAATTTCCCTTTTGCTTTAACTGAATTTCTTTAGAAACATTATAATTAGAAATGGATTCCTTTTTTAAACGCAATTTCTCAAGAGCTATAATTGGTTGCTGAACTAATACCCAACTATCTCCTTGTTTTTTTACTGATAACTTTCTAGGCAATGACATAGCACTCTTCCAGGGCTTCGTAGGAATAGAATTCGCGTATTCCCAATTATTTACCCACCCAATGCTGATTGGCTGCTTATCCGGGCTATTATGATAAGTTACAGCAGCATAATAATCGGTACCATAATCTTGTTTATGTATTTTAGAATTGGGCTTGTCTTCCAAAAATTTGGTGCCATCAAACTCTCCCACAAAATACTGCATCGTACTATTCTGTGAAGTAAATAGAACCCATTTTGTTTTTCCTGATTCCCCTACAATTGGAACTTGCATTAAATCAGGACACTCCCATACACCACTAAGATCTCCCGCCGGACCAAAATTGCTCAACAGTTTCCATTCCTTCAAATTATTAGAAGTATAGAAAGAAATCTGATGTTCATTCGGTTGTGATACTGCCATCACCCACTGTTTGCTTTTTTCATACCAAAACACATTAGGGTCTCTGAAATCTTTTTTATGTAAATCCAACACCGGATTTCCAGCATATTTTTTCCATGTCAACCCTTCGTCATTACTATATGCTAAAGCTTGTGTTTGTAAAGTTTCTGTATGAGCCGTGTAAATTGCAATCAAAGATTGTTTACTAGAATCACTCGAAAAACCAGTACTGTTTTTTTTATCAACTACTGCAGAACCAGAAAATATTGCTACCCCATTTTCTTCTGCAATAGCAACAGGTAATTCTTTCCAGTGAACCAGATCTTTGCTGGTTGCATGTCCCCAGCTCATATGCCCCCATTCATTACCAAAAGGATTATGCTGAAAAAATAAATGATATAATCCATTGCTATATACCAATCCATTGGGGTCGTTCGTCCAATTTTTAGCTGGACTAAAATGATATTGAGGGCGATAGGTTTCTTTAAATAATGATTGCTCTTGTGCAACAATTTTTCCGGCCAAAAACAAGCCCACTATTAAAATAATCTTGCGCATTGTTAGCTGTTTAGTTGATGAGTTTCTTTTCTAATTCTTCGAGAGAGATATTTTTTGTTTCTGGCATACTGGTAATTACCCAAATCAATTGTAATACCATCATACCTGCAAAAAATGCAAAGATGGGCCAGGGGTTCTCTTTGAAAATACCATTGTCTTTGTCTAAAAAATAGGGAGTAATTAATGTAATAATGGCTGCAAAGACCCAATGTATACTAGCTCCAAATGATTGACCGGCAGAGCGGATCTTATTAGGAAATATTTCCGAAATAAATACCCAGATAACAGCTCCTTGTCCAACAGCGTGAGATGCGATAAACAGCAATAAAAATGTCATTAAAAAAATCGGACCTGTATGCGCATAGAAAGCAAAGGAAACTAATGATAAACTAATGATATAACCAAATGATCCGATTAATAAAAGTGTTTTTCTGCCAAGCCGATCAATCAGGTATAATCCTACAAATGTGAAGATCAAATTGGTACCCCCAATTGCAATGGAATTAAATAATGATTCTTTAGCTGCAAGACCTGCTTTCTCCAGAATTTCAGGGGCATAATATAAAATGAAATTGATTCCCGAAACCTGATTAAAAAAAGCAATTAGAAAAGCTAAGAAAATAATCTTCTTATGTTTTGCATTAAAAAATTCTGATGCTTTTCCGGTAGTTGAATCATGTTGATTACTTTGTATAATCATTGCCACTTCCGCATCCACATCAACAACTCCAATTTGGAGCATGATTTTTTTAGCTGCAGCCTGATCATTTTTATTGGTTATTAACCACCTCGGGCTTTCAGAAATTCCAAATACTAAAGCTGTATAAATAATAGATGGAACAGCCAATACGCCTAACATCCATCGCCAGTCGTTTGCTCCACCAACACCTTGTAAAAAGTAGTTTGATAAAAACGCTATCAAGATACCAAACACAATATTAAATTGATACAATGCACCCAACTTACCTCTTGTAACTGGTGTTGAAATTTCAGAAATATATATAGGTGCTACAACAGACGAAACACCAATGCCCAATCCACCTATAAAACGAAAGAAGGAGAACACATATGGATCGTTTGCAAAAGCAGAACCAAATGCAGATACGGCAAATAAAATACCTACCCAAAGCAACACTTTTTTTCTACCAAATTTTTCAGTGGGTATCCCTCCAAACAATGCACCAATTACGGTTCCCCATAAGGCCATCGACATAATAAAGAATCCATGAAAAAGAGGAGTAGTATGCCAGAGTTCTTTAATCGGTTGGTTAGCACCTGAGATAACTACCGTATCAAATCCAAAAATAAAACCTGCAAGGGCTACCACAATAGACCAGCGTAGAAGCTTGTTCTGATTCATAAGCAATCGTTATTTTGATACAGGAAGATAGTAAAAGCCTTGCAAAAATCTGCAGTCTAAAAATTTCAAACGATTGTTGTTATTATTTGCTGGAAAATTATTTCAAGAGTGCAGCAGCTTTGATCAAATCTTCAGGAGTATCAATTTCCACACCCATATAAGTGGTTACCACCATACGCAAGGGAATTCCATATTCTAAATATCGCAAACATTCAATTTTCTCAGCCGCTTCCAAGGGTGTAACGGGCCAGTTAGTAAACTGCATTAACGATTCTTTTCTAAAAGCATACACACCAATATGTTCGTAATAAGTACTTGTTATAGATGTATCCCTAGGATATGGAATCACACTTCTGGAGAAAAAAAGAGCATTCATATTACGATCCACCGCCACTTTTACATAGTTTGAATCTTGAATTAATGCTGGGTCTTCTAGTACTTGCATCAACGAAGCTACTTTCACTTTTTCTCCATCAACACCATTAAATGTGGCTAATAATTTTTCAAGTGGATCTCTTTGAACAAATGGTTCATCGCCTTGAACATTTACAATTATATCAATCTCCATATTTGAAGCAGCTTCTGCAATTCGATCGCTTCCACTTTCATGCGACTTTATACTCATGATAGCCCTACCGCCATGCGAAGTAATTTCCTGAAAAATAATTTCGCTATCTGTAACAACATAAACAGCATCAAACAATCCAGTTGCTACTGTATTATCATAGGTATGTAGGATTACCGTTTTGTCTCCCAATTGTTGCATCAGTTTTGCTGGAAAACGGGTGGCAGCATATCGGGCTGGAATAAATGCGGCGATCTTCATAAAAATTATTTATGCAAAGATGGGGTGAAACAATTAATAATCTGTTTTCACATTTCGATCAAATGGAATTTTCAATTGGAATGATAAATTTTCGTCCTTGCTATTGTCTAGAACGTCTAAACCATACTGAATCTGATCAATCGGAGTATAATTATAGGTTTTAAAAATCCGATCCCAAATAGAAAAAATATTTCCATAATTACTATCAGTTTGTGGCCTAACAATATGGTGATGTACCTTATGCATATCTGGTGAAACAATCACCCATCCAATGGCATTATCCAGCCACAAAGGCAAACGAAGATTAGCATGATTGAACTGTGATAGAACAGCGCTTAAACTTTGATACATCATAAACAACCACATGGGTGCTCCACAAATTAATACCGCAATCATGGCAAACACAGCACGGAAAACACTTTCACCCGGATGATGCCTATTAGCTGTGGTAGTATCTACATGGGTATCTGCATGGTGCACCATATGAAATTTCCACATCCATTTTACTTTATGCTCAATCAAATGAATCAGATAAGCCCCAATTAAATCCATGAATAATAAACCTACAATCATGAACACCCAGAGAGGCATTGATACCAATTGCATGATGCCAAAGTGGTTAGCAATGGCCCAATCGCTTGCTTTTATAATTAAAAGTGCAAAGGCAAAATTGATGATGATAGTGGTAATAGTAAAAAGGATATTGATAGATGCATGCTTCCACTTGTTGTATCGAAAATTAAATAATGGTACAAAGCTTTCTATGATCCAAAAAAAACTAATTCCTCCTGCTAAAATGATAGCCCGGTGAAGACTGGGTATATGTTCGAAATAGTTTACAATTGATTCAATCATGGGTGCAAGCAATTTTCATTCAATATACAAACATCTTATTGCTTTTGTTGACCAGAATCAAAAATAAAGCCGCCCCAAGAATATCTAGGGGCGGCTTCGGTGTATAGTTCGGTTGAATTAATTATTTAACATCAAAGGCATTACCAACATGAGTAGATCTTCGCCTTCTCCTTGTTCAGTTGGTTTAATTAAACCGGCTTTAGTAGGAGTTGATAATTCCATCTTCACATCATCCGTATCAGCTGCATTTAGCATCTCAATCAGGAATTTAGCATTGAATGCAATTTGAAGGTCTTCTCCATCATAAGAACAATTCATGCGTTCATTACCTTCAAAACTAAAGTCAACATCCTGTGCAGCTAGTTGTAATTCACTACCACTAATATTTAAAGCAACTTGATTAGTACTCTTGTTTGAGAATACATTTACACGACGTAAGGCTCCTTGAAAATCAGACTTGCTTACAATTAGTTTATATGGATTATCAGCCGGAATCACCACTTTATAGTCAGGGAAACGGGCATCAATTAAACGACAAATCATTTGAGTAGAACCGTGCTGGACAAACAAATGGTTACTATTATAACTAATGGTCAATTCATCTTCATTGTCTGGTAAAGCATTCTTTAATAGATTCAAAGGCTTTTTAGGAACAATAAAAGAATCCACTTTCGAAGCTTTGGTATCAGTACGCTTATATCTTACCAAACGATGTGCATCAGTAGCTACAAACTGTACATAATCTTTAGTCAGTTCAAAAAACACTCCTGTCATTGCCGGGCGAAGATCATCTCCACTTACGGCAAACAATGTTTTATTAATAGCTGTAAGCAATGCTCCGCTGGACATATTAAATCCAGTAGTATCGTCTGCTGAAGGCTCTTTAGGGAAATTGTCAGGATTTTCGCCCATCACTTTATACTTTCCGTTATCGCTGGTAATTTCAACAGAGAAATTTTTATCGATATTGAAAGTCAATGGTTGTTCTGCAATATTTTTTAAGGTATCCAACAATATTTTAGCTGGTATACATACTTTGCCATTCACTTTGCTTTCTACATCCATCTGAACACGCATCACGGTTTCAAGATCTGTAGCTACAACACTTAATTTTTTGTCTTCAATTTCAAAAAGGAAGTCCTCAAGTATCGGTAATACTGTGTTTGCATTAATAACACCACTAATTTGCTGCAGGTGTTTTAACAAAGAGGAGGAAGAAACAATGAATTTCATTCGGCTTATTTATGTTCCAACAAACCTACTGTAAAATGTTAATATTCCCTCCATAGAAATGGCGGTTTCGGGCAAGAATTCAATTAATGTGAATGAGTTGTGGATTGAAACCGGTAAACTTATCTCTGTACTGAAAGTAGTAAACGGTATTTTTCCTTATTAATGGGTTTTATTACATAGTCTGCCACGCTTACAAAGCTTTTTGATTTCTCCATATCGCTATCATCAACAGAAGAGCTCACCACATATATAAGAATCTTTTTAGGCAGGGTATAAAAGATTTTATCAAATTCCTCGAGGAAATTCCAACCATTCATAATTGGCATATTGATATCTAAAAATATTACATCAGGTAGTATACCTATTTGCTGGTTTGCGGGGTCTAAAAAAAATTCGATTGCCTCTTGTCCATTAAAGAAAGTAGTAATCCTACTAGTAAGCTGGGTTGCTTCTAGAATCATTTTTGAAGTAAATTGATAAACCTTATCGTCATCAATTAAACAAACATTATACTTTTCAATACTCATAGAAAAAAGTTATAACTACCTTTGAAAGGTTTAACAAAGGGTTATCTACAAATATAATATTCTTATCTCCCCGTACAAAGTATTTGTTTTGAATAAAAATTACACTCCTGAACAAGCCCTTCAAAAGTTGAAACAATACTGTGCCTATCAGGAAAGAAGTCACTATGAAGCAAAAGAAAAGCTTTATTCTTTTGGATTACATAAAACAGATGTTGAGCCAATCTTATCAAAACTTATTGAAGAAGACTATCTTAATGAAGAAAGATTTGCGATCCTTTATGCTGGGGGGCATTTTCGTAGCAAAAAGTGGGGCAGGGTTAAAATCAATGCCGCACTCCAACAAAAAAAAGTGAGTTCCTATAATATCAAAAAGGGATTGAACATAATTGATGAAGCAGATTATCGCAAATGCTTGCTGCAATTGGCTTCTGTTAAATGGAATTCTATAAAATCAGAGCAATGGATTAGCAGAATGGCCAAAACAACGAATTATCTTTTGCAAAAAGGTTATGAGCAGAACTTAATTCAAGATGCCATTGCAAAAATTCGTTCAAAAGAAAAATAGTAATATTATAGTCAACTTTCACCCTAATTTATGTCATCACTTTCTGTAAGCCTGATTCAAAGTTCTCTTTTCTGGGAAGATAAAAAACGAAATCTGGCAATGCTAGAGGAGAAAATATTAGCTATCCCGGAAAATACCAACCTTGTTATTTTGCCCGAAATGTTCTCTACCGGGTTTAGCATGAAGCCTTCAATATTAGCTGAAACGATGGATGGCGAAACAATTGCCTGGATGAAAAGAATGGCGAGTTCAAAAAAAATAATCCTAACTGGAAGTATTATCATTAAAGATAACGAGCACTATTTCAATCGTTTAATATGGATGTTGCCTAATGGAACCTTGGGGTTTTACGATAAGAGACACCTCTTTGCTTTTGCAGGTGAAGACCAACACTACACCCCAGGAAACAAACGACTCATCACCAGTGTAAATGGATGGAAAATTAATTTACAAATCTGTTACGACTTAAGATTCCCGGTTTGGGCTCGTCAACAATCGAAAGATGAATCTACAGAATTCGATTTACTGATCTATGTTGCCAATTGGCCAGAAAAAAGAAACCATGCCTGGAAAACATTATTAACAGCACGTGCAATCGAAAATCAATCTTATGTTATAGGTGTAAATCGGGTAGGCGAAGATGGCAATCAGATCAGTCATAGTGGCGACAGTATGTTAATCGATCCTCTTGGAAATATTCTTTTCACTCAAGCTCATGAAGAAGTGGTTCATAGTTTTGAACTAACTAAAGACACTCTAAACAATACAAGAAATAGTTTCCCTTTCTGGAAAGACGCAGATCAATTTAATATTTTACAAGACGACCCACATGCATAAAAAGACCATTTTAGCTAAGCGATTATTTACTGGTAATAGCTGTTTATTCAATCACGCTGTAGTTATAGAAGATAATAGAATAGTTGACATCGTTTTAAAAGATAAAACGATACCAAATGCCGGTCCGATTTACGATATCGTTGCTCCTGCATTTCTTGATATTCAGATTTACGGCGCTCATGATAAATTATTAGCAGTATATCCTTCTGCAGATTCCATCTTTCGTTTGTACGACTACTGCAGTAAAGGCGGTGCTTCACATTTCGTGGTAACAGTTGCTACTAACAATAAAACGGTCTTTCATGCATGCATTGATGCAGTAAAAGATTATTGGCAAGAAGGTGGAAGGGGCTGTCTGGGATTACATGTAGAAGGACCATGGATCAATGCATCTAAAAAAGGTGCACATTTAGAAACTTTTATTCACGCACCATCTTTAAATGAAGTAAAAGAACTACTTGAATATGGAAAGGGTGTTATAAAAATAATCACACTTGCACCAGAAGTTTGTAGTCAGGAAATCATTCAATACATACAATCAAATGGTATCATAGTATCAGCAGGACATAGTAATGCCACATTTCAAGAAGCAACAGAAGCTTTCGATAATGGAATAGGAACTGCAACCCACTTATTCAATGCCATGAGCCCGCTTCAACATCGAGCACCTGGTTTTGTTGGCGCGGTTTTTAATCATCCAACTGTGATGTGTAGTATCGTTCCCGATGGATATCATGTAGATTTTGAAGCCATTAAAATTGCAAAGAAACAAATGGGCGATCGTTTATTTGTGATTACGGATGCAGTTGCTGAAACCACGGTAGGTCCTTATCCGCATCATCTGGTAGGTGATCGATACGAATCAAACGGCATCCTCAGCGGATCTGCACTTACTATGTTATCCTCATTAAAAAACTTAATAGATAAGGTTGATATCCCTTTCGAAGAAGCATTGCGCATGGTAAGTACCTATCCCGCAAAAGCGATTCAAATGAACCACCATTTGGGAACTATTGCAATCGGACAACCCGCTAATTTGGTTTGCTTATCAGAAACATTAGAAATAGAAAATCTTATTACGACTGAGATTTAAATTATATGGTTAACCCCGGCCTTTAGGCTGGGGATTAGAAGTATGCAGTTTGATTAGGGCTTTAGCCCCTGCGCTGTGAATGCATAGAAGTGATATCTTATCTCATGTTGAATCTGAAGAGCGTATGGGCTGAAGCCTAGGGTTAACTTATTTTTCACTTTTATCTTCTCGCTTTTATCTTTTCCCTCACCACTTGCATCTTGAGATCAACTCCTTTTTTGATGGCAAAAGAATTTGGCATCACTACTATATCAGGCATCACGCCTCTACCCTTGGGGCGATCTTTATCTATTACAACTCTAAACAATGGAAGTGTGATTTGAATTTTGGTATTAGGTAATACAACCGTTAATAAATGAATCGCTGAATTTCCATAATATCCTCCACCAGTTTCTTCGCCTACTAATTGTACATTATCCTGTCCTTTTAAACTTCCAGTAAAAACCGAAGCTGCACTAAAAGTGGAAGGCCCCTGCAACAAATAAATATTTCCATCAAAATGATGATTTACAAAAGGCTGGTATTTTTTTGTTTCAAATCGATGGTAATGATAACTGCCATCTTCCATTTTAGTTGTATTGAAATTTAATGGAAACCAGTACCAAAATGATTGATGAATATATTTACTGTAAGCAAAATTCCTATTAATAGCTGCAACAGTATCAGCAACTTTAAAAGGATGTTTTACTAAATAACGCGTGAGTCTTATACTATTATTCAAATGCCCACCACCATTATCGCGCAAATCGATTATTAAATTTTTGGTTTTGTTTTCTTCCATCTGCCTAAAAGATTTTCTCATAAATTTCTGTAATCCATTCATGGAGAATCCTGCCAAATGCATATAGGCAGTGTTAGTAGTATCATCAAATGTTAACGACATTGCCGCAGTCTTTCTAGCTTTTCTTATTTCTTTTTTTGTAGGTATCTTAAAAGCATTCATTAGTTTTTGCAAGGAATCCATTCTCGTTCTTTCTACAATAAATGGACGAAAACTTCTAAGGGTTTCTTTTTTTTCATTTCCCAAACTATCTATATAACCAATCGCATAACTACTATCTATTCCAAACATATTTCGATACCAAGCTCCAAAATTATTGCTCACAATCTGACTCTTATATGATACCCCATCACCATCTATGCTAATGAACTTAAAAAAACTATCGAGTAAACTTTTATTCGATTTTCCATTAATAGAAGTAATAATCGTTCCTCTTTTAATTTTCGATTCTGAATAAATATTAGCCAATACCACCAGACTATCATTCCAGGTTTTTATGGATAAAGGAAATTGTGGTACCCTGTTTTTAGAAAGAGATTTGACGAATTGATTGGAATAACGAACTATCGTATGCCCACATCGAATCTGACTAACCAACACAGCAATTCTATTTCTGAATTCCACCTCAGTCAATGAATCCTGAATTCCATGAATAGTTTCATTAAAATAAGAATCCATTTTTTCTTTCGGCGTATACCAATAAAGACTTGGATGATTTGATTCGAGAATTTTTTCTAGAATTTGCGCATCTTCCTGAAGTAATGATGGCGCATATTTTTTTTGGATAGAATATTGTCCTTCATGAGAACTGCTACAGGACCAATAAAAAAGCACGCAGAAAAGACCTATTAAAAGTTGACCTCTCTGCATGCTGTTGATTTATTTGTTAAATGAATTCCAACCTTGAGCAGTAATTGGATATTCATTTCCGCCCTTAGTAATAAGTTTGGTTCCGGCTTCCATTTCGGTCATGTATCCAATCACACTAATTTCTTCGTTTAATGTGATTTTATCATGGTCTTCCTGTTTCATCGTAAAGATTAATTCATAATCTTCCCCTCCATTCAAAGCACATACGGTAGGGTCTAAGCCAAACTTATACGCTGCTTGTCTGCTTTCATCTGATATCGGAAATTTATCTTCGTAAATGACACAACCAAGATTACTTTGTTTACACAAATGCAATACTTCACTACTTAATCCATCACTCACATCCATCATAGAAGTAGGAACTATTTCATTTTTCTCGAAAAATTCAATAATGTCTTTTCTTGCTTCAGGTTTTAATAAACGGCCTACTATATAACTTTCGTCTTCTAAATCTGGTTGCACTTTTGGATTCTCGAGATAAATTTTTTTCTCTCTTTCCATCAATGTTAATCCCAGAAACGCACCACCTAAATCACCAGAAACACAAATCAAATCGCCTTTCTGTGCTGTGCTTCTTTTTACAAATTTATCGGGTGTAACTTCACCTATAGCTGTAATAGAAATAATAAAACCTTTTTGAGAAGTAGAAGTATCTCCACCAATCAGATCAACACCGTGTTTTTCACAGGCAATATAAATGCCTTCATAAAATTCATTCAATGCTTCAATACTAATTCTATTACTGATACCAATACTCACAGTAATTTGAGTAGGTATAGCATTCATAGCATAAATATCACTCAGATTCACCATCACAGATTTATAACCGAGATGCTTCAGCGGAGTATACATTAAATCAAAATGAATACCTTCTAATAAAAGATCGGTAGTAATTACTGTCTGTTTCCCAAAATGATCAATCACCGCCGCATCATCCCCAACTCCTAAAACTGTAGATACATTTTGTATCTCGAAATTTTTGGTTAGGTGATCTATCAATCCAAACTCGCCTAAGTCGGCTATTTCTGTTCTTTCTTCCATAATTCAATTTAATGTTTCAAATATAAGTTCTGAGACTATCCTCGAACCTCGCCGCCATTTACAATGTCTAACAATTCATCATGAATCAATCCATTGGTTGCTAAAATATGAGGTTGATATGGAGAATAATAATCGCCCTTAAAATCTGTTACTTTTCCTCCTGCTTCTTCCACCATTAAAAATCCAGCTGCACTATCCCATGCCTGTAATTGGTGTTCATAAAAACCGTCAAATCTTCCGGCTGCCACCCAACAAAGATCAATTGCAGCACTTCCCAATCTTCTTACAGGAACTCCCTTGCGAATGAGTTTCTCAAAAATTTGTAAGGGTCCGTTGGGCGCATCTAAATAAGTATATGGAAAGCCGGTAACCATCGAACTTTTTGCAACTTCAGTTTTAGTGCTTACCTGAATTTTTTTATTATTCAATGTGGCTCCGAAACCCTTTTGTGCAAAAAAGAATTCTTTTATAAACGGGTTGTAAACCGCGCCCAATATCATTTTACCTTCCTGCTCTACTCCAATACTCACGCAACATATTGGTATACCATTTGCAAAATTTACAGTGCCATCAATCGGATCGATGATCCACTTATAAGTTGAATCCTGAATAATTTCACCTGCTTCCTCACTTAATATATAATGGTCGGGGAAATCATTTTTAATCACTTCAAATATGGCTTTCTCAGACGCATGATCAGCTTCTGTAACCAGATTATTAATTCCTTCTTTGTTGCTTATTTCAAATTTACCATTGAAATAGCTTTGCATCACAGCGGCACCTGCCTCCGCTGCTTTGATAAGTGTATGCTTTAACATCATACCGCAAAAGTACCCCCGAATATCAGGATTATGAAAGATTTCGTATGTAAATAGGCATCTTTGTGTTTACTGTATTATTTTTCTTAATTCGCTGTAGATTTATTTCTTGGAATTATCAATTATCATAATCAATTACAATGTCAAATTCTTTTTAGAACAGTGTTTACATACTGTTCTAAAAGCAGTTGACCATATAGATGCTGAAATTTGGGTGGTTGATAACCAATCAAACGACGGCTCCCTGGCATTCCTTCGGCCACTATTTCCCAGCGTTTCATTCATTGAAAATCAAAAAAATACTGGCTTCGGAGCGGCCAATAATCAAGCGCTTCAAAGATGTTCGGGGAAATATATCCTTTTTCTAAACCCAGATACCCTCCTTCCAGAAGACTGTCTAATCAATTGTTTACAGTTTTTAAAATCGAATTCCAATGCAGGAGCCCTAGGAATTCGGATGCTAGATGGGTCAGGTGTTTTTCTGCCTGAAAGCAAAAGAGCTTTTCCTTCTCCCATTCGAGCATTCTATAAATTATTGGGCTTTTCAGCCCTTTTTCCCAAATCAGCCAGGTTTAATCGTTACTCATTGGGCCACTTAAGTTCATTCGAAAACCATGAAGTTGACGTGTTAGCTGGTGCATTTATGATGATACCCAAAGCGGTTTTAGACCTGACCGGGGGTTTCGATGAACGGTTTTTTATGTATGGAGAAGACATTGATCTAAGCTACCGAATCCAAAAAGCAGGGTTTACCAATTACTATTTCGCAGGTTCTTCCATTATCCATTTCAAGGGGGAGAGCACTAGAAAAGGAAGTATGAATTATGTGATACTCTTTTATAATGCCATGCTTTTGTTTGTACAAAAAAACTATCGGGGATCGAAAGCCGGCTTTTTTGGATTTTTTATTAAAGTTGCCATTATACTTAGAGGACTGTTTTCTGCGTTCTATAGAATAGGAATCTACCCTTTAAAAAAATGGACTAAAAAGCCCATTTTTAATCAAAAAAGGGCAGAATCACTGGTTATTTTCGCCAAATTTGGCGAAAATCATCCAAAATTGAACAAAACCAATACCCTTGTTTTTTGCGAATCTGAACAATTTAGCTGGAAACAAATTATACAAAAGGTGGAAGAACTTAGCCATTCTGGAGCTCAATTTCGCTTTCAAGCTAGTAATAGCCATTCCATAGTTGGAAGCGACTCTAAAGAAACCGAAGGTGAGGCGCTTGCCGCTAATATCATTTCTTAAGCGATTTTTAAAGCATTTGCTTTAGCTTCGTATTAGTAAACAATAACGTTGAATACACGATGGCAATTCTCGATATCAAGCTTCCTAATTCTATTCTCAAAGCCTTACGCCTGCCTCAGAATAATCCGAGAAGACAGCAATTAAAGGTTTTGAAAAAGATGCTACGGAAAGCCCGATTTACTGAATTCGGTCAAACCTATCATTTCGACGATATTTTAGTGAGCAAACACCCTGGGAAGAAGTTTCAGGAATTGGTACCTACCTATAATTATAATAAGATCTATCAGGAATGGTGGCATAAGACCTTAGAGGGCAAGTCAGATATTTGTTGGCCCGGCAAAATTAAATTCTATGCTTTAAGCAGTGGTACCAGCGAATCGGCTAGTAAATTCATTCCTATTACAAACGACTTACTGAGAGGTAATAAGTTGGTGATGATCAAACAATTACTCACTCTTCGCAACTATGAAGACATACCATTTGGCGCTTTGGGCCGTGGCTGGCTTACATTGGGAGGAAGTACAGATTTAGAAAAAGGTCCGGGTTATTACTCTGGAGACCTTAGCGGTATTACTCAAAAAAAATCGCCTTTCTGGTTTCAACCTTTCTATAAACCAGGTAAAAAAATTGCCAAACAAAAAGACTGGAACAAAAAGCTTGAAGAAATTGTAGATAAAGCACCCGAATGGGATATCAGTTTTCTAGTAGGGGTTCCTGCCTGGATTCAGATGTGCATGGAAATGGTGATAGAGCGATACAAATTAAATACCATTCATGATATGTGGCCCAACCTTGCATTTTTTGTGCACGGTGGTGTAAGTTTTGAACCTTATAAAAAAGGCTTTGAAAAATTATTGGGCAAACCTATTACCTATATTGAAACCTATTTAGCCAGTGAAGGTTTTATTGCATACCAGGATCGACAGCATGCACAGGGAATGAAACTGGTTACCAACGAACATATTTTCTTAGAATTCGTTCCCTTCGATGAAAATAATTTCGATGCCAATGGCGATATGATCGATAATCCTGAAGCCCTCATGATTCATGAAGTTGACGAAGGAAAAGATTATGCTTTACTAATTAGTACTACAGCTGGTACCTGGCGTTATCTTATTGGTGATACCGTTCGTTTTGTCGACAAAGAAAAATGTGAAGTAATTATCACAGGTAGAACCAAACACTTTTTAAGTTTAGTTGGTGAACACTTGAGCGTCGATAATATGAATAAAGCTATTCAATTGGCTAGCGAAGAAATGAATATTTGCATTCCAGAATTCACAGTGGCTGGCGTGCCTCATGGAAATTTCTTTGCGCATCACTGGTTTGTAGCTTGTAATGATATTTTCGATAAAGATCAGTTGGCAAAAAAAATCGATAAGCACCTTTGTGAACTCAACGACGACTATGCAGTTGAAAGAAAGACCGCATTGAAAGAAGTAATGTTGGATGTGTTGAGTGAACAGGATTTTATGAATTTTATGACCGCTAAAGGAAAAATTGGAGGGCAACATAAATTCCCTCGCGTTTTGAAAGGTGCTATGTTAGCCGATTGGCAAAAGTTCATTAAGGGGGAACCCATTTAAGCAAGTAATTTTTTTATCGTTTTATTTATCAGCAATGGTTGCAGCCCTCTTTAAAGGTTTAGCGTTGGGTTTTCTTCTCGCAATTTCTGTGGGACCTGTCATATTTGCTATCATCAAACAGAGTATTAATCATGGCCACAAAGCAGGATATGTTTTTGTAGCTGGTGTTTCTAGCAGCGATATTACACTCTTATTAATTTGTAATTTTTTTACTTCTCTTTTTGATACTGCTTTAAAACATCAAACATTGATAGCTGTAACGGGTAGTCTCTTCTTAATTGGTGTGGGCATATACACCTTCTTTTTTAAGAAAGTAGTGGTGGATGAAGACAATAATTTAAAAGAAAAAGTTTTTCGAAAACGCGATTGGCTAGCCATATTTCTATCTGGCTATTTTATGAATATGCTTAATCCCGGTGTTTTCATTTTCTGGTTTGCATGGTCAGCCGCAATATTGGCCGACTCAGTTAGTCATGCAGATCCATTTCAATATCGGGCTGTTGTATTTGGCACTTGCTTGGTTTTTGTTTTAGCTACAGATCTATTAAAAGTTTCTTTAGCAGGAAAATTAAGGCCTAAGTTGACGGTCAAAAATTTGCATTTTATCAATCGTCTTTCTGGTTTAATTTTAATAGGATTTGGAATTGCTCTTTGTTGGGGCATCCTCAGTTTTGGCGATAAGTTAAAATAGAAATTTAAACATGAAACTAATAAGTCTGCTTATCTGCCTCTTTTTTACTTTCAATGTAATGGCGCAGAAAGACGTTTTGATGTTGAAGAAAAATAGTCAAACACTTCAATCCTGGACTTCAGGCTCCTATATACTTTTTCAATTCAGCAGTAAACAATGGATCGAAGGAATTATCAAAAAAATTCAGAACGATAGTGTTACAATTGATCAGATCCAGGTTCGTCAGGTTGGCAATCAATTCGGACTTCCCACAATTGATACTGTTCATTTCGGAATCATGAAATTTCATGTCAACGAAATTTATGGCATGCCCAAAAAAGGTATGTCTAGTAATTTATTG
>SESB01000350.1_pt1 | contig 33919 bp, 31 predicted proteins | sample 3171441 | NCBI WGS metagenome assembly SESB01 (sample SAMN06051867, study PRJNA518727) | freshwater metagenome | biome: subpolar coniferous forest; feature: holomictic lake; material: water; isolation source: holomictic Lake 227, 6 m depth | place: Canada: near Kenora, Ontario | collected... | reverse complement strand
TTCAATAATGCACAACGTATCGCCCGCTTGCACGGCTTGACCGATTTGCACAAATGATTTGCTGCCGGGTGATGCTGAACGGTAAAACGTGCCAACCATCGGTGATTTGACAATGTGACCTTTAATTTCAGGTTTTACCGGTTCGCCGACCAAGTTGATAATCGTAGAAGACGGTGTAGTAGCTGGCGCGTAAGTCATCATCGGGGCGGGCGATGTGCTGGTGTACCGATTGATACGAATGGATTCTTCCCCTTCTTTAATTTCTATTTCAGCAATGTCTGAGGCGGCAATAATCTCAATGAGTTTTTTTATTTTTCTAATGTCCATGTGATTTAAGTTTTCTCTGTTAATAATCGGTGAGCGGCTTGTAACGCCAATTCATAGCCCATTGCGCCTAATCCGCAAATCACGCCTTGCGCGATGTCGGAAAAATAGGAGTATTTGCGAAATGGTTCGCGTGCGTGAACGTTTGATAAATGCACTTCAATAAACGGAATTTTTGTCGCCAATAACGCATCGCGTAACGCTACGCTGGTATGCGTAAATGCGGCAGGATTGATGATAATAAAATCGACCCGATTAGCGTACGCCAAATGAATCAGCTCGATGAGTTCGTGTTCTGCGTTACTTTGGTGAAAAGTCAGCGAATGCTGTAAAAATTGGGCTTCTTGTTCAAGCGTGTGTTGAATATCCGCGAGCGTTTTATTGCCATAAAGACTGGGTTCGCGTATGCCCAACAAGTTCAAATTCGGGCCATTTAAAACAGTAATTATCGCCATGACGTTCTTCTTAGATAAGTAGTTAAAAAACGGGCTAATTTTACCGTGTTGTGACAGTTTGTCCAGTTTAACCACAAAATGTGTTTGAATTTGCAGATTTTGTGGCTGTTTTCGTAAATTTGAAGCCTTTATAACGTGATTTGTTGCGCCAAATACGCAAAATCAGCGTGTTCCGAATACGGTAAAATGCCCAATAATGGCATTCGTAATCGCACCACCAAACTCGAAATTGTTAAATCGACGCAATCAAAATCGGCATCGTTACAAACCGCCAACCAACCCACGCAATCCAATCCTGCATTTTGAATTGCTTCCGCCGTGAGTTGAGCGTGATTGATGCAACCTAATTTAATCGACACCACCAAAATAATCGGCACATTTAACTTTTTTGCCAAATCCGCAATCGTTTCGTGTTCATTCAATGGCGCGTACCAACCGCCCGCCCCTTCAACAATCAGCACATCGGCTAAATTTTGCAAGGTTTGAAAATGAGCAAAAATAGTGTCTAAATTCGCAGGATTATCTTTACCAGCCAAATGCGGCGAAATCGGCAATTCGTAAGCGAACGGGTTAATCAACGAATAATCGACACGTTGCGAACTGGTTTTTTGAATCGCCAACGCATCGGCATTTTGCCATTCGCCATTGATTTTTTCGCAACCCGAAGCCACCGGTTTCATTCCAATGACGGACAAATTTTGCTGTTTAAAATAGGTCATTAACGCCAGCGTTGCCCACGTTTTGCCGACGTTTGTATCGGTGCCAGTGACGAAATAATGTTGTTTCATGACGTTAAAAAATCTCCTGCTGAAATGACAATAACCTTGAATTCTGCTTCTTCGATAAACGCATCAAAAGTTGCATCTACCACTTCTTGTTCGCGTAATTCAACCACCGTAAGCGTGGAATCAACGTCACACGATTTCACCACGACCAATTCTGCGGCATTTAATTGAGTTGCCAACCACGCCGCCAAACTGTCGGACGTTATAGCCCACGTTGCGGGAATTTCGGCGGCATTCAATTCCGTGATATTCGGCGACCAAATGGCAAAACGATTATTTTTAATTTCTGAAACCGATGACGCAATCACAAATTCAGGCTGTAAATTTTGACACATTGTCGCCATTTGTTGCATCGCTAAAATCGCCATTTTGTGCGCGACAGTGTCGTCGAATTGCCATTTTTTCTGCGCTTGTCGAACGTGATTGGCAAAATCGCCACCACCACACACGACAATCGTGGATTCGCCCGCTGTCACAATGTGTTTGAGACACTCAAACAGTCGTCCATTTTCCAGCAAACTGCCGCCTAATTTTACAACTCTCATCTTTCAAAATTCCGTGTGTGTGTTTTGGATAATTCTAATCGGTGGTTAAATCGATTGATACTAACAGTTTGTTTGTAACAAATAACGCGCCTAATCGCTAAAATTTTAACTAATGCTCAGGCGCGTAAGTTGACTTATAATTGCGCGGTAACTTTTAAACATTTTCATTTTAGGAAAAATCAGCATGAAAAAATTAACCCTTTTGTTGTCGCTTGGCGCATTTCTATTCACCTCCGTTGCCAGCGCACACGGGCCAGTTCGTCAAAAACTCGATGAAGAAATCACCATCAACGCGCCAGCTGACAAAGTTTGGAACATTATCAAAGAATACAAAGATTTGTCTTGGTTGCCGGCGATTAAAAGCGTGGCAGCGACGGGTGGAAACGAAAAAGGCGCAACGCGCGTGTTGACGTTGAAAAATGGCGGCACCATTACGGAAGAATTGAAAAAATACGACGCAGAAAAAATGTCGTACGCTTACAAAATCACTGACATCAGCACCGCTAAAACCATTACGCATTCTGGCGTAGAAGAAAAAGTGCCTGTTTTTCCGGTTGATAATTATGCCGCGAGCATTGACGTTGAAAGCAAAGACGGCGCAACGGTCGTGTCGTGGAAAACGGGTTATTACCGCGCTTACATGAACAATAATCCGCCAGCTGAAATGAATGAAGAAGCCGCAAAAACAGCGGTGACAGCGGTTTTAAAAGAAGGTTTGGCGAATTTGAAAACGTTGGCTGAAAAATAAGTGTTAAAAAATTTCAAATGGACGGTAGCGATGGGAGTCGCTGCCGTTTTTTTATATTCTCCCGCTTACGCCGCGCCGTTTGCCTACATTACGAATCAATTGGGCGACAGTGTTTCGGTCATCAATCCGCACACTAACGCGGTTGAAAACACCATTCCTGTTTCGGGCAAACCAGCGGGCGTTGCCGTTTCGCCCAATGGTGAACGGGTTTATGTTTCAACGCCTGAAGCGCAAGGTGTGGCGGTGATTGATACGCAAAAAAACGCCGTGGTTGCGACGATTAAATTAACGGAAGGGGCTTTAGGGATTGCGGTTTCTCCTGATAATCAACGGCTTTACGTCGCGGATTGGTATCAAAATAGTGTCAGCGTGATTGACGCAAAATCCCTGCAAATAATCGCAACGATTGAAGTTGAAAAATCGCCGTCTGGTTTGATGGTTAGTTTGGATAATCGTTTTTTGTATGTGGCGAATCGATTGAGCAATTCGGTTTCGCAAATTGATTTGAAAACGCTGCAAACGCGAAACGTGACACCCGTCGGCAAACATCCGTTTGGTTTGATGTTGGATGCTAAAAACGAACGGCTTTATGTGGCGAATGTGCAAAGCGACGATGTGAGCGTTTTGGATACCAAAACGATGCACTTAATCGCGACCGTTCCCGTTCAAAAAATGCCTTACGCGGTGACATTAGCGAAAAACGACGCGCTCCTTTTTGTCACAAATCAAGAAGATGGCAACGTTTCTGTCGTGGACACCCAAACCTTAAAAGAAATTAAAATAATCACCGTTGGCGATAAACCCGAAGGCATCGCCACGCAGTCGGATGATATTCATGTTTACGTCGCCAACTGGTTTGACAACACGGTTTCTGTGATTGACGCGAACACCCTCGCCGTCGTCGAAACTATCAAAACCGGCTCAGGCAGTCGAGCTTTCGGTCAATTTTTCAGCCGCTAAAAACTTATGCAATTAAACGCGGTACTTCATTCTCTTCCTTATTTTTCAGACAGTGCGGCTTTATTTGCACCCTTTTCGGCACAATCGTGGGCGGTCTTTTTAGACAGCGGTCATCCCCGCAGCACGCAAGGGCGTTACGATATTATTGCCGCGAATCCTGTTTGTACTTTAGTCACGCACGGCGACCACACAACCATTACTTGCGCTAACGAAGTTATCGTTTCAAACGAAAATCCGTTTGATTTGCTCCAAAGTGAATTGACGCGCCACGGCGAAATTTTTAATTCCAGCCATTTGGCAGAATTTGATTTGCCGTTTGTCGGCGGGGCAATCGGTTATTTTTCGTATGATTTGGCGCGACGTTTGGAAGCGTTACCGAATCTTGCCGAAGATGCCGAAGCCATTCCTGAAATGATGGTCGCAATTTATGATTGGGCGGTGATTGTTGATCATGAAACCAAGCAAACTTTTTTGATTTGTTATGACGATGCGCGAATTGAAAACTTCAAAGGACACTCTTCAAAGAGCGGAGAAAAAGAATTTTCTGTTACTAGCGAAATAAACGCCAATTTTTCACAACATGGTTACGCGCACGCTTTTCAAAAAATTAAGCATTACCTCAGAGAAGGCGATTGTTATCAAGTCAATTTAACGCAACGTTTTTCAGCAACGTGCGAAGGCGATACTTGGCAAGCGTATCAAGCGTTGCGCGAAATTAACGCCGCGCCATTTAGTGCCTATTTGAATTTCCCTGACGTGAAAATTTTGAGTTCATCGCCCGAACGTTTTTTAAAATTGACTGGGCGGTACGTCGAAACGAAACCGATTAAAGGCACGCGCCCCCGTAAATCTGACGCGCTTGAAAATGAACGCGCTTGTTTGGATTTAAAAACCAGTCCCAAAGACCGTGCGGAAAATGTGATGATTGTCGATTTGTTGCGAAACGACATCAGCAAAGTGTGTCAAAAAGTGCGCGTGCCGAAGCTGTTTGAAATCGAAAGTTACAGCACCGTACATCATTTGGTTAGCACCGTGACGGGCGAATTAAATGCCAATCAGCACGCGCTGGATTTGTTAAAACATTGTTTTCCAGGCGGTTCGATTACCGGCGCACCGAAAATTCGCGCCATGCAAGTGATTGAAGAACTCGAACCAAATCGGCGCGGTGTTTATTGTGGTGCGATGGGTTACATAGATTTCAATGGCAACATGGACACCAATATCGCCATTCGCACCTTGGTTCAATCGCACGATACGATTCGGTTTTGGGCGGGCGGCGGCATTGTGCATGATTCAAAAGTCGAAGACGAATACCAAGAAAGTTTCGACAAAGCAGCGGCAATGTTTCAAGTTTTACGGCGGTTTCAGAAGTTCTAACATGGAACTGGTTTTCGGCGGATTTCAATTGCCGTTATTGAATCAATTTTTTGATACTTTGCGAGTGGTTACACTTTTTTTTTCTAAAGCGGTTAGAATAGCCACGATGATAATTAACCTTTGAGAGAACTTTATGAACACACAAAAATTGATTACCGCTTACAGTGAATTCATGCGCCATTTGCATGAAACGATGGAAGACACGCTGCATTCGTTCACGGATGCGTTTGAAATTTCTAAAGAAAAAACCAATGAAAGCAGCGAATTAACGACTGAAGAATTGGATCATGTTTCCGCGCAAGTAAAACGTGATGTTGAACACGCGGCGCAGAATTTACCGGCTCATGATAATAATTCATTGTCCGACTGGTTGAAATTCGACATTGAATTGATTGAGAATTTAACGTGGGATGCGTTTTTAAGCGTTGCCGATAAAACACGCATCGAACTCGCTAAAATCGAATTTCTTGCCGAAACACACAAATATCAAAGTGGCGATATTACCATTGCTGGCACGTTTATTTGTAACGATTGCGGCAAAGAAATCGCATTTAAAGCAACCAGCCGAATTCCAAATTGTCCGACTTGCCACAATCACACATTCGTTCGGTTATAAGCCGTTTTCATTTTATCAGGCGATTTTTATTATGATAAACAGTGGTTTATTAGAGATTTTACTGTTGGCGCAACACAAAGCCGACGTTAAACTTGGACTGCATTGCAAGCGTGTGGCGTGTTACGCTTTCGAGTTGGCAAAAGCGTTAAATCAATCGTCGGAATTTAAAAAACGAATTTTTTTGAGTGGCTTGGTTCACGACATTGGTTTTTTAAAATTGGATATAGATTTTGCCAAAATTTCTCATGATATGACGCTTCACACGGATGTCGATTTGATTCAGCGTCACGTTATCGAGGGGGAAAAATTATTGTCCAAAGTGATTACCGATGTCGAAATTTTAGAAATCGTGCGCCATCATCATGAAAAATTTAACGGTGAAGGTTATCCTGATAAATTGAAAGGCGAAGAAATTTCGTTAGCCTCACGCATTATGGCGGTCGTCGATTTGTACGATGCCATGATGATTGGTGAAATGTTTGGCGAAGAACGTTCTATTCCACAAGATATTATTCATTATTTCAGTTACACCGCCAGCGGTGCAGAACTTGATCCAGAATTAGTCAAAACGTTTCTAGGATTGTTGCAACGTAATCCGGTATTTTATTTGCCCGTTGAAAATAACGACATGAATTTGTATAAAATCGTTTATTTATCGCCAGGAAAATTAGAAGAAGGCGATTTGTGCGATCAATATGGCACTGTTTTGGTTAAACAAGGTGCGGAATTAACGCAACATACGCTTGATAACATTCGCTCGACGTATCCAGGGCAAAAAATTATTTACGTTCCCGAATCGTCTTAAATTTTAAACACAAACAAAAAAGGAAAAACTTATGTCAGAATTCGACAATGTCAGCGTCGTCAAAAAAGCCAACGTTTATTTTGGTGGCAATGTCAGCAGCCGCACGATTAAATTTGCCGACGGTTCAACGAAAACGTTAGGTTTTATGCTGGCTGGCGAATATGTTTTTAACGTTGGCGTACCCGAAATCATGGAAATTCAAAGCGGCGAATTGGACGTTTTGTTGCCAAACGAAGAATGGAAACCGATTAAAGGCGGCGAAACATTTAACGTTCCAGAAAATTCACAATTCACCGTGCGCGTTCATCAGCCGACCGATTATATTTGTTCATTTGTTTAAATTTCTGTACGGGCGAGTTCCAAACTCGCCCTGTATAACAGCAATAACATTCACGACAAAAACATTTACAACATTTTAAAGGGCGGGTTTAGAACCCGCCCTTACATTTAGGAAAACCATTTTGATTTCTACCGCAAATATCACCATGCAATTTGGCGCAAAGCCATTGTTTGAAAACATTTCTGTTAAATTCGGCGACGGAAATCGCTACGGTTTAATTGGCGCAAACGGCTGTGGTAAATCCACATTCATGAAAATTTTGAGCGGTGATTTAGAACCTTCCGCCGGCAATGTCAGTATTTCACCGAACGAACGCCTCGGTAATTTACGCCAAGACCAATTCGCTTTTGAAGATTACCGCGTCATCGATGTAGTGCTAATGGGTCACAAAGAAATGTGGGCGGCAATGTCAGAACGTGATGCCATTTACGCCAATTTAGAAGCCACCGAAGACGATTATATGCACGCCGCAGAATTGGAAACGGTGTTTGCTGAATTTAATGGCTACACCGCCGAATCTCGCGCGGGCGAATTATTGCTCGGTTTGGATATTCCAGTTGAGCAACATTACGGTTTGATGAGCGCAGTGGCTCCCGGTTGGAAATTGCGAGTTTTATTGGCGCAAGCGTTGTTTTCAAATCCTGATATTTTATTACTTGACGAGCCGACCAACAACTTGGACATCAACACGATTCGCTGGTTAGAAGATATGTTGAACGACCGCGATTGCACGATGGTGATTATTTCGCACGACAGACATTTTCTAAACAGCGTTTGCACGCACGTTGCCGATATGGATTTTGGTGAATTGCGCGTTTATCCCGGCAATTACGACGATTACATGGTGGCTTCGACCGAAGTTCGTCAACGGTTACTGGCAGGAAATGCTAAAAAGAAAACCCAAATTGTCGAATTACAAGCCTTCGTCAGACGTTTTTCTGCCAACGCTTCCAAAGCGAAACAAGCCACTTCACGCGCCAAACAATTGGACAAAATTCAACTTGATGAAGTGAAATTATCGAGTCGTGTAAATCCCTTTATGCGCTTTGATGAAAGTAAAAAATTGCATCGTTTAGCGGTTGAATTAGACAATGTTAGCAAAGGTTACAGCGGCGAACCGTTATTCAAAAAGTTGAATTTAATGATTGCAGCGGGTGAAAAGGTTGCCGTGATTGGCGCAAACGGGATTGGTAAAACGACGTTATTAAAAACGTTAGTCGGCGAATTGTTGCCGGATACTGGCGAAGTGAAATGGGCTGAAAATGCTGAAGTCAGTTATTTCGCGCAAGATCACGCTTCCGATTTTGCTGAAGACATGACATTGGTTGAATGGATGACGCAATGGCGCAAAGAAAGTGACGACGATCAAACGATTCGCGCAACATTGGGACGTTTGCTATTTTCGCAAGATGACATTAACAAATCGGTGAAAGTCCTGTCGGGTGGTGAACAAGGACGGATGTTGTTTGGTAAATTGATGCTGCAAAAACGCAACGTGATGGTAATGGACGAACCGACAAACCATTTGGATATGGAATCGATTGAATCGCTCAATACCGCGTTGGAACAATATCCTGGCACGTTGATTTTCGTCAGTCATGACCGTGAATTCGTGTCGTCATTAGCCACGCACATTATTGAAATTACCGCACACGGCATTATCGATTTCAGCGGCAATTACGAAGATTATTTAGCCAGTCAGGCGAAATAGTCAGCGGTGAAACACCTCGTTTTATTACACGGTTGGGCAGCACACAGCGGATGGTGGGGCGATTTTGCCACGCAACTTTCGCAACATTATCGCGTGACGCTGATTGATTTGCCGTGGCGCGATAATTTGGCAGAAATCAGCGATGCCGTGATTGCCGAATTAGACAACGAACCTTTTTATGTATTAGGTTGGTCGTTTGGCGGTACGGTGGCGTTGGATATGGCGGCGCGGTATTCCAATCGGGTAAAAGGCGTGATATTACTGGCGGCGAATCCGTGTTTTGTTGCCGCTGAAACGTGGGCAGGCATGTCAGTCGAAACATTTCACGCTTTCTCTGAACAATTACACGCGAATCTAACGGCGACATTGGCGCGTTTTTTAGCGTTGCAATGTCAAGGCGTGCCGAATTCTAGCGTGTTTTTGAAAGGCATAAAAACGTGTTCCGCCACACAAATCACGCCAGAATTATCCGAGTTAGAAGCTGGTTTAACGTTGCTCAAAACCAGTGATTTACGTTCAGTTTTTGCAAATTTAACGTGTCCAATTGCTGCAATTTTGAGCGATAACGACGCGCTAATTCCCGTTGCCATCGGCGAATCGATGCAAGCATTGCAGCCGAATTTACAACTCACCGTGTTACAAAATGCCGGTCATATTCCGTTCATCACACAACCTGAAAATTGCTTAAACGCAATTCACGCTTTTTTTAATGGCACTAGATAAAACCAAAATTAAACAATCGTTTGGCAATGCGTCGCACACTTACGACAGCGTGGCAGAATTGCAGCGCAACGTCGGGCGTGATTTTTTGCGCTCATTTTTACCCGAAAAATTGAATGGCGTGGTCGTAGATTTAGGCTGTGGCACGGGATTTTTAACGCAGGAATTAGTGCGGCATTGTGAAAATGTTGATTTGATTGCGCTGGATTTGGCGTTTTCGATGTTGCAAACAACGCGCGAAAAATTAGGCGATTCAGTAAAAGTCATTTGTGCTGACGCGGAAAAATTGCCGTTTTTAAACGAGAAAATTAACACAGTTTTTTCAAATTTAGCGTTGCAATGGTGTCAGCCGATTGATGAAGCGTTACGCGAATTACACCGAGTTTTAAAATCAGACGGTGAATTTATTTTTAGCACATTTGGTTCTGAAACACTGCGGGAATTGAAAACTGCGTGGAAAAAGGTTGATGATTTCGACCACGTTAATGAGTTTTACACCGCGCCAGAATTACAAAATGCGTTGGAAAAGGCTGGTTTTGTTGACGTTGAAATTAAAAATCAACATTATATTTCGCGTTACGATTCGGTTTTGGATTTGATGCGCGAATTGAAACACATCGGCGCACACAATGTAAATTCGCAACGTCGCAAAAATTTAACCTCCAAAAAGTCGTTAAAAACCATGATGGAAAATTATCCACGCAATGAATCCGACGAAATTGCGGCAACCTTTGACGTGATTCAAATCGTGGCGCGTAAACAAATTCGCTAACGCTAAAACTCAGTTTAAATTATAAATCGCGCCACGTTGTTTAAAACAGCGGCGACTAAATAACACTTGATGTTCAAACGTTTGCATCTGTGGGCGCGAATTGATTCGCGCAAGTTGTGCGAGAACGGTCGATTTATCTTTGCCATGAATCATGCAATATAAATTGTAACGCCATTCGGGCAACATCGGACGTTGATAACACAGCGTCACAAATGGAAATTCCAATAAATACTGGGCGATTTCGTCAATTTTCTTTTCGGGAACGTGCCAAACACACATCGCATTAGCGCGATAACCCAACGCCGCGTGTTTCACAATCACCCCAAAACGTTTAATAATTCCGCTCGCTTGCAAATGTTTTAGCCGTTCAATCACGTCGGTTTCGCTGATATTCAAACGCTCGCCAATAACGGCATAAGGACGCGCACAAATGGGCAAGCCTTCCGCGACGTGCGCGAGTAATTGTTGATTGATTGCGTCAAACATTCGTTAAATCCAACTGAAAACTCAAATCGATAAAAAACTCTTTCTCCAGCGGAAAACGTAACACGTCATAACCCGTTTCATTTTCAATCGCGCGAATCACATTATTCAAATGCGCGGCATCCGTCGCAATCAGCACAAACCACAAATTCAACGCATTTTCACGTTCATAATTGTGATTCACTTCGCTAAAACGATTGATTTGCGCGGCGACAAATTCCAGCTCATTTTCAGGCACCGAAATCGCCGCCAATGTACTCACGCCAATCTGATTCGGGGGAATAATCGCGCCAATTCGACTGATAAATTGTCGCTGGTTTAATTCGTGCAACGCTTGCAACACCTCGTTTTCAGTCACATTCAATTGCGCGGCAATATCCGCGTAAGGCGTGAGCGTGAGCGGAAAATCACGCTGAAAATCGTTCAATAATTTTTTTTGTAAATTTGTTAGCACCTATTACATTCCAATCCGATGCGCTCGCGCGGAAAAGAAAATGCCGTTCGGTTTTTCGGCAGGCAAACGCGCCACTTCTTTCAACGTGTTCGTGTCATAAACGGCGACCGCATTATCATCCCGCAACGCAATCCAAACCTGTTCGCCGCGTGGTGTAAATTCAAAATGCAACGCCGCTTTTCCCGCGCTAAACGTGTTTGAAACGTTCAGCGAATTCGCGTCGATAATTTGAATTTGCGAATTATCCGGCATCGCAAAATTGACCCAAATCTGCCGCCCGTCAGGTCGCGCCATCACAAAAACCGGTTGCCCGACCACGGGAATCGTTTTGACTAATTGCCACGTTTTTTTATCGACCACCAAAACCTCGTGCCGCCCAATTCCAGGCACAAAAACGTAATCCGAAGTCATTGCCCAGCCTTCAAAATGCGGCATTTTATAAACGGGTAATTGCTCATCGTCTTTGCCATAATCCGCCAAAATGCGTTTGACACCCAATTCAGAATGCCATAAATCCAACAATGCCAAACCTTTTTCACCAAACAAACCCGCAATATAATAACGTCCGTCAGGTGAAATTAGCGCGTCGTAAGGTTGTTTGCCAATGTGGGTAAATTTTTCGATTTGCGGTGATTTAGGATTTTTCGCATCAATCACCCAAATTTCACCAGCATCAAATAAACTCACCACAAATTTTTGATTCGGCGCATCGACCAAACCCACGGTTTTTGAAAGTTGACCTGTTGCGTCAATTGCGGGGATTTCCGCCAGCAATTCCAGCGTGTCTGATGAAAATAATTTCACGCCCGCTGGTTGATAATTCGACACCGCAATAATTTTTCCGTCTTGTGAAATCGCGCCGCCGATTGAATTGCCGCCTTGAACGATTCGCGCCGCAATTTCATCTTCGAGCAAATCAATTTTAGTCAATCCGCCGTCACGTCCAAAAACGTACGCAAACCGTTCGTCGCGCGAAAACACCACTGAAGCGTGTGATAAATCGCCCAAGCCTTCAATTCTGGCGAGTTGGCGCGGTTGTGATGTGTTAATAATCAACGCCGAATTGGATTCCCGCTCGATAACCAAGCCCAAATCACCGGTGGCGCGTAATTCATCCGCGTGAACATTTAACACGAACAACAAACTAAAACTTAAAAAAGAAACGAATTTTGTCATGACGATAGCGTGAAAATAAGCAAAATAATGTCGGTCATGATAACAAAAAAAAATAATGAAATAACGGTAAAAAATGCTAGAATTTTGCCAACTTCTTAACGAACAGTAGGTGATTTCAATGACAAACGCTTTAGCTTTACCAACTAATTTATCCGTTGGCACTTTTGACGCTTATTTGGGTGTTGTGCGTCAAATGCCGCAATTGACTGTTGAACAAGAACGCGAGCTGGCGTTACGTTTTCGGGATGAAGGCGATTTAGAAGCCGCGCGTCAATTAGTCATGACCAATTTGCGTTTTGTGGTTCATGTCGCGCGAGGTTACAGCGGTTACGGTTTGTCGATGCCGGATATTATTCAAGAAGGCAACGTTGGTTTAATGAAAGCGGTGAAACGTTTTAATCCTGATATGGGTGTGCGCTTGGTGTCTTTTGCGGTGCATTGGATTAAAGCCGAAATTCACGAATATGTGATTAAAAATTGGGGCATTGTTAAAATTGCGACCACGAAAGCGCAACGTAAATTGTTTTTTAATTTACGCAAAATGAAAAAAAATTTGAATTGGCTGACACACGACGATGCGACCGCGATTGCTGCCGATTTGAATGTGAGTGTGAGCGACGTTTATGAAATGGAAAAACGGTTGAGCAGTCACGATATGTCGTTTGATATGTCGAACGATGAGAATGACGATGAGAATTACGCGGCACCGGTGAATTATTTGCAAAAATATCACGCGGATCCAGCCGAATTGTTGGAAGCGTCCGATTGGGAAGGACGTGAACATGAGTTATTAACTGAAGCAATGAAAACGCTGGACGAACGTAGTTTAGATATTGTGGCGAGTCGCTGGTTAATTGAAAAAAAATTAACGCTGCAAGATTTGGCAGCGAAATATAATGTTTCGGCGGAACGAATTCGGCAACTCGAACAAAATGCGATGAAGAAAATCCGCAACGCCTCGGTGTTTGTCGCGTAAATTTAAATATGGCGTTAAGAAAAAAGCCCCGATTTGCAGCAATGCGAATTGGGGCTTTTTTGTGGAATTGACAGTTTAAAACTCAGAATTCTTCCCAATTATCATGATCGATTTGCGTTGTTAAAACAGGTCTAGTTGATGGTTCGGTAGTTGTTTGTCGTACATTTTTATTTATAGACGCATTATTTTTTGCATAACCAACATTAAAATGTGAAACCGAAACCGACAACGTCCGTGCTTGGTCTTCTAACGCCTCGGCTGCCGCCGCCGATTCTTCAACTAAAGCGGCATTTTGTTGTGTGACCGTATCCATTTGACTGACCGCACTATTTACTTGTTCAATACCGTGACTTTGCTCAGAAGATGCCGCCGTAATTTCAGACATCATGATGGTGACACCACGAATTGAAGCGACGATTTCGCCCATTGTTTCGCCTGCTTGCGTAACTAAACGTGTTCCACCTATAACTTTGTTTACCGAATTATTGATTAAATCTTTAATTTGAGCTGCCGCCGTGGCGGCACGTTGCGCTAAATTACGCACTTCAGTTGCCACTACTGCAAAACCTTTTCCTTGATCCCCAGCGCGTGCCGCTTCAACCGCCGCATTTAACGCCAAAATGTTAGTTTGAAAGGCAATGTCATCAATCACTAAAATAATGTCACCAATTTTTCGGGATGCTTCATTGATTTCGTCCATTGTTTGAACAACTTGATTTACCACATCTACACCCCGCCCAGCAATATCTGAGGCTTCAACCGCTAATTGATTTGCTTGTTTGGCATTATTCGCGTTATGTTTCACTGTAGACGTGAGCTGTTCCATGCTTGCAGCAGTTTCTTCCAAACTTGCGGCTTGTTCTTCGGTGCGATGCGACAAATCGTTATTCCCCGCCGCGATTTCTTTTGTGCCGGAACTAATTGCGTCAGTGGTATCTTGAATTTGTTGAACAATCGTTTTTAAACTTGCTACCGTTGTATTCACATCATTTTTTAATTGTTCAAACGTGCCAGAATAATTGTTATCAATATGTTGTGTTAAATCACCTTGTGACAAAGCACTTAAAACGCGCACAATTTCACTTAAACTGTCTGAACAAGTTGTCACTAACTGATTGATTCCTTGACTGATTAACAAAATAAAATCTGCTTTTCCCTGTTCACTAATTCGGAGTGAAAAATCACCGTCTACAATCGCTGCCACCACATCAGCGACTTCTTTTTCAATGGCAACTTCAGCGGTTCTATCTTTCCATTCTGCAATCACGCCTAGACGCTGTCCTTGGTCGTTAATAACAGGATTTGCGGTAATCACAATGGGATGTCCACCGAGCATAATCGTTGAAATGTGATTATTATTTAACTTATCTAACATGGATTTATGATCAGGGGTATTTTTTAAATCATCGATGTTGCTACCAACCAGATTTGCGGTCATGAAATTCGGAATTTGTTGCTGAATATCTTTTTCAAGTTCCGATAATAGTTTGATGGCGGCTTTATTGAGATAAATTATTTTTCGATCATTATCAGCAATCAAAACGCTGGTGCTAACGTTATCTAAACCAATTTTAATGCGTAAATTTTGATCAGCTATTCGCTTTGATTCGGCATCATTGAAGCCATTTTTAACTTGTGTTGTTTTAAACGCATCTAACACTTTTGCAATTTCGTCACGTTTACTGTTATCCACTAAATCTTTATTATTACCACGCATAATCATATCGGCAGTGACGTTAAGTGGGCGAATAATGGCGCGATACAACGCACATCCCATTATGATGGCAATTAACAAACTGTTCGAAACCAAGCCTATCATTACTTTAAATGTGTCATCATAATTTAATTGTGATGTCTCATAAGCGGCTTTTGTAACATCCATTTGCAATTGCAGTAATTTTTCAAGTTGCTCACCAACAGGCTCGAATAAAGGACGTACTTTTGTGATAATTATTTTATCAGCAGTTTCTAAATCATTAGCACGAAGGGCAATAACAGCAGGTTTTAAGCCTTCACTCACAAAAGCAGCGCGATTGTTTGCAAAATTTGTCGCAAGGATTTGCTCATCAGGCGTTAAAGATGTCGCCATGTAAGCCGCCCACGTTTTGTTAATGGCTTCGATGTTGTCGTCAACTTTTTGCGTATTTTTTTTGATAAGCTCTGGATTAGCAAGCGCAGCAGTAATCAACACGCGATTACTCATAATGTTTTTTTGAATAGAACCCAGCTGATACATCGGAATAACGCGATCGATATAAACTGATTTCAAACTTTCATTATTTTGCATCATGCCGTTTAGACCTAAACTACCGACAGAAACTATCACCGCCACTAAAATAATAATAAAAAACGTAATTCGCTTTTTAATTGTAATATTTTTAAAAAAATCAAATCGGTAAATTAAATCCCTTTTAAAAACATCGCCATTTTCAATTCGTAGATTTCCTACTTTACCTTTTTTAAACAACGAGTAAGCCGTTTCTACTTTTTTAATTTGCTCTAAAGTAGGCTTAGTTCGTACTGCCATGTAACCAATTTGTACACCATTTTCATAATCAGGCGTAATGTTTGCCAATACCCAAAAATAACTGCCATCACGACGCAAATTTTTAATTAAACCTGTCCAAGGTCTTTGAACTTTTAAAGAATTCCACAAATCGGTAAAAACTTGCTCTGGCATATCGGGATGATGAACCGTGGTATGTGATTTTCCAATCAATTCAGCTTCGTTGTTATAACCACACGTTCTAACAAAATCTTCATTTGCATAGGTCAAAATACCGTCTAAATCAGTTTTTGTGACCATTAAATCTTTTTCCGAAATGAAGTATTCCGTATTAGTTAGGTGATTTGTCAGGTGTGTTATTGTCATCAGTTAGCCTTTTATGTTTTACGTCATCCTTAGAAAGACAGATGGTAACAACCTAAAAAGTAAGTTTTATGACAACCAGAAAGGTGAATGTCAAATTCGCTTTTTGCTATGAATTTGTTGCAGATTTCAAAAAATGGAACACGCAATTTAAGGTTGATTTTCATGAAATGTTCCATTCTATTTTTTAGATATTGCCTTGAAAAAGCTGCGTACCACTTACTCGGATTCAAAAACAAAAACCTATCGTTTTTTCCATATTTCATATAGTCTCACCAAATTTTTCTGAGCTTTTACGTTATAGGTTGGGGACATAGCAATAGATTGAATAAATAGTCGTTCTGCATTGGAGTAATTTCCATCAAGCATATAAATATAACCGACGTTATTACAGGACGAGGACGCATCTGTGCTTTGTTGAAATGTTTGTAATGCTTGTTTTTCTTTGCCTTGCCTGGCTTGTAATAAAGCTAAGTTATTCAGCGTTAAATCAAACTTAACGTTAATTTTTAAGACGGCTTTGTAATCTTGCTCTGCTCCCTGCCAATCACCGGATAAGTATTTAGAGTATCCTCGATTATTTAGCACATCAATTGAAGCCGATGAATTTTCTAACGCATTGGTATAACTAGTGATTGCTGATGGGTAATCGTGCTGTAAATCAGCAAACAATCCCAATCCGTTATAAGCTCGCCAAAGTTTAGAATCTATTTTTACAGCCGCATTTAGATTTTTTACGGCATTTATGTAATTTCTTCGCTCTAACTGCAATAGTCCCAACGATTCCAGTGTTTTTGCGTGGTTGGGAGCGAATTTTAACGCCATTAAAAACGCTTCTTGAGCTAAATCGATGTTAGCTTTTTCAATATGAATTAAACCAATTTTATAAAGAATTTCATAATTGTTAGGATTTTGATTAAGCACACTAACATAATTACTTAAAGCCTCGTCAAATTGCCCTAAAAGTAATGCCTTATCGCCTAGTTTGGTGGATTCCTCTGCCGAATCAGCTTTGTCTCGATAATCATGGGAATTTATGTTGGCACATCCCACAGATAAGGCTGCAAGAAAAAATGTAAGAATAATATAAAAATTACGCATCAAATAAACTCAATGTGAACCGAAAACGGTTATTAATTTTAAAACAGCCGGTCCGACCGCGACGATAAAAATACCAGGAAAAAAACATATCATCATTGGAAATAGCATTTTTGTACCTAGTTTTGCAGCTAATTCTTCAGCACGTTGCATACGTTTGTCTCGAAAGTCTTCAGCATAAATTCGTAATGTTTCTGCGATACTTGAACCCATTGAAATACTTTGTCCCAGTAACGAAACCAATCCTTTTATATCTTCAATTCCTGTGCGTCTTGCTAAACCCATCAATGCCTCAATTCTATCAACACCTGCTCTAGTTTCGGCATTAACTAAAATTAGTTCCGATGCCAGTAAGGGATGATTATGAATAAGTTCTTGTCCAACTCGTTGTAATGCCGCGTTAAGTCCTAAACCCGCCTCTGTGCAAACAACTAGTAAATCTAACGCATCTGGGAAAGCATCAATCACTAATTCTTGGCGTGTGGTTATTTTTTTGTGAAGATAATAATTTGGTGAAAATAATCCCAACGCGGCAGCGAATAGAATCACATACATAGTTGTTTTCGTATCAAGATTTTGAAATAGCGTCGTGCTAACAAAAGCGATGATGGGCAATAAAAAAAGGAGTATTGTTTTAATGGCATAAAAATACATTAGAGAATCAGGCGAGCGATAACCTGCATGAATAAGTTTTTCTTGTAATTGAGAACGCTCAATCACATTTTTAGGCGTGATGAATGGTTCGGCAGATTTTAACAATTTCTCAATTTGAGAGTTTTCAAATGAATTCGACGCAGATGAACGACCTAAAACATGGTATAAACGCCGCCGCTCAGGGTCAGAAAAACCTGAAAAAATCAGTAAAATAGCCAACACTGAAAAGAAAATGGCTGCTGAAATCAGTGTAATCAATAAAATTTTTACTGTGTCTACATTTTCAATGTAAGAAATTATATTATCCATAAAATATCTATACCCTAATTTGTGTCAGTTTCTGTATCCAGATAATACCGACCACCATCAAACCTAGCCCAACAGCAATCATTTTAATTCCATTCGGATCCGTAAATAAAACATCTACATATTCTGGCGTGGTTATTTTCAACATTGCAAAAATGCCAAAGGGTAATATAGCAAGAACCCATACTGAAGATTTTGATTCTGCCGTTAATGTTTTCACTTTACGCTGAAATTTAAAACGACTACGAATAACGGTACTGATATTTTGTAAAATTTCAGTAAGATTTCCACCGCTTTCCTTCTGAACTAATACTGAAGTAACCATTGCCATCAATGAAACACTGGGAACGCGACTTAATAAATTTTGAAAAGCGACTCGTGTATCTATGCCGTAGCTTAATTCATCAAACGTGATTCCAAATTCAGAGCTAATCGGATCAGGTAAATCGCGTGCTATTAAATTTAATGTTTCTGTAAATCGATGTCCCGAACGCATAGCTCGAACCATTATTTCAAGCGCGTCTGGAAGTTGCTCTTCAAATTTTGTCAGTCTTTGTTCACGCACCATAGTTAATAAAAAAATGGGAATCCAAAAAATAATAATGAAAACGGCTATTATCACTGTAATTTGTCGCGTGTAAGTCCATGTTGCTAATCCGCCTATAATGCCTAAATTGAAACAGGTTAAAACTAATTTGTACGCAGGAAAAAATTTTCCTGCTTGTTCAATTAAAAGCTCGAGTTTCATCATTCCAGGCAATTTCTCCATTGCCTGTTCAAAAGGCGAAAGGCTTTTTAAATATTTCTGACGAATCAGTGAAATATTGATTTCTGGTCTGAATTCGTTTTTGATATTGGTCAAATGATGACGAACGCGTTTGTCTTCTGTTTTAGTTTCACTAAAGTTCGTAAAAAACAGTAGTCCTACAATTACAAATACAAAGAGAAAAATTAAAACGAAAAAAATAAGTGATATATCGTTTTGCATATCAGGGGCGGCTAATTTTCATAATTATGAGGTTCAAAAATTGAAATATCTAAATCTATCCCGCGCTGTTTTATATACTCAAAAAATATAGGAACTGTTCCGGTTGCCCGAAATCGCCCTAAAACATTACCATCTTCATCACGTCCCAAACGTTCAAAAGTAAAAATTTCACTCATAGTGATCATGTCGCCTTCCATTCCATTCACTTCAGAAATACTAACTAATTTACGGCGACCATCTTCCAAACGAGAAACTTGCACGATAAGATTAACGGCAGAAGATATTTGAGAACGTATTGATTTTGTTGGCATTTCAAATCCAGCCATTGCAACTAGATTCTCAATTCTAGTAATTGCATCGCGTGGGTTATTCGCGTGAACGGTCGCTAAAGATCCATCGTGACCCGTGTTCATTGCTTGTAACATATCAAATGCTTCAGAGCCTCGTACTTCACCGATAACAATACGGTCAGGTCGCATTCGTAAGCTATTACGGACTAAATCTCTCGCGGTAACTTCGCCCTTCCCTTCTATGTTTTGTGGTCGCGTTTCTAATCTTACAACATGCTCTTGTTGCAGTCGCAATTCAGCAGCATCTTCGATTGTAACAATCCGTTCGTCAGATGGAATACTGGCGGATAACGCATTTAGCATGGTCGTTTTTCCTGAACCGGTGCCTCCTGAAACAATAATATTTAAACGTGCTTTGACAGCCGCTTGTAAAAAGCTAGCCATAATAGGTGTTAATGCTTGAAAAGAAATTAAGTCTTCGATTCGTAATTTATCAACACTAAACCGCCGAATTGACAGTGACGCACCATCCAATGCGAGTGGCGGAATAATAGCATTAACACGAGAGCCATCTTTTAAACGTGCATCAACCATTGGCACAGACTCATCAACTCGTCGTCCTACGCCCGAAACAATGCGATCAATAATTTTTAGTAGGTGGGCTTCATTTTGAAAACGAATGGATGTTAATTCTAGCTTTCCAAAACGTTCCACAAATATATGTTGGAAGCCATTTACCATAATGTCGGAAATACTGGGTTCATTGAGCAACAATTCAAGTGGCCCTAACCCCATAATCTCATCTTCAATTAAACGGGTAATATATTGACGTGTAGCAACATTAAGCGGCACAGACTCGTCATCCATAATTTTCTGTGCCAGTTCCCGAATTTTTATCCGCGATTTATTATCATCCAGGTCACTTAACATCGATAAATCTGCGATACTTAAAAGTTTTTGATGAATTTTATTCATCCATTCTTGCTCAATGCTATTGAGTAGTCGGATATTCAATGGCTCTGTAGTTTTAATTTTTTTGTTTAATGTAATGACCGGTTCAGGCAACTCCTGCTCTTCTTTTGTCACTAATATTTCTTCCGGCTTTTCAATAGGTGCGAAATGACTTTTTATGCGACTTCTTAAATCCATAAATTTCTCTTAGGAAAAAAACCGTGAAAAAAAATTTTTAAACGACGTTTTTGGAAGAGGCTCTTCAACATCATTCAAATCCATAGCTAACTTCGACAATGCTATCGTAATTTGTGATTTAGGAGCAATATCAAAAAGCGGGCTACCTAAATTAAGTGAGCTATTCACCCGCGCATAATCATTAGGAATACAAATAATAGTTTCTATGTGTGAAGTTTGTTGCACATCATGAAGTCTTATTTGTGAACCATCTTGATAGCGGTTAATCACAACTATAATTTTTTCTTGTGAAATCTCTAATTCATGGGTCATGATTCTAATCAGGCGTTGTGCATCTCGAAGATTGGCTACATTTTGTTGAATACAAATGACTATTCTATCGGCATGATCTAATACGGTACTCATCACAGGATCTACAAGACGTGGCAAATCGACCACAACATGATTAAATCCTATCAGCATTAAATCGAGGAGTTTACCTAAATTTTCACTTGATATATCACCCGGTAGACCAATTTGATCTGGCAATGCCGACAATAAAGATAAACCACTTTTATGGTTTGTTAAAAAACCGCCCAGCGTGACAATATCATGAGAATCAATTTGTTCTAATGCTTCAAATATACCTAATTTAGGTTTTAAATCAAAGTTGAGTGTTTGCGTGCCAAATTGTAAATCCATGTCAAGTAAAGCGATGCGGGCATCTGATTTCACCGACATAATGTGTGCAATGTTACAGGCGATAATAGACGCGCCAGACCCGCCTTTCGCATTCATAACCGCTGTAAGACGTGATTGTTGCCCAATAGTTTTCGCTATTTTTTCTCTGAAAATTTGCTTGATGACATCAACAAGTTCTTCTTCAATAATCGGATAAGAATAAAAATCCCTCGCTCCAGCTTGCATGGCAAGTCTTATTAAGTTGGGGTTATTGTAATCTGAACTAATGACAAGAATAACAGGACGTGTCAGTAAAATTTTATTCATTAACGCTTTAAGTGTTGACTCTGCTTGTGCGTTTAAATGCAAAATCAAAATATCCGGTAAGGTTTTAATACCATGTAATGGGTCAATATATTCGTCACTAGAAAAACGGGTTTCTAAATTAATATTCGACAATTTCAAAAAAAATATTTTCAATTCTTCAAGTTCGGGCTTTGAACGTCCCGATAATAAAACTTTTAGTTGTGTTCGCATGTTTTAATCCATTAACTTTTAAGCATTTTTGAATGTAAAATTTCAATCCTGATTTGAAAAATTATTTTTACCAGCGGGGGAGGATGTCAAAATGACCGTTATAGATTCTGTCTTGTTTAGCGTAATAGACTGCATTACTAACATAAGATTTTATCGGCATCCGAATTAGTTGCAAATCCCAAACTTTCACTGGGTAAAGTTACCATAAAACTAGGTGCTGTAACAGTTATGTTAGTATTCGGAATTAAAAGAATATGTTGGTAATTAACGATTGAAACCTGCACATAAGAAACAGATTGTGCGTCGATTGGTGCGTCGATTGGTGCGTCGATTGGTGTGCCTTGATCATCGAGATATTGTACTTGAATATTGCTGGTTGATAGATTGTAGATAATTGAACTGGCACCTGATGTTACGGCATTGTTGAACACCGCAACATTTGCAATAGCAGGCGAGTTAACAGGGCAGACTGCTGCAACTCGAGCACCTCGTCTTGTTACCTCCGCCAACGTATTCCACACAAACATCACCCGCCCAATTTCAATAATACTAAACAGCACCATAAAAAACATCAGACCTACAATAGCAAATTCAACGGTCACCATGCCAGATTGCTTATTTTTCATATCACTCTCATCGTTGCCGAGATATTAAACATAGGTGAAAAAGTGGTGCCACCAAACAACTGAAGCACTGCACCTAATGGGTCGCCACTCAGTAAGATGAATTTGTAATTGATAGTTACCGTTACATAATCATTTCCTGAATTATCAACATTTTCAGCAAGTATTGTTGTCACGTCGGAGACAGTTGAATCCGCAATCAATGAATTTGTGTTTCTAACAGAGCCATAAATAGCTAATTTTTTAGCATTTTCTTCGCTGACGGGATTAGGTATTCGAGAACTGCCCAGATAAACATTTTGAGCATAATAACGAACACTGTTGCGTGCTGATTGCGTTAGTATGTTGTATTGATACAAGGCGCGACCCACTTCAGCGGTTGATAGCAGCAATAATAATAACACCGGCAGTACCACGATAAACTCCACAATCGCATAACCCTGAATTTTCTTAAAATAATATGAATTCACGAATCTAAATTTCCCGTTATATCTCTATATAAAATAATCGTGTGAGGACCTGACTTTAAAATAGGATCAACCCCCATTTTGCCGCGTGCTAGGCAATTTTCTAAGTATTGTGCGTAAATTGTTTGCTGTCCATTCGCATCATTTCCAGAAGGTTCCGTTAAAAAAAAACAACCCAATCCTAAAATTAATAAATTTCCACTTCCATTTGTTGTCGTACTGCAATCTACAACAGGCATAACAATAATTCTCCGCAATTCTTTGTACTGTATGCCGGTACGCGAAAAATTTTGGGTTGTGTAATCCGCTTGATAATTTGTCATCGTGTACGGATAAACTGTTACTTTATCAGAAGGGTAATTATCATCACTACCGAATGCTCCGCACGATTCTTCAGGACAATCCAAACGAGTGTTAATGCCATCTGAATTAGCACTAAAATCGTCCGGCGGCACCGTGTTAATCGTATCGCCAATTGTTAGACATTGTGCATATTGTCCTGCGACTTGTTTACCAATACAGTCATAGTCATCACTTGTGCCGCAATCTAATTGAATGTTTTGATAAGTCCCATTTTTTGTCACTCCCCAATTATCGTTTATATCTGTACCTGTTTTTAATGAATAAACTTTATCCGGTACAAATCCAAAATTATTTAATGCGCTATCGCTATCACCGCACGCAACAAGCGGAACAGCGTTGCATACTTTATTTAAACCGAGACTAGGTCCCGCAACGGCTGTCGCACTTGCTAACAGTGTATTGATGCCAATAATGGGCAGTAAAAAATTTTTTTGTGAAAATCCCGACACGACAACTCGAACAAATACAGGATGTTGAGCCGTATCAGTAGTATCAATAAAGGGTTGAATTTTTTCGGAGTAAGTAAAAATCGGCCTTAAATTAGCATCAACTAATTCTTGGTTTATGGCATTATTAAACGTGTGCTTACCGGCTGCGTTGGCTAATAAAATTTTGTGTGTTACATCGAGCGTTTGGGCAGCACTCAACGCGGCGGCATCGGCGGCATTTTGTAGTCGCGTTTTATTGAGATAAAGATGCCCTAAATCCATGACTAATCCCGCCATTGCAATTAACGAAATCATCGAAATAGCCACTAATGGCATCACTAATCCACGTTGTTTTTGGAGGGCCATTCTAAAAATCGATGCAGTCATGCGGATTATTTACTGCTTTTTTTATCAACACTTGCTTCAACAGGTTGTGGGCTTAATATATCGCCCCGATACGTTGTATTAAATATCTGCTGCATTTTATTACCATCATGTACCAAAATAGGTTGGTTATTTAGACGTTTAGATGGATTGATTGTCTGTAAGATTTTCATTTCGTGTACTGCATCACCGAACGCGGCATCAACTCTGGCTGGCTTGCTGGAAAATTCTGAACATCCTGATATTACAAACATAAAAATCATTGGGTAAATTTTGTAGTGTGTTTTTTTTGACATACTTTTATTGCTCACTTGATGCGTTAATAAACCGTTTGTCCAAACCGCCCTTCCAAACCACCGCCATTATCGTCAATATTTTCAGTGACTTTACTGTCCAACGCTTCCGTTCTTCCTAATAAATAAAACTCAGAATCGCTTGGTTCTACAAAATTATCGGTCGGTAATTTAGGTTTTGAATTTGGCATGGGTTTGACTAAACGCGGTGTCACAAAAATGACTAATTCTGTCTGATTTTTCAAAAATGACTGACTGGTGAATAGTTGCCCAATGATAGGAAGCTCCGCTAAACCTGGAAATTTGTTAATAGTTTCGTTCACGTTCTCGCTGATGAGTCCCGCAATACCAATCGTTTGCCCGTCCGCTAATTCGACCGTGGAATTCGCCCTGCGTTTTGTCAATCCTTTGATGGTCAATGTAGTAGGTGTACCGTTTGAACTGGCTCCCGTCGAAATCACATCATTTGTCATGTCATTAAGCTCACTGACATCGATGGATAATTTTAAACTAATGTTTCCCGAATCCAGCACAACAGGCAAAAATTTAGTCGCCACACCATATTCTTTATAATCTATCGTGACTGTTCCAGCACCGCTACCACTACTTTTTTGAACAGGAATCGGAAACTCGCCACCTGATAAAAAGTCGGCGGATTGACCTGATACCGTCGTCAAGGTGGGTTCTGCTAATATCTTAATCAATCCATTCGTCCGCGAGGCATTGATAACCGCATTTTCTGTGGTGTTGTGACCCAGAAATCGTGCAAAAAGTCCGAAAGGTGAAATTGAACGTGTGACTATAGCTCCAAGATCGGCAATAGGTGAGGCACTTGCGCCAACCGCACCGGTTTGCCAGCTGCCACCCGTTTTCATGACATCAAAATTAACTTTAAGATTTTTAGCGAGCGAACGATCCACTTCAGCTACTTTGACTTCTAACATGACTTGTTGCGGCCCCCCGATTTGCATCATGTTAATGACGGAAGATTTACTTTCTTTGCCTGATTTTGAGTCACCGCCCGCCGCTGGATTAACCGTGACAGACATTCCTTGCGCGGGTTGTTCTGTTTTTGAACTGCTTTCACTGTGTAAAAACGTGTTTGCAATTGCCAAAATGGAATCCATTTTTTCAGCACTGCTGATTTGCCCATTGAGAACAATTGAATTTTGAGATGAATAAACGCCTGGATTTTCTGACGGCACCAATTCATGTAATTTCGTTTTCAAGCCGTCAATGTCATGTGTGACTTCGATATTGATATTTGACGAATTGCCTTTTTTATCTGAAAAAGTGATGTTCGTGCTGCCTAATTTTCGCCCCACAATATAAAGATTATGCTCGTCCAATACTTGAATATCCGCAATATCAGCATTTCCTAACGTAATCTGATTTACATTTTGTTTTAATTGAATAAAACGGGATTTATCGATAACAACTTGAAATGATTGCTCATCATTTGGCAGCGCATTGGCTATCACTGAATAAACACCACTCAACACAGTGAGTATCAATAATTTTTTGGCGTGATGTTTGATAACACTTTTATCTATTTTTTTCATAATGGCATTTTCTTCAAAAATTAAAAGTGATTATTGACACGCTGCTAATTTCAACATTACATACCTGGGCTAAAATTTTGCAATTCAACTGGCGTATTGGGTTGGCTATTTTCTGGTAGCGTTTCACAATCACCGGCGGTGCAATTCACTTTTGATTGGATTATCCCTTTCACCACCGTAATTATTTTATTTTGTTGCATAACGGGCGGAACGATTACGGTGGGTTTGGGTTTGTCCATAACGTCAGCAGGAATTACGCCAACTTCTGATTTTTTTACAGTTTCAACGGGGGCTATTTCAACCTTTTTTTCCGTAATTTTGGTGTCTTCGGGATTCCGCAACACTAATTGAATGGTGCTGGTTGAGGTTGCGCCCGCCAAAATTTCAGCTTGAGCCGGTGTCACTTCCAATGTCACTGTTTTTGCAATGGTCGCTTTATCCAGTGATACATTTTGATCAATCGCCAACACTTTTACATTTTGAACTAACGCTTCTGTTTTGGCTTGTGCGGTATTATTGGCTTTTGTTGTTGATAAAACGTCAACTCTATTGCCAGGAAAAAGAAACCCCGATACAGCCGTCGAATCGTTAACTTTTAAACTAATTGCTCGCATTGACGGTTCAATCAATGACGACATTGGACTGATTCCCGTGTCATCATGAAGGCGCACTTTGTTGATAACATCGCCCGTATAAATAATCTGTGTACTAATTTTTCCGATAACAAGGTTAGGGTCAGAAATATAGCTCGGCGGTAAATTTGTTTTTGACCAATTGGTTGTTTTAATTTGATTCTTATTTATTTTTGAATACATTGGCACATCAACAGAAGCTACCACAACAGGAATCGTTTCATTATTCGTCGTCGTAGACATGGATTCTGTCCATTTTTTTGCAAAAAATGCTGCGCCAATCGCTAATAAAAAAGCAATGAATAAGAAAATGAGCGTCCTCGCTCTTGGCATGATGATATTCCCTAAATATGACGCAAAAAATTATTTTTCTATAATAACAAACTCAACAGCTTTTGGCTTTGTTGCATCGCATCTAACAAATAACCGTGTGTCCACAATGTATAAAATGTCCCCGCTGCTATCGCTACCGCATACGGAAAACGTGTTCGGGCGGGTTCGTCAATCGCAGGCGCAATCGGCAACACTTTTCGCATATAAAAAAACGTTTGTGCCATTAAAACATAACGTTTGATGTAACGACCTAAGCCACCGCGTGCAATCAAAACGATTACCCCTAAAAATCCACCCACTATAATTGTCGCTAAAACGGCTTCTAATGTTTGCATCGGTGTTAAAAAACAACCAATCGCCGCCATCAATTTGACATCACCTGCACCCATTGCGCGTAGCGCGTACAACGGAATAAATGAAATAAAGCCAACAGCAAATCCGCCTAAGCCATTAAGCAGACCTGAACCTTGAAAAAAAATAAATTGAAATGTTAAACCCAAAATAATCGTTATTAAATTTAACCAATTGGGAATGCGATGTTGTCGAAGGTCAATGAATGAGCCAATCAACAGAATAGGAAGTAAAAAAAAGGCAGGATTTTCTAAAAGTTTTATCACGAAAAATTAAGCTCCTCCAGTTCCACCAGAACTATCAAGTGTTGTAACAATGCTACCTACAAGGCTCGCTAAAGCATCACCTAATGCTGTGAACACAGAAATCGCCACACCCGCAATAATAGCCGCACCAATCGCATACTCAACCATTGTTAAGCCTTCTTCATTATTAAGAAAATTTTCTATAACATTTTTGGTCATGTCAAATACTCGTAAGCGAACAAAAGTTAATCTTGTAAAACAGAATGATGCTAACCACTACATTGTTAGCATCATTCTTACCGCTAGTTCCGTTTTTACTATCTAGCCACGGGCTAGGGAGTGGGAGTGTAAACTGAAGCTGTACTGTTTACGATAGCACCAGCAGAGGTGGCTTTAGTTGCCAGCGAATCACCCATACTGTTAAAAATAGCTATAGCAGCACCCGCAATAACAGCCGCACCAATTGCATATTCAATCATCGTTAAGCCTTCTTCTTCACGAACGAAAGCAACTACTTTTGAGAAAAATTTATTCATGTGAAATCTCCTAATAAACTAAAGTAAAAAATTAAAAGCCACCGTAACATTTTTGATATTTACAGATTAGCTCTCAACTCGTATTTTATCGAATTTAAAAAAAACAATTTTTCGATAATGAAATGATTTTGTCGCTCACGGTGAAAAAGTGAGCAACAAAATCGCCAACAATTTACGCAATAATTCCAAAATCCGTTGCGCTTAAAGTTGGATGTGTCGTCGTACCAATTACAGCAATTTGTACGGGTAAACCTGAACCTGTTGCATCAGCATCATAAGACAAAACGCCCGTTGTTTTATCGTAACTGATATATTTATCCACACCGAAATTGCTCGTCGCCAACCTTGAACCACTTAACGAAGTAAAGATGGATTTTGATAAATCTATTTTGTCGCCTTTTGCAAAATCGGTGATGGTATCGATATTCGTCGAACCAATGGCAGTAGTAAGTTGAAAATGATCATTCCCCAAACCGCCTGTTAATGAATCATTACCTAAACCACCGTTTAAGCTGTCATTACCCGCCCCGCCGACAATCACGTTATCGCTGGCGTTGCCAATAATTTTGTTCGCGTAACTATTACCTGTCGCGTTCAACACTGTGCCTGACAAGGTTAGGTTTTCAACATACGGCAAACTTGCAAGCGAGTAATCTACCGTTGAGATAACGGTATCAACACCTTGTTTAGTCACTTCAGTCACGACATCGCCAACATTATCAACGTAGTAAGTGTCGTCACCTGTGCCGCCCGCCATTGTGTCCGCGCCTGTTCCGCCATCAATGACATTTTTAATATTGGCTTTTGCACTGCCTGTTAATGTATCGTCAAAGTTACTACCGGTCAGGTTTTCAATCTTGGTAATGGTGTCAAAACCACTGCCACCAGTATCTTGCGATTTTGTGATGGCGAGCGAAACCGTCACAGCCGAGGTTGAATTTACATAAGTCACGGTGTCATCAGAGCGCGATGTTCCCGTTATTATTTCATTGCCTGGTGTGGCGATGTAGGTGTGCGGCGTATTGTTATTAACATTAGTGGTGCCGCCATTTACTTCAATGCTTGTCACCAAACTCGTCGGCGCACTAACTGGAGCTTCTGCCGTATGACCATTATCCGTATAAGTTGCCTGAACGGTAATCGCTTTGCCGACTTCCGCTTGCGTCAGGGTATAAGTCGAAGCCGTTGCGCCTGAAATAATAATGCCACCGGCTTTCCATTGATAAACAGACGTGACACCTACTAATCCATCATCGTCCACCAATGCTGATGTTAATACCTGACCTTGTGCCGCTGTTCCCGAAATAGTGATTCTGCCAAGGTCATTAATATTAGCGACATTGTTAGCGATTTCACTTGTATCATTTTCAGCGAATCCATCGTTATCCGTGTAAGTCACAGCCACAGCAATTTTTTTACCGACATCACTTTGTCTTAACGTGTAGGTCGAAGCTGTTGCACCTGAAATGTTAGTGCCGCTAGCACCGCCTGATTTCCATTGGAAATTAGGATTCACACCTTGTAAACCATTTGCATCAATCACGCTTGCCGTTAACACCTGACCTTGTGTTGGCGTTCCTGAAATACTCGCGACACCTGGAGTATTTACAGCTAAAACGTTGACAACCGCTTGCACAGCCGGAAGGCTAGATTCTAAACCGCCATTGTCTTTTGCTACCACAGTAAAGGCACTTAAATTATTACCTTTAACATCAAAAGCAGGTGTCCAATAAGCGATATGCGTTGCATCAATTGTGTTATTGCCAGATGCAAAATCAGTTGCAAAAGCAGCATCAGTACCAATTTTTAACGTTCCTGAACTAAGTGCTTTTACAACAAAAGCATCAACAGTGCCATCAATGTCGGCTTCATTGCCTTCGCTGGTTAAATCGGCAAAGTTGACCGTAATTGCGCTGTTAGCATTACCTGTTTTAACGGCTGAAGACAAGGTGGTGAATGTAGGCGCATCATTAACAGGCGCAACCGCTAATGAAATAGTATTAGCTGAACTACTTTCAATTGTGCCGTCATTCACTGTAAATGTGAAATCCGCATACGTTGCACCGTTTTCATTAAGAGCCGGCGCAAAAGTCAAATGTTCAATGCTGCCACTGTCAATCGTATCGCCAGCGTGGATTACATTTGTACTGTTATAGAATGCTAACACACCAGCGGACGGTAAGGTGCCGATGGTAATACTACTAATAGGCGAATTTTCAACGTCGCTGTATCTAAAATCACCGATGCTGAATATATGAGTGCTATCTTCATCCAGCGTAATAGTATTGTTTGCAGCTGTGGGTGCATCGTTAACGGCGTTGACTGTAAATGTAATGGTTTGAGCATCTTTGCTGTAACCACCATTATCAGCGACTTTGAAGTCAAATTTTGCCGTGCCATTGAAGTTAGAAGCTGGTACAAATTTTAAATTGCTAATATCCGCTTGAGCAATCTCAGCACCATTAGCAAGAGTAGCCGTTCCTAATTTTAAAACACCCTCGCTAACATCGGGTATGCTGGTAATTTTAATACCAACCATCGCATCACTTTCAATGTCACTGTAACCAAAATCAGTGACGGCTGAACCACTGCTGAATGTGTGGCTATTATCTTCATCGATGACAAACAGATTGTCCGTTGCAATGGGAGCATCGTTAACGGCATTTAATACAAAATATTGGGCAGCGTTAACCGAGCCACTATCATTGTCATTGACAGTGTAAGTTAAACCGACAGTCCCATTGAAATTAGGGTGCGGTGTAAAAATAAAATTACTACCACTAACTGTAATATCACCATTAGTAGCATGTAAATCTAAAACCGATAACGGCGTGCTATCAACATCGGTGTAACCGGTTAATAAATCACTTGCCGAAATGTTATAGGCAGTATCTTCTGTACCATGCGCCAATGTTGCCAATGAACCTGTTAATAACGGATTGTCATTTGCACCGACAAAGTTATAGGTTAATGTCTTCGTTACATGTGTACCTGAATTTGAGATAGTTTGCACAACAAACTCGTCACTAACACCATTTAGATCTGCTTTCAAACTATTCACTTTTACAGGGTTAGGTAAAAATGAGAACGTACCAGCAGATTTTGAAACCGTTAATGTTCCGAAATCGGTTGTTTTTGAAATAAGATCCAGGTTGCTAGTGTCAGTAGTTCCGCCAGTAACACTATAAGTAACTCCTGAATCAGGCGCAGACCCTTTTAAACTTCCCGTTAATGCTGAAAAATCATCAGGTAACGCGGTATCTGTTACAGTTAATGCCGTTGCATCGACAGTTAAGGTCGGATCGTCATTTGCACCTGTGATGTTGACGGTTAAATTCTGTGTAACGAATCCGCCCTGTGTGTCAGCCACTTTTAATGTATAGACAGACTGGACTAGCGTGTCAGTTTCTAATAATCCGTTAATTTTTGCTTCATCTGGGTTAAACGTGTATTGACCCGTTGACGAATCAATCGTTAACACGCCATAACTCGCACCTGAAACTGGAGAAGTTTCAATGCTGTAAGTTAATGTAGAACTTTCTGCATCCGTTGCGCTAACATCACCCACAATTGACGAAAAATTCTCGAGTTGATTCGCGGTGTCGGCAATACCAATAGCGGCGAATGGTTGCAAAATAATAGGCGTATCATTCGCTCCCGTGATGCTGACAGTCAGCGGTTTTGTAACGGGAGAATCAAAACCATCTGATACAGACACCGTGAAAGAATCAACGGGATTTGAATTTAAACTAATTGCGTTAATCACGCTGCTGTCTGGTACATAAACATAATCACCAGACGTGGATTTAACATGCAGTACGCCATAATCGCCCGTTACGGCTAAATCATAAGTTTTACCCCCCGAAGTGAAGCTAACTGGTGAACTAGAAGTCGCTCCGTAAGTTTGAGTTGACCCCGTATCAACATCGGTTGCTGTTAATTGACCTGTTTGGTTTACAAATGTATCAGAGGCTGACGTATCGGTAAGGGTGATATGACTGGAATCTGTGAATTGCGGTAAATCATTGACGGCTGTAACTGCAATTTGCGCCTGCACGGGAGTTGAAGATTCTAAACCGCCATCATCTTTAGCAACTACCGTAAACGCATCGAGCGTTCCATTCGCATTGGCGGCAGGTGTCCAATAAGCAATATGCGTTGCATCAATGGTTTTATTTGTCGTTGCATTCCACGCTGTCGCTGAAGCAGAATTTGCACCAATTTTTAATGTTCCCGACGTGAGTGCTTTAACGATGAAAGCTGTAACGGTATCGAGTCCATCAACATCATTTTCGTTGCCTTTACCCGATAAATCACCCATGGTTACAGAAATTTGAGTATCTTCATTTCCAGTCGCTACGGCTTCTGAAAAACTCGTGAAAGTCGGTGCGTCATTAACTGGATTGACCGTGATAGCAAATGTTTGTGCAGCACTTGTATCAATACCACCAATTGTCGTACCGCCTGTGTCATGAATTTGCACAGACACAGTTGCTGAACCGTTTGCATTTGCCGCTGGTGTGTAAGTTAATTTACCCGTGTTATCAACAGAAGGCGCAACTGAAAATAGTTGACTGTTGTCGTTAGTGACGATGAAACTCAAGGTTTGATTGGTTTCATCACTGCCGCCACCTTTTGACAAGGAAGCTGCCCAACCTGAAACAGTTTGCGCTCCAGCATCTTCGTCGATGGTTTGATTACTGCTTTTGGTAAAACTAGGCACATCATTAACCGCTGCGACTGCAATTTGTGCTTGAACTGCTGCGGTTGAAGATTCTAAACCGTTACTGTCTTTCGCAACCACTGTAAACGCATTGAGCGTTCCATTTGCATTGGTGTCAGGTGTCCAATAAGCAAAATGTGTTGAATCAATAGTGTTATTCGTAATTGAAAAATCAGCCGCTGAATTTGCGCTGGTACCAATTTTCAACGTACCCGTTGACACCGCTTTTACTGTGAAAGCCGCAACGCTCCCATCAACATCACTTTCATTACCTTGCGTGGTTAAATCAATAAAAGAAACCGAAATTTGATTATCTTCGTTTCCGGCAGCGACTGATGAAGTCAAACTTGTGAATATCGGCGCATCATTAACGCCAACAATGGTAAAAGTGACGGTGTCTGTTTTTGCATAACCTGAAAACGCTTTATTTGAATAACTTGTGTAATGCTTAACACCGAAAGTTTCTGTATAGAAACCTGCATTAAGAGCATTAACCGCTGCATCATCTGGCACATAAACGTAAGAAGCAGCCGTTGTTGAGCTGCCATCCTTCAGGTACAGCGTACCATAACTGCCTATTTTGTATTCATTGTGATCAAAAGTAGTAGTATCTGTGTTTTTCAGTATATGGTTAGCATCAGTCGTATTTACAGCATATCTGTCTACATACTTCGTTACAGATTGGCTCGCACCTGATTCCTGATCGTAACGATGATGTGTCGGTTTTGAGGTATCACTGTCATCAAAATCGGTAAAATTTGACGCTGTAGTGTTACCGCGAACTTTATAATTCTTGGCAGCTTCAGTACCTGCGCGAATGACACTTGAAAAATCATCGAGTGCTACCGTATCCAATAAATCAGCATTAACAACAGAAACAGGCGCGTTAGCGTTATTACTAGAAACTGAACCAATGAACGAACCTGAACTGCCTGAAACAAAAGTAGTGTGTTTAGAGCCATTTGCAAGGCTGTCTGTTTGATCCCATGCTTTGAAAGTGGCACCAGCTGTTATCGAAAATGTACCTGTCGATGTAGGATCAAAATATAAACGAGTATTTGTATCAGCGGCTAAAAATAATGCGTTTGTAGCAGATACAACAGGAGTAGCTGGAGTTGTAACAGGATTAACCAGTGTCCAATTGGTACCATTGTTTGTGGTGTACCACCAATTACCTTGCG
>SESB01000347.1_pt1 | contig 33973 bp, 31 predicted proteins | sample 3171441 | NCBI WGS metagenome assembly SESB01 (sample SAMN06051867, study PRJNA518727) | freshwater metagenome | biome: subpolar coniferous forest; feature: holomictic lake; material: water; isolation source: holomictic Lake 227, 6 m depth | place: Canada: near Kenora, Ontario | collected... | reverse complement strand
GCCGGTTAATTTATTGGCACGGCTTGGTCGTAATGCCATTTTCAGTTGACACGCGTGCGTCACAGTGGATTTCAGAAGCTCCTACACTCTGCGATTCATTAATAAGTACTTTCAAGACACTTCAATGCGTCTGCATATACCATCGGTGCATGAACACACAATCACATCGCTTGTTTCTTGCGTGCGCAATTGGTTTATTGCTGATCACTGGCATGTCCGCAACTTCATGCGCTGCGCGCGCGGTGGCCAAAATTTTTGGTCATGAAGGCGACGCCGATCAAACACACGCTTTGAAAGAGTTGGCGCCGCTTTATGAGCCGCCTGAGTTCATCGCCCCTGGTCCAGCTTTTGACGCCAAGAAAGTCATGGCGGGGAAAAGTATTTACCGAATCGCTGGTCCAAACAGCAATCCGTGGTATCAGCAGGGGTTCAACGGCATGAAGGGCGCCGCGGAAAAAGTCGGCTATTCATTTTCTGCGTGCAGCAATGAAGGACAACTTGCGCAATATCAACAATGCATGGCCCAAGGCATAAAGCAAAAAGCCACGTTGATTGATTTGTTTGCTGGTCCCAATCCAAACGATCTTGCGCTAGAAATCACCGCCGCGAAAGCCGCTGGAACGCTGGTTGCCGTGAGTCACAACTTTGGCATGGATGTAACGGTTCCAAATGTCAGCGCTAATTTCTCGGTTGACTTTGAACTTGCGGCGCGGTTGCTTGCCGACTGGGTTATTTCTAAAAACGAAACCGCGCACGTGTTGGTGTTGGTGTCGGATGAACTTCCTTCAACTGCCGACATGCGCGCTGGAATCACTTCCGAGTTCAAAGAATTCGGCGGCGCTGGCATTCAATATAGTTTTGTGAATGTGTCCATTGCGCAGTGGGGCACGGGTCTGAAGCCCGCGGTGGAGAAAGCCATTGCTGCGGATCCCAAGTTGTCATACATCATTTGTATCTACGACAGCATGGCGGAGTTCGTGGTGCCAGCCATTGCGTCCGCCAAGAAAGACGGCAAAGTCCAGGTGATTGGATTTAACGGAACCCCATTTGTGCTGGACATGGTCCGCGCGGGCAAAGTTGAAATGACCATTGGCGAATGTCAGGAGTGGACCAGTTATGCAATCACCGACGCCGAAATGCGCTTGATTGGCGGCATGGGTGCGGTGAAGAACATGCATATTCCGTTTCGCATTTTCGACAAGAGCAACGCGGCCGAAGCTGGCGTGCCCGCGACATACGGCAAGGGTTACGGCGATACATTTAAAGCCGACTACGCCAAGTTGTGGGGACTTTAAAATTCACGCTAGGTGTTCAGATGTGCATATCACTTTGAGATTCACGCATACTCATTCCGCCGCCACATTGATCACCCTGCATTTTGCTCTGAACGAAGTCGCTATAGTTGATCCATTGGAAAATTTTCACAGTGGACTTGCTAGGTACTTACCCGAAACACTTTGAAATCTATTTTCTATCCGCCAGCCAACACACCACCGAAAGGGTATTACGGCATGTCCACTCTCTCCAAACTCACCGTCGTCATTCTTCTATCCGCGGGCACCTTCATTCCTATGCAAGGCTGCAAGAACGGACCGCCACCAGTCATGTTGGCGCGGCGTCTTTTTAAAAATAAGGATCAAGACCTTGGCGCGATTTCGCAGGGCGCCGTGTTGAAGCTGACAAAATCCTCTGATGGAACCGCCACTGTTGGCGAGGACTTCAAGGTTTCACTCGCGTCAAAGTCAGGTGATGGACAAGCGTGGCAATGCCGCACGGCCAACGATCCGTACGTGCTTGTTGATGCAGCTTCCGAGACCGACCCCGCGGGCGCGGTTTCAGCCGGAACAGAGATTCATACTCTCTATCACCTGCATGCCAACGCCGCGGGCAACGCAAAGATTGAGTTCGCGCTGGTCAGCACCACCGACAAGAACAGCTCCGCGAAGGAGACCATCACGTTGGAAGTGGAAGTGAAGGCGGCGGCTTCAAAATAAACGTTCACGCGTCACGCCGCATAATGCAAGCCGTATCACAATCAACGCGGCTGTAGCCTGAGCAGTCCGTACTTACAACGCACAATCAATCACAATCCGATCGTATTTCCATAGAAAGAAAGAATGCCAATAAAATTCTTCAGAGTTCACGCCCTCATATCCGCAATTCTTCCCTTCATCATTGCTGCAATTGCAGGATGCGCGCAAACTGCTTCGCACGGAACCATCGACGGAAAATACTTGGTGGCGCTTTCGGGTCTGCCACAACTGGAAGTGAAAACCCCGAATGAAACTGCGATTTGGATAACACCAGACGGCGACGCGATCAGCATTGTTGGCGATGAGAATTTCACGATTTCCTATAAGAGCCACGCATTTGTTGTCACCGTAGAACAGTGCGAAGGCGAGGGTTTGCCGCCAGTGTGGTTCCGTTTTTACGACGGTCCGAACATGTTTGCCAAAGCCAACTTTGAGGAGATTACTTTTGACATGCCTGTGGTCAAAAGTGGTCTACCGGCAATTTTTAATCAACAAAGCAAGTGGGATCAAATGGGAATTTTTCAGCCCATCCCTGTCTTCTCCGATGTGGCGCCAACCTTCTGCGGTTTTTCCGGGCCTAAAACAATTTGGGCCAACGGCGGTCATAACTTTGAATTGGTCGCGGGCAACACCGGCTTTGATACTGGCGATGCTACGCCAGTGACGGTATGGAATTCTCCTTGGCAGAATGAATTCAACGACACGCTTTATAAAGGATGGATGGTTTATCCAATGATGGCGCTGGGAAATGGCAACGGTGCCTTGCCCGCCGGATATGCATTTCGCACACCTGGAAGCATGGATAACACGCTCGCTGCCAAGGACTCAATGGTTCACTGCAAGTACACGGTGTTGAACGACAAGGAAATTATGCTGTTGGAACTTTCCTACAACGGCGCCACCACCAAGTACGCCGTGCCGCAGAAACTTTTCAAGGACAAGTTTTTGCCGCTTGTGATTGCCAGTGGCGCCATGGCCGCCGACGACAAACAAGTAGCGCAAGTGAATGAATTCATGTGGCGATGGATGTTGTTCACCACAACATGCACCATTCAGAAGCCCACCAACCCAGACGGCAAGTTGATTTCGATTGATGAACTGAAACAATATTTTCCCATGACCACCAAGTACCTCAACATCAAAACCAAAGTGAAGGGCTATGACGGAATCAACAATCCAGCGGCCTTTGAAAACACCTTGGAATGCGGACTTGGCATGGAACTGTTTGGCACGCTATTTGATTTTCGACTCTTTACAGACGTGCAGGGCTACAGCAAGTGGCTCGCCACCGAGGCAGATAAAAAAGATCCGCGTTACGCGCACTGGCGCTGTGTTGAAGCCATTATGCGTTCACGTGAACAACGCTGTAAAGCGGAGCATTCTGAAGAGGCAGTGGCTGGCGCGCCGTGGCATTCCATTAATGGATATTTGAACGAGCAATATCCAAAAGAATGTGACTGCAACGATCCAGAGACCAAGGCCATCATCGCCGGACTGCGAAGTAAGTAATTCACCTTGTCGTTAGGATTCCATAATGCGCTTTCATAAAAAAATTCTCGCAGTCATTCGCTTTGCATCACTTGCGGCGCTTGCCTGCGTGAGTGGCTGCGCCGTGGCCAACAATGCAATTAAGGCGGACTTCGCCGATTACAACTCCATTATTCAATACACACAGACGCAGCAAATGTTGCTGAATATCGTGCGTATGCACTTTTGTGAAACGCCACTGTTTCTACAGGCAGGCGGATTAACGGCTTCATACGAGAGCACTGTTGGCGGCAACGCGGGGGGCTCAAACGGGCAGCAGGCCGGAATGACTTTCACATACGCCTTTGGAATGAACTATCAGTTCTCCACGCGACCAGTCATCACCTACACGCCCGTGGATGGAGCGGCGTATGTACAGCAATATATGAGTGAAATTTCACCCGACACATTTCTACTTTTGTTTCGATCGGGCTGGGAAATTGACAAGCTTTCAAGTCTGTTGATTGAGAAGATCACTCTTGAGAATGGTGAAGTGTTGGTGAACCACAGCGATTCGCCAAGTTATGAGAAATTTAAAGAGTTTTTCAATGGACTTCGAGAGTCGCAAAAAAGACGTGCGCTGGATTTGACTCTTGCCCCGAAAACTACTCTTGAATTCAGCGACGGAAAGAAAAAATTTCCCATATCAAATTATCAAATGCGTTCCATCATGATGATTATGTCTGACCTTTCCCAAAATACGGACACGCCAGTGGAACAGGAAACATTTATAGACGCCGGCGACAAGAACAAAGAGATCAAAATCCGCGCCACCAAATCTCCGCTTGCAGATTCCATGGTGTCTGTGGAATTTGCGGGCTATCAATACAGCGTGGCGACCAACGACATCAATTCCAAGAACACGTTGGCGCTTTTGTTGCAGTTAAGTCGCATTCAATCTTCTCCAGTGGGACCATCGCCGGTGCTCACTATTCCGGTGCGTTAATTGCGGCAGTTTGCGCTTGGGCAACCCCACTCCGTCGCCGAGCGCCCAAAAGGGTTACGTATATCAACTCTTTGATTCGCGCTTGAACACTTTGCTTATTCCATTGCCATGGCGTTGCAAGCGCTCTGACAGAGGCGTCACGCCTGCAAACATTACTTGCCCAAGTGGGCATTAAAAAAATTCGTGATTTCCAAGAATGCCTCTTTCGACTCAGGTGCGAATGGATCTATGCAGAATTGGGCGTGCGACATTCCTTCGTACACATGTAGCGCCGCTTCAACGCCGCATTGACGCAACTTGCGGTGCACGCGCGCCGTGTTGCTGAGAAACAAATCTCGCGTTCCAGTGGTAAGAATGGTTGGCGGAAAGTTGTGCATGTCGCCATAAACAGGTGAAATCAAAGGGTCTTTGAGATCATGACCGTTCGCATAGAGCAGGGCGCTTGCTTCAAGTGCGCCCTCATAGGAGACCAATATGTTGTCAAGCATTTGGTTTGAAAAATAGGTGTCGCCTGTTTTACTTAAGTCCGCCCACGGCGTGCCGGCCGCGATCGCACCTGGCATTGGCAGGTGCTCTTGCTTGGCGCGCAAAACCATCGCCAATGTCAAACCGCCGCCAGCGGAGCTTCCCATTATCCCTATGTTTTCTGGCTTCGCCATGGTCACCGCAACTTTCCAGACCGCAATCGCATCGTCTAGTCCGGCTGGAAACGGAAAGTCGGGCGGCATGCGGTAGTCAACCGAGATCACTTTGAAATGTCCGTAACCAGCCATTTCAATCGCTTCCAATGTTCCCGCTTCGCCGGGACCAAACACATAGCCGCCGCCATGCACATGCACCAAAAGTCGATTTTGATTTTCTGGGGGAATACTGTTTGGCGTGACCATGAACACATTCACTCCCGCAATTTTTATTGCTTCAACTTTCACATCTAATTTTTCACGTATCTGCGGCAGCGTTGCGATGACGGCTGCGGCATCGGCGGCGACAAGCGACTTCCATTGAGCGTTGTTTGTTGGAGCAACTTTCCACGAGGCATCAGCCGGAGCGGCGATTCGTTTTTGCAACTCCGGACTCACTGTGTTGGGCACGGGAACACTGTGCGCGGGCACTTGGAGTGCGGGGTACGGCGTTGATTGCAGTTTTGCCGGGGAGTAATTCAGCGCGGCGATCTGAGTGAACAAGATGATCGATCCTCCGATTCCCGCGAAGGTGAAGCATGTGGCACGCATTTTGTGTCTTAACATTTTTATATCGTAGCGATGACCTATTTCGCAAACTGAATTGTCTGAATTCAATTCAGTAACGCGTTGCAAGTGGCATCACGGCGCCGTGGTCATCCATGAATTGACATCCGCACCAACGCGCTTGCCTTCATCGGACAAATTGCGCATGGTGGCTTGATCAAAGAACGCATCGTTGAGTGGTTTCCAGTTTGGTGGAATCGCCACCCAGCGCACTTCCACATCACCATCGCCAAGCGCCTTGGTGAGTTTGGCTTTTGCATATAAATATCGCAGCGAAGTGATCTCCGACGAACGTACGCTTATAAATAAACTGCGCGCCATCAATGTGGGCCAAAGGGGCTGCACAATTTCGGCGGTTGGATGGACGTATTCATTAATAATAACCCAGTAGCGTGTCTTTGGAATGGGCGCGGTTGGATGTTCACGTTTCCAAACCGCGCCAAATGAATCTCGCGCGTCTTGGTCGCCGCCATCAAAGAAACTGCTGACAACATTGCCGTCGACGTAGAGTGATCCTTGAATTTCACGTGGCGCAAACGCGCCTGGAACAGCACCCGATGCAAGCAAGATTTGCGATAGCTCATTTGGGTCATTGGATACAACGGCTTTGCGAGCCGCGGCCACAAAGTCGAATGCAACTCCATTTCCAGTGTCAATGTTGGTTGTTTGAATTAATAATAAGTGGTTGTCGGAGCCGGCTTGTTCTATGCGCTTGGCAAATTCCATATGCATTTGCGAACGCAAATCTCGTTCAAGGCCAGGCACCGTGGCGAGACTTGCATTTTCTGGCAAGAAGAAAAATGTTCCGCGCGGAGTCACCCAATCAGATTTTGGATTGCGAAAAAGATCATCGACTGTTGCTAAATCCGCGTTGGTTCCAAGGAACGCGAAGGGCGCAATGAACGCGCCAGTGCTTACGCCGGAAACGCCTTGAAACTTTGGCATTGCGCCCACCCCTGGCGCAACGGTGGACCACCCCAACAGAAAGCCCGTTCCAAAAGCACCCCTGTCGCCACCGCCAGAGAGCAATAGAAAATCCATCGTGCACTGTGGATCGATTTGTTGACGCGCGTACATGGTCTCAACTAATCGTTTTATATCGTAAATGTTGTCTTGGTCCGACTGCTTCGTTTCGTCAGCGGACTTGGCCGCCAATTCACTGACCAATTTGAGCTGGCGTGGCGGCATACGCCCACTTGTGACGAACTTGCGAATACCAAAGTACGCGGCCGCAAGCAACATAATGACGGCAAGGCCGCCGCTTATAAATGAGAGAATGGCGCAACCCCATGGTCGTGAAGGTTTGGAAAATAGTGGCGGTGATGGGGGTATTGGCATTATGAAAGATTTGGAATCGCATTTTGAGATTCAAGCTCAAACGACTTGAAAGAATAGCGTGGGTGTCATTGATGGGGTTTGGGCTACAAATTTCAAACATAAAAACATCGATAGTCTTGCGACCGTCGATGTAATTTTTCTATTAAGAGTTGTGTGCGCGATGAATGAGTCGCTACGCAATCAATTAAGCGTCTAAATTTCTCCGACGCTTGGTGGCGAATCCTGCCAGACCAAACAGGGCAAGAGCGCCAGGAACTGGCACGATCACACCCGCAAGCACGCCTTGACCAGCATTGTCATACGCGTAGTCAACAAAGGTACGAACGCTAGAGTTCGCGCCAAGATGAAATCTTGCCCAACCGTACAGTGTTTGGTTGAGTTCCCCGGTGAATTGAAATCCAATAATATTGTCGGCGTTTAAAAGCCATGCCCCAGTCAGTCCGTTGTTTACAAATACATCTCCACCCATCAGGCTATTAAACCCGGGTGTTGATCCCGGTACTTTTGTCGGTAAAGCGCCGCTAATTAAAAAGCCTTGTGCCAGTTTCGATACATATGGGTCAGCATAATTGCCATTGTTTACAAAGTAAGCCGAGCCACCGCTTTGATTGAATGCAAGGCTGCTCGAACTACCGTATGGATTAAAATCCCATCCCGGTGCATCAGTATTGACAGTGCTTCCAGAAGTGCTTTGAGCCCCAGTGACCAGATTGTAAAAAAGACCATCTGCAGTATTTGGCACTGCTTGATTTACAAGCTTGTACACAAAAGCCGCATTGGCTTGACTTGCGGCAACTCCAGAAACAATCAATACAAACGATGCGTTCAACAAATGAATAGCGTTCCCAAACCCTCGTGATAAATGCATGGCATTTCCCCTTCAATAAAACTTGTATTTCTAAGTGTTGTCGGTGCAAACGGAATGCATCGATCTTCCCCAACCCCTAGGCCCAACCGGAACCAACCATCAGCCATTTTTGGGCCGATATCTCTTCAAGGCATAATCCGCATATGCAAGTAAAACGGTTTCCGTTATTTCCAATTTTAAATTTATTAGCAAAAATGATTCGCTAGATTGTGATGTTGATTCCACGATCTAGTCAAAAAAAGCCTGTAATTTAAGGCTAAAGCGAAAATTTGACAGATCTCGACTTGCTAGAACTTACTCGTTCGTGAGATATTTTAAAGCTAAATTAAGACTTTTGTTTGCACAGAGTGTCTAGCGTAAGGAAGTGTCTTCTGAATCAAGTGATCAATATCTGCCCGTAAAAAGACAAGACGCCGATTTCTCGGCGCCTTGCTTACAGATTACAAATTACAACGTCCCTTTCAAACCCTTCTAAGATCGAATTAGTTTCTGTACTCGCCTTCAAATTCATTCGGCACGCTTTCATCAACGGCGTCCGAGGCGGTCTCACCCAAATTGTCTGGGTCCATGTTCGTGGTGCGTGGCGTTTCTTCCATCTCGCGCATGCGGTGCCAATCATCCAAACTAATCAACACTTCGCGCGCAACGCTTCCCTTGTGGTCGCTCAGAATTCCCGCCAGACCCATTTGATCCACCAAGCGACTCGCGCGGCCATAGCCAATGGCAAGCCGTCGTTGCAACAAACTCACGCTGCCGCGGCCCGATTCAATAATGATTTCCACGGCTTTTTCAAAGAATGGATCGCGCTCGGAACAGTCGGTTGCGGCTGATCCACCGTCGCGGGCGTCGTTGTTGCCGACAACGGCTTTGGTTCCGCGAATAGCAACAAGTGAGCGCTCGAATGAAGGCTTGGCCACATCTTCCAAGAAGCGCGCCACTTTGCGCGTTTCACTGTCGGTGACAAGCGTGCCTTGCGAGCGGCGAAGTTCGCTGCTGCTTGGCGTAAGCACCAACATGTCGCCTTGACCAAGTAAAAGTTCCGCACCCTTTTGATCCAGCACAATTCGGCTGTCCATTCCGCTGGCCACTTTAAAGCTGACGCGGCAAGGCATGTTGCTCTTAATTAAACCCGTCACAACATCCGCTTGCGGCCGCTGTGTTGCAAGCACTAAGTGCATGCCAACCGCGCGCGCCTTCTGCGCAATGCGAACAATGGACTGCTCGACTTCCTTGTGCGTCATGATTAAGTCCGCCAACTCATCCACCACAAACACAAGCGCTGGCAACTTCTTTGGAATGCGCGCCTTCTCTAAATCATTGGCTGGCTTCAAGCGCGCGTACAACTCTTCTTCGCCAAGGCCGTTGTATGCGGTGATGTCGCGGCAGCCCGCGTTCTTGAGCATGCCGTATCGCTCTTCCATTTTGTCTACGGCCCATTCCAGAATGCCGGCGGCCTTGGACATTTCCGTAACCACGGGGCACATTAAGTGTGGAATGTCGGCAAATTGGCTCATTTCCACCATTTTTGGATCAACCAAACACAGCTTTAATTCGTCAGGACGTTTGGTGTACAGCCAACCCATGATGATGGTGTTCATGCACACGCTCTTGCCGCTGCCGGTGGTGCCGGCGATCAACATGTGCGGCATCTTGGCAAGGTCAAGCACAAGCGGCTCGCCCGCGGAATCTTTTCCAAGGAACATTGGCAGCACCATGTCTTTGGCGTGGCCACCACTCATGAGTTCCTTCAACATCACCTTTTCTTTTTGGCGATTTGGAACTTCAATGCCAATGGATGTGCGGCCAACCATGTTCGGCAAGATGCGAATGTTTGGCGCTTGCAAACTGCGCGCAATGTCGGAGGCGATGGTTTGCAGGCGAGCCACGCGCGTGCCTGGCGCAAGTTCAACGGAATACAGCGTGACCACGGGACCACTTTCAATGCCGGTGACTTCACCGTCAATTTGAAATGTGTGCAATGTTTGTTCAAGCACTTGCGCTTGGTCGCGCACATACGCCTCAACAGCTTCGGACCAATTGCCTTCGGGGTCACCCAGAAGATCAAGGCCCGGGAATTGGTAGCCGTCGTAATTTTCCTGGCGCGGAATATCTTGGTCGCGCGCGATCACGGTGTTGTTGCCAGCCATACGAAGTGGAAGTTTGGCGATCTTCGCTTTCAGTTCTTCCTCGGTCAGAGTGCGTGGCGCGGCCACTTCGGCAATGGCGTTGTTGGCTTCCTCAACGGCGTCTATTTCCTCCTCTTCCACTTCTTCAGAATCATCGTTTTCATCGACAATTTCGTCGGTTTCTTCGACTTCGTCCTCTTCGGACTCGTTGGTGATTTCGGCTTCCTCTTCTTCGGCTTCAAGCACAGCGGCGGCCTTTGCGGAAGTCTTTGCCATGGCGGCAGCTTTCGCCGCGGCTCTTGCGCTCACCTTGCCAGCAATTTTTGCGCCAGCAAGCGCTGGAGTAAGAATGGCTGGACGTGTGCGCAGTTTCGCCATCAAACTTTTCCAGTCCACTTGACGCATTGGCGCTGACCAATTCCACAAGTGCGAGAAATGTTTTGGAAGCGCGAAGACAATTTCATCCATGCACACAATTGCGCCAAGAGCCAGCGATGTCAGCAGCGCCAAACTTGTCGCGGTGCCGCTGAAACGTAATTGCAATTCATCCGTGATCCACTGAGGAACAAGTCCAGCTTCGCAACCCGCCAACGCGCCAAGTCGTGGAAACCACAACGCATGCAACGCGCTGAAGGACAACATCATTAAACATGCGCCAAACATTCGCACCATTGGATGCGTGACGCGACGACCGCTGGCCACCGCGCCCAAGCCAATCGCAAACGCGATCATTGGAAGCCACGCGCCAAATCCAACTCCCATATAAATCCAATATGAAAAGATGGCGCCAAGACGGCCCATGAGATTGCTCGCGGGGTCGCTGTGGATAGCCACAACATGGCTTGGCCAATCGGCGCTGTTAAATGTGGCGAGCGCCAAAAATAGGAACACCCACGTTCCGGCGGCCATGATCCAAGAGGCGCGGCGGGCGAAGGTGGGTGCGGGAAGGTCACTGAATGACCCAGTTGAACCAATAGATGCGGAGCGTGCCATGGCTCCTAAGATCGGAAAAATGGCGGTTTCTTCGCCAAAATTGGCGGTTGGAATCGGTCACCGAATCGGGTCATCTATATAAGGCTGGTCGATGGGTTGGTCGGCAAGTGAATTGGGCGTGGGGTGGTGATTGGCGCAACGGGGTCGTTGGTGGTTTCTTTGACCAGAGTTCTTGGTAACCAGTAAGCATTTCATGCGTGAAAATGCCCTTGTTTGTAAGGTTTTTCAACTTTCAGCCTGTCATGAAAGCCAAATTGCCCGCACTTGGTTACCATCGAAATCGTGAAATTCCAACTTATTGATGCGGTCTTGGAGCGGTCAGAGGACCGGATCGTGGCTATTAAAAACGTCACTTCGGCCGAGGAATACCTTGCGGATCACTTTCCTGGCTTTCCAGTTTTGCCCGGGGTGTTCATGCTGGAAGCCATGGTTCAAGCGGCGCGGGAACTGTTAAAGGATCAATCCAAAGTTCGGTTAGTGCTGGGAAATGTGCGCGCCCTGCGATACGGAAGTTTTGTCCGCCCAGGCGAGGCGCTGCAAGTGGAAGTCACGCGCGAAAAAATTCATGAAGATGGGTCGTTTGGTATGAAAGGTACAGCCCTAGTTGTCCGCTCCACCGGAGTTGGCGAAACGGCAGTCTCTGGTCGCTTTACAATGCGACCCGTTCGAATTCACGCCGCCGTTGCGGCAACTCACTAATCCGTCGCCCATGGAAGGGCGGCATCACCACTGAATGGAGAATTCACATTGTCATTTGATCGCACACAGATAGAAGAAGGCGTTCGCGAAGTTCTTGAAGAGGCTCTTGGCGTTGATGCGGAGGATGTCAAGCCAACGTCCACGCTGACCGGCGACTTGGGCGCGGAGAGCATTGACTTTCTAGATATTCAATTTCGCCTTGAGAAGAAATTTTCCACGCCCGCGAAACCTTTCAAGATTGAGCAGGGTGAATTGTTCCCCGAGAACATGTTGCAAGACGCAAGCATGGTTGAGAATGGCAAAGTGACCGACAAGGGCTTCGCGCTTTTGAAGGAAAAACTGCCGCATATTGACTTTTCCAACTTTGAAAAAGATCGCTCGGTGGGCAAACTTAGCGAAGTGTTTACCGTGAAAAGTTTGACTGACTTTGTGGACAACAAGCTCAAAGCTTGATGTGTTGATTTGAGCGGCGCGAACTGTGCGCGCGTTTGCAAAGAGCACTTGAAACGTTGCTAGAAATATTGCCTGATTTATGTCTAGCAATATCCGTAGAAAGAATCGCCCATGCGTTGGATGTGGATTGACATGATGGTTGCGTTTGAACCTGGACACCGCTTGACCGCGGTGAAGAATGTCAGTTTGGCGGAGGATCATTTGCACGATCACTTCGCGGATCAACCCATCATGCCAGCGTCGCTGATGTTGGAAGGCATGGCGCAGACCGCGGGTGTTTTGGTTGGAAGCATGCGCGGCTTTAAAGAAAAAGTGATTCTTGCAAAGATTGGTTCGGCCACGATTGACGCGGATGTTATTCCGGGTCAAACCATTCGCTACGACGCGGTGATTGAGCGCGTGGATGAGTCTGGCGCCAGCACAAAAGGCACTATTTCTTGCTTTGATCACAGAACTGGCGCGTGGACGGACATCGGGTCCACGGAAATTGTGTTCAGCCACATTGACAACAATCGCAGCGGCCTGAATTTTCCAAAAGAGAACTTTGTCTTTGGCGAAAATTTCAAGCGCTTGCTGAACGCTGCCGGACTTTCGCAAGTGATGACCGCTGCGGGAGTGACAGGGCCGTAAGGCTTGCGCGCCATGCATCATCTCGCCGTTTATGCCGGTTCATTTGATCCCATCACCTTGGGCCACATTGATGTGCTTGAACGCAGTCGCAGTATTTTTGACGAGGTGATTCTTGCCATTGGAATTAACATTGACAAGCCGCCGCTGTTCACCATTGAGGAGCGCCGTGAGTTCGCCCAAATTTTGGTTGAGCGCTTGCTGAAGAAAAATCCAAAGGGCGCCAAGATTCGCGTGGAGAGTTACAACGGACTCACCACGGACTTCGCGCGCAAGCAAAGCGCGTCGGCGATTATTCGCGGCATTCGCAATGTCACAGACCTGGCTTCTGAATGTCAACTCGCCATCACCAATCGGCAGGTGGCGGAAATTGAGACGGTGTTTATTTTGACGGGTGAAAGTTTTGCCTATGTCTCCAGCAGTTTGATTAAGCAAATTGCGGCTTTTGGTGGGGATTTACAGCGACTTTCAGCGTTGGTTCCGCCGGAGGTGATCGCCGCGCTTGAAAGCAAACGGCGCGATCCCAATGATCCGCTGAGTCGTCTTGCAAAGGAATCCGCCCCGGACTAAATCATGGCGGCTAGTTTAAAAATTATTTCCATTGGCGCAATGAGCGCGCATCCGTTGTGGAACGAGAAGGGCGATGTGCGCGCGGCGCACACAACCACTTCGCTTGTGGTGTCGGGTGACGCGGTGATTTTGGTTGATCCGTCGTTGCCGCCTCAGATTTTGCTTCCGCGTTTGTCCGAGCGCACTGGTAAGGGCGCCGAAAGTATCACGCATGTTTTTCTAACCAGCTTTCATCCACTTCGCCGACGCGGGTTGGCGGCATTTGCAAATGCCACCGTGTGGATTGGCGAGCTTGAGCAAGAAGGCGTGCGCGCGCAACTTCGTGAAAAACTTGAGCAGGCGCGCGCGGAGAAAGACGCGGAACTGACCCGCATGTTGCGCGATGAATTGGAAATTCTCAACGCCTGTGAAGTAGCGCCCGATCAATTGGCAGAGGGCGTGGATTTATTTCCGTTGCCTGGAGTTTCTATTGGTTCAAACGGCTTGCTTCTGCCCACGCCTGCAACCACTATTTTGATCGCGGGTGACGCCGTGGCCACTTCGGAGCATTTGGAGCAGGGCCGCGTGATATCGCCATGCTTTGACATTCAACAAGCGCTCGAATCACTGAAGGAAGCCATAGAAATAGCGGACATGATCGTGCCTGGGCGCGACAATCTGATCAACAATCCGTCGCGACGGTTTTAAGGGAAAGCGGGCTACTATTGGCACCTGTGGAACCCAACAACGCACCATTGAATGAATCGCTTGCCACCAATCGCACCACCGACGCGGGCGCCGGCGAGGCCATTACCTTGCGCACGTTGGCGCGCATGGCTCGCGAACAAAAACGCTTCACATGTTTAACGTGCTACGACGCAACCACTGCGCGCTGGCTTGACCGCGCGGGCGTTGAAGTTTTATTGGTTGGCGACACCGCGGCCGAAGTCATTCTTGGACACACGGCAACCATTCATGCGCCGCTTGATTTCATGGTGGAGATCACCGCCGCCGTGAAGCGTGGCGCACCGCGACGCGTCGTCATGGCGGACATGCCGTTTCTTTCCTATCAATGCGAACAGGCCGACGCCATTCGCAACGCCGGAAGATTTCTCACGCAAGGCATGGCCGACTGCGTGAAGTTGGAAGTGGATCGATCGTTCGCGACGCTTGTTGAACAAATGGCGCGCGCCGGAATTCCGGTGGTGGCCCATGTTGGAAGCCGTCCGCAACAAGCCAAGATGAAGGGCGGATATTTTTCGGCGGGGCGAACCGCGGAGGACGCTGTTCGTATTGTGGCCGATGCATCTGCCATGGAAGCCGCCGGCGCCAGCATGTTGCTTGTTGAAGCATGTCCACCAGAGGTAACGCAATTGATTGTTGAGCGCGCCACAATTCCTGTGATTGGTTGCGGAGCCGGTTCAAGTTGTCACGGACAAGTTGTTGTATTGCAAGACATTCTTGGAATGAGCGATTGGCAACCCGCATTCGCCCAACCACTGGCCGCCGTTGGCCAAGCCATTCAGGCGGGCGCCGCGGCTTTTGCTGAGCTTGTTCGCGCAGGGAAATTGCCTGGAAAAACGTATCGCATGGAGCAAGCCGAGCAGGAAAAACTGCGGGGCATGTTGCGTTCTGGAAACGACTCGCATGCGGCGCATTGAATTTCTTGGACCATCTTTAGTGGTGCTCGCCGCGGCTGGCGTGTTGTTGTTTGTTGGACCTGTGGCGGTGCGCCAAGTTTCCCAGGGAATGACCGCAACTCAAATGAGTTCGGCCGAGGCGCGCCTTCACTCGGGTTCAATTTTAGATCAAATGTCACAGGCTTCGCGTGATGTCGCCATTTTTGTCGAGCCTAGCGTTGTGCATGTCAGTAGCACTGGAACATTAAGTGGACGCGGAACTGGTCGCACATTTAATAATTCTGGCAGCGGTTGGGTGTATGACTCCGCGGGTCACATTGTGACCAACGCCCACGTTGTGGAGGGCGCAACCAGACTTGAAGTGCAAATGTTTGATGGCGAACGGCGCGAGGCGAAATTGCTTGGCGCGGATTTGCGCACCGACATAGCTGTATTGCAAGTGGATGCGCAAGGGCTTGTGCCCGCGCAACGCGAGCCGCAAGATCCGCAACAGGGCGACATGGTGTTCGCATTTGGAAGTCCATTTGATTTTCGTTTCTCAATGAGCAATGGAATTGTGTCGGGTGTGGGACGCGCCGCAGGCATTACCGAAATTGAATATGAAAATTTCATCCAGACGGATGCGGCCATCAATCCAGGTAATTCGGGCGGGCCGCTGACCAACACCAAAGGGCATGTTGTTGGTATGTCCACGGCCATTGCCACCGGTCGTGGAAATGGCGTTTCGCAGGGGCAATTCTCTGGTATTGGGTTGGCCATTCCAATTTCCATGATTGACAATGTGGTGGATCAACTCATTGACCATGGAGTGGCGTTGAAGGGATATTTGGGAGTTTCCATGTTGAACATAGAGGACTTGGCGCGCATGCGCCTGCGCGATCCAATTCTTCAAGCCACCGCGAAATATTTTCAAGGTGACGGAGTGGTGATTGAATTTGTCAGTCCACAAAGCCCCGCCGAAATTGCCGGGTTGCGCATTGGAGATGTGATTACGCAATTTGCTGGCCAGCGCATTGAGAGCGTTGCGCAGCTGAAAACCATGATTGCTTCTCGTCAACCAAGTGAAAGTTTGAGCGTGGACGCATGGAGGCCTGATGTTGAAAATAAGCGCGGCGAAAATTTCAGCGTGCAGGTTGTTATTGAACAACTGAAACCGGAGACAAATTCAAAATTGATCGTCGATACTTTGAGAAGTATTGGTGTTAAAAAATTGGCGTCATCCACCGAAGCAATGGCGCAGCAATTTGGCGTTCCATTTGAGCGCGGCGTATTGGTGGAGGAAGTTGTGGCGGGTTCAAGCGTGGCTGGAATTCTGCCGCCAGGAACTTTAATTATGGAAGTGTTCGGGCAAAAAATAGCCAATTTGGACGACTTTTACACGCGAATCAATCGCAAACTGAGAACGCAAGGCGCTCCCGAACTTGTGCTTGGGGTTCGCCAACAAAATGGCGATGTGGCGCAATTGCGAATTCCGCTTCCCTAAATTTATTTTCAAGCGATAGCATTCATTCCATGAGCGCGAAACATGTATTGGAAGTTCGTGATCTCAAAACATGGTTTCCTATTCGTCGCGGCGTGTTGCAACGCGTCACAGGACATGTGAAAGCCGTCGACGGCGTCAGCTTTCATTTGGACAAGGGCGAAACATTGGGGCTGGTGGGCGAATCCGGTTGCGGCAAGACCACGGTTGGACGCACGTTGTTGCGCTTGGCGGACCACTCTGGTGGACAAGCCCTGTTTGAAGGCCACGATATTTTCGCCATGAACTCCGTTCAGTTGCGCGCGGCGCGGCGCAAGATGCAAATTATTTTTCAAGATCCGGGTGGAAGTTTAAATCCACGCATGCGTGTGGGTCGCATTGTGGGAGAACCGATCGAGGTGCACGGACTTGCAAGCGGTGACGAATTACGCGAGCGCGTTGAGCAATTGTTGGAGCGCTGCGGTCTGTGGCGCGCGGCGGCAGATCGATATCCGCATGAGTTCAGCGGTGGTCAGCGCCAACGTATTGGCATTGCGCGCGCGCTTGCATTGAATCCGGCGTTGATCGTGTGCGACGAACCAACCAGCGCGCTTGATGTCAGCATTCAAAGCCAAATATTGAATTTACTCAAGGATTTACAGGACGAATTTCAGTTGTCCTATTTGTTCATCAGCCATGACATGGCGGTGATTCACCACATTTGCGACCGAATTGCCGTGATGTATGACGGCAAGATTGTGGAAGAGGGTCCGCGCGACGAGGTGATTCACCGGCCGCAACATCCGTACACCAAAGCGTTGTTAAGCGCGGTGCCAGAGGCCGATCCGCGGCGCAAGCGAACGCTTGTGCAAATGCAAGGCATGCGAACTTGACTCCTTTGAACACGGATTTCGATCACGCCGAGCCCGCGCCGACCGCGGAGCAAATGAAAAAGCAAATTTTGTTTCGCAGATGGTTTGCGGTGATATTTATTTCGTTCTCCATCACCGCGTTTTATTTTGGCTGGTTCGTCACGCGCAATGTGCGTGACGAGGCCAAGCAGACAGACACTCAACTTCGATCGGTGTCATGGGCCATCATGAGTTACTCCGTGGCCAACAACACCATGCCAACTTCGCAAGAGGCGTTTGTGAATTTCATTTCCGCGCATGCGCAATGCTTGACCGCGCCCCGCCGCGCAGGCGAATGGCCCGCCACACAAGAAGCCGCGCAGGCGAATGGGAGTCCTGCGGACATTGCCGCCTCCGTCGCGGGTCGCATTGAAGTGATCTGGCCACCAACCGGAAATTTGACGCCTGTTCTTCAGGTGCGTGGCCGCCCCTCTGGTGTGGGAACGATTGAGCAGGTCAATGGCTGGTTGCAAAATTGGAACCATGACGCCGCCACATCTGCCCCTTAATAAATTCAGTTTCGCGGGTGGATAAGATTGCTTTTTCAAAATCATTTTAGAAAAAATGTTGAAATGCAATGCTCCGCGCAAAGACGCGGCCATTAAAAAAATTCAAAATGCGGGGAATTTTAAGCGCCTACGGCGGACGGTTTCATCGCATAATCAAAGAATGGTTGTTCCAACAAACAGCGTTCCCAAAACGGATTCCAATATTCGCCGCGTGCAACCAGAGACGCCCATGCGCGACCTGATGGATGGTTGCTCGCGTTGGGAAATTCCGGTGCATCAACATGGATTCATTGCTCTTGTGGATGTCATGCCGCGTCTTGCGCCGGTTGGGCAAACTGCTGACGCCGCAATTGTGCAAGCCGCGCGCGTGAGTTACGGCGACGGCACAAAGCAAGTCAGTGAAGACCGCACATTGGTTCGCTATTTGCTTCGTCACAGGCACACCACTCCGCTGGAAATGGTGGAGTTTAAATTTCATGTGGCCATGCCCATGTTTGTGGCGCGTCAGTGGATTCGCCATCGCACGGCGAATGTGAATGAATACTCAGCGCGATACTCCATTGTGCCGGATCGTTTTTACAGGCCGTCGCTGGAGAATGTGCGCAAGCAAAGTTCTCTGAATCGCCAAGGTGGCGATGAGCCGATTGATGCGGGTACCGCTGAGTCATTTCTTAGTTTGCTGGAGCGCGCCGAGGCGAACTACCAGGAGTATTTGCAATTGACAGAGAAGGGCGTGGCCCGTGAGTTGGCGCGCGCGGCTCTGCCAGTGAGTGTGTACACCGAGTGGTATTGGAAGTGCGACTTGCACAACACCCTGCGATTTCTTTCGCTGCGCATGGACTCGCACGCGCAGCAGGAAATTCAGGATTACGCGCGCGGCATGTTTGATTTGATCAAGCCGCTCGTTCCAAATAGTTGCGAGGCGTTTCAGGATTATGAAATGGAAGCCATGCATTTAACGCGGCTTGAAATTGAGTCGATTAAGAATGGCGCGCCCATCAACACCACGAATAAGCGCGAGCAAGCGGAGTTTGAAGCCAAGAAAAAGCGGTTAGGTTTGTGAGCGGCAACAGATAAAAATGCGTGAAGCCACCATGGCGGCGAACTTATGAAATACTTCAAAGCTGACGCGGCATTCTTTGTATGAAAGTAAGTTTCACGCAGCGGTGGCGACCAATGTTCGCGGCGGCTTCTTTATGAAATTTGTGGCAGAAGGCGAATCGTTGCCAACTCAATTTGATTCATGGTTGGTTGAATCCGCCAACGGAGTCGCGTGGTTGCGTTCGCCACTGTTGCATGCCGCGGGATTTGCGCACGCGTTCAGCACGCGCATTGGCGGCGTCAGTCCGGCGCCCTTTGACAGCTTGAATTTGGGAATTGCCGACGCGCCTGGTGAACCGGATGAGTGGGAGCGTGTGAATGAAAATTGGCGACGCTTTTTGAGTGCGGTTGGAATGTGTGATCGTCAACTTGTGCGCGCCGCGCAAGTGCATGGTTGCGCTGTATTGCAAGCGGATCATCAACCCGACATGATTCGCAACGCGCCGCCATTTGTGCAGGGCGACGCCGTTCTTTCCGGGGACTCCAGTCATGCGCTCGCCATTCGTGTTGCAGATTGTGTTCCAGTTCTGATCGCGGATGTTCACACGCGCGTTGTGGCCGCGGTGCATGCGGGTTGGCGGGGAGTGGTGTATGAAATAATTCCAGCGACTCTGCGTGAATTTGCCGCCCGAGGCTCGTACATGCGCGATGTGCGCATTGCGATTGGTCCTTGCATTCAACAAGCGGCCTTTCAAATTGGCGAGTCTGTTGCGCTTGAGTTTCAACAACGTGGCCTTGGCTCTTGCGTTATTCCCGATCCCAATTGCCAGGGAAAGTGGCTTGGCGATTTGCCCGCAGCCATTGGCCAGCAAGCGCGCGGGGCAGGTGTTGCAACCGAACACATTGAAAATTCAGGGGCTTGCACCTATCAAAACCCAGACTATTTCTTTAGTTATCGACGGGATGGAGCACGAAGTGGTCGATTAGCCGCAGTGATTGGGGGTTCAATGGGAATGGGTGGGGCAGACATGGAAGAATGAATTCGGAGTAAAGAAAATATAAAATTCATGCATAAGTTGCATGCTTGACTTGCAAATTTTCAAATCCGATGCATAATTCAAACATATCGGGGTCCTGTATTTGCCCTCGTCACTAAAAAGGTTTGGATGGGCGAGGGCTGCCACCGTCAATCGACGGTGGCGGTTGTTTTTAAAGGGCGCATTGAATACCGCCGCTCAGAGCATGGATCCATTATATTTGTCGCCTACTCATTACCAATTTCGGTAGTGACAAGGAGATCAAATGACAGTGGCAACTTCCAGCGACGCGTACAAAACCCTGAAGACAAAAATTGAAACCAATCAAGCGCGCGTTGGCGTGATTGGTTTGGGGTATGTCGGCTTGCCACTTGCGCATGCGCTGCATCAGGGCGGCCTGCCTGTCATGGGTTTTGATGTGGACGAAGAAAAGCCAAAGGCCATTCGCGAGGGCCGCAACTACCTCAAGCATTTAGGCAGCGACATGGTCACTTCGCTGCGCGACAGCAAGCGCTTTGAAGCCACCACGGATTTCGCGCGCTTGGGCGAGTGCGATGTCATTCTGGTGTGCGTGCCAACTCCGCTTGGCCGCCATCAAGAGCCGGACATTTCATACATCTTGCAAACCGCTGACGCCATTGGAAAAACATTGCGCAAGGGACAACTGATTGTTCTTGAAAGCACAACGTATCCAGGCACCACGCGCGAGGACATGATGCCCGCGGTATTCAAGGCCGCCGGCGCGCGCGCCAAGGATTGGGTTTTGGGCGAGGATGTTTTCGCGGCCTTCAGTCCTGAGCGCGAAGATCCAGGACGCAAGAGCCATTCCACAAGCACCATTCCAAAGTTGGTTGGCGGCGTTGGTAAGCAAGCCACCGAACTTGCGGCCGCGGTGTATCGCAAGGGCATCAAGGAAGTCATTGAAGTGTCCAGCGCGGAAATTGCCGAGAGCGCCAAGTTGCTTGAAAATATTTTCCGCGCCGTCAACATTGCGCTGGTGAATGAACTCAAGACCACGCTCACGCCAATGGGCATTGATGTGTGGGAAGTGATTCGCGCCGCGGGGACCAAGCCGTTTGGTTTCATGTCGTTCTTTCCAGGGCCAGGCCTTGGCGGACATTGCATTCCAATTGATCCGTTCTATCTCACATGGAAAGCCAAGGAATTTGGTTGCAGCACCAAGTTCATTGAGTTGGCTGGTGAAATTAATACGAGCATGCCGCACTACGCAATCGACCGCGCGGCCGAGTTGTTGAACAATCACGGTAAGGCCATGAAGGGCAGCAAGGTTCTTGTGCTTGGGTTGGCGTACAAGGCCGACATTGACGATGTGCGCGAAAGTCCCAGCTTTGAGTTGATTCAACTTTTAGAGGATCGTGGCGCGCGCGCCGATTACAGCGATCCACTTGTTCCTGAAACGTGGGCGGGCCGCAAGCACGACTTGCAAAAGAAATCCGTGGCGTTGACCGCCGCGAGTTTGGCCAGTTACGACCTTGTGTTGGTTTCAACAGCGCACTCCGCATTTGATTGGAACATGATCGCCAAAAATGCCAAGTTGATTCTTGACACCCGCGATGCCATGCGTGCGCATCACGCAGAGCTTGGCGATCGTTTGATGTTGGCGTAAGCCAACGCAGCGATTGATCACTGTGATTTCAAAACGCGCCCTTCAAACCGGCGCGTTTTTTATTGCACGGATATTTTGGGCTATCAATCACTACGGCTACGAACAGCGGTTATCGCACGTCGCATATTGCACGTGGCGACATCGCACATCGCACCTCACACAGCGCACCTCGCACAGCATGAATAGTGATCGGCTAGTGTTGAAGTAATGCAAAGCGCGCCGCACAATTCCGCCGCACCCACTCAAGCAGCGTCGTGGAAAGACGCCTGGCGGGAGCGTAATTACCGCTGGTACGCGGCGGGAATGTTGTCGGGGGGATTCGGTTTGCAAATGCTCAACACCACGGTGTTGTGGGATGTGTGGGAGCGCTCCAAAGACCCGCTGAGTTTGGGATTGATTGGTTTGGCGCGCGCGTTGCCCGTAATGGTGTTGGCGTTTCCTGCGGGGCACATGGTTGATTTATTTGATCGCCGCAAAATTCTGGTGTTCACGCAAAGCGGCTTCGCGTTGGTGGCGGCATTGTTGGCGGTGACCGCGTATTGCGGAGCGCCGCTGTGGATTAGTTTTGTGGCGATCATATTGAGTGGTTGCGTGCGCGCCTTCAACATGTCAACGCGTCAAAGTTTATTGCCGCTGTTGGTTCCAATTGATCGATTTCAAAATGCGGTGACATGGAACAGCGCCATCTTTCAATGCGCGGCGATTGGCGGACCAGTGTTGGCGGGTGGATTGATCTGGCTCACGCATTCAACTTGGATTGTGTTCGCGTTGTCCACGGTGTTGTGCGCCGGATTTGCATTCGCATCGTCCCAATTGCGTCCGCGAGAAACTGTGAAGGCCACGGGCGGATTCACTTTACGCGCCATGTTCGCGGGCGCCGCACACATTCGCAAAGAGAAAGTCATTTTCGGTGCGATCTTGCTGGATTTATTGGCGGTGCTTTTTGGTGGCGCCACCGCGCTACTTCCAATTTTTGCCACGGACATTTTGCACACCGACGCGGTCGGACTTGGAATTCTCAAGGCATCCACGGCGGTCGGCGCGTTGATCATCGCCGGGTTCTTGGCGGTGCGACCAACGCTGCGACCCGCGGGACCGCTGCTGTTGTGGAGCGTGGTCGGATTCGGCGTATGCATGATTCTGTTTGGATTCAGCCACTCTTTTTGGTGGAGCGTTGCATTGTTGGTTGCCAGCGGCGCGGTGGACAATGTCAGCGTGGTCATTCGCCACGTGTTGGTGCAAACGCGAACGCCGGATCAATTGCGTGGACGCGTGACGGCGGTCAACGGAATTTTTATCGAGTGCAGCAATGAACTTGGCGGCTTTGAAAGCGGCTTGGTTGCGGCTTGGATTGGTCCAATGTGGAGCGTGATCAGTGGCGGCTTTGGAACGCTCGCGGTGACAGGCTTGATCGCATGGTGCTTGCCAGCGTTACGAAAATTGGATCGCTTGATTGATGAAGTGAAACCAATGCCCGACGACAGCAATACAGACGCATCGGATCAATCCACGAACACTCAGGCTTCCGCTTCTTCCTGAGCCAATGTTTTTGGCGTAAGCATTCCCAGCCACCGAGGAATCACTTTGATCATGGTTCCGGGAATGAAACAGCCAACGACCACGCAGAAAAACACAAGATCAAACAACAGTTCCGCGCGCGGAGCAACATCGGGATTTCCAAGAAAGAGAAGCGGGATAGTGGAAAGAATAATTGGCACCGCGCCGCGTAATCCAAGCCATGCCACGCACACTATTTCACGCCACGGTATTCGCATGGGAAAAAGAATCACCGCCACCGCAACGGGTCGTGCGACAAATGCAAGCCATAGCGCGACTAGCGATCCGCCAATCAGTATTTGGTGATTGAGAAGTCGATGCGGCGTAGACAGCAGGCCAAGCATAAAGAACAGGGTGATTTGTCCGCCCCACGCCAAAGAGTCATGCACGCGCACAATGGTGCTGCGCAAGGGCAGTTTGGAATTTCCAAGAAGGATTGCGCAGAGAAACACACTGACAAGTCCGCTGCCGCCAAATACGCTTGCCAGCCCAAAACTTGCCGCAGCACAGGCCACGCTTCGGATTGGGTCAAGACCTGTCTCTTGACTGGGTAAAAACTTGAATGACTGCATGGTGAGCCAACCCATGAGCAAGCCGGCGGCGCCACCAATTGTGAATTGTTTCAGCACGTCGATGACAATTTCTACGCTGGACATTTCCTTGCCCATGACAATTGCGGTGAATGCAAAGACAAGTATGAATGCCATGGGATCATTGAGGCCGCTTTCAAGCTCAACAATTTGGCGCACGCGCCCCTTGAAACCAACTCCGACAAGCGCGGCGAACACCGCGGCCGCGTCTGTGCTTCCAAGCACGCTGCCAATGAGAAGCGCCTCGGTCCAACTGATGGTTGGATGCCACCATTTCACAAAGACCGCAATCAGCGCAGAGATCAAGATGACGCCCACGGTCGCCAAAACAATGGCTGGAGTCCACGCGCCGCGCATGTGTGGAATTTTTATTCCAAGTCCGGCATAAAACAGAATCAAGATCAAGCAGATCATTCCAACTCCGTAGGTCAGATCGAAGTCGTAGAAGTCAATATGCAGCGGGCCATCCTCGCCGCAAAACATTCCTAGTCCTAGAAAAAGAAGCCCACTGGGCAAGCCTAATTTTTTCCCGTATCGATTGAACACAAGCGCGAGCATGAGAATCAATCCCACCCACAATGTAATTTGCGGCAGCCATTCATGGATTTCCATGGCGCGGTCAATGATGTTGGGAGGAGTCAATTTTTGCGGCATGCCAAGCAGTATGACGCATTTATTGAGTGAGTGATTCTGCGCGCGAGAAAACAAATACATCAAGTCGCAAAGACGGCGCGCATTTTCAATTGAGATGAGTGGAGCAAATTAGGCGCGCGCGCTTTTCTGAATAAAGAGATTGCCCAGCACAAATCCAAGCGCGCCAATGAACAACAAAATGCAAAGCGGGGGAAGCATTTCGGTGAACGCAAAGTCTCGCCAGACGGCGCCTTCAATGGCAAGAATGGCCCACGAAAATGGGCTCATTTGGCTCGCTGTTCGAAGAAATGGCGGCATGAACGCCAGCGGAATTGTGCCGCCGCCAATCATGACCAATACAAGAACAATGGCGTTGCCAGCGCTTCGGGCGGAGCCTTCGTGCTTAAATAAGCCGGACAGCGCCATGGTGAATCCACTGAACGCGAAACTGCACGTGGCAATGGCCAGCGCAAGCAAGGGCCAATTTGCTACCGACACATGAAAGCCAAGCGTGGCGACCAGCAACATGAAAACACTCATGGCGATGCAGGTGGTGAAGCACGCCAAACTTTTTCCAGCGAGCACGCTTGCAATGGTGCAGGGCGCAAGAAGCAGTCGCATGAATGTTCCGCGGCGACGTTCCTCCGCCAGGCCCGCGCCGAACGCCCCAATGCAACCGACAAATCCCCACGCCAGACCTTGTGGAAATGTGACGGCGAATGTGCTTGGTGGCGCGCTGTTTTCATTGGACAGCGTGGTGCTTTGAATTTGAATTGGCAATGCGAAGAACGGGTCGGTTGCCGCAACGACGGGCGAAGTTGATGCATGACCATTGATATCAGTGTTGTTGCCCGCGGATGTCTTGGTTGCGCTGGAATTGGCTTTGACGGTGCTCATTGCGGAGTTGTCACTCGCGGCGCCAGAAAAGTTTGTGGAAACTTCCTCCGCGCTGGATTTGTTGTCGCGATTTTGTTCGTTGAAAAGTTCCTGCACGGATTCCAACACGTCGAGTAGGCGCTCGCGCCGAGCGCTGCTGATGGTTGGATTGATGGCGAGCGCCAATTTGCTTTGCGCCAATATTTTGCTGTTCATTTTAGGATTGGTGAACATGCGAACAATGGCGCGCATGGCGTGCTCATTTAATTTTCCAACAGCAATGCCGCTTTCGGCCTGGCGCGCGGGATCGCAATGAACTTCCACAATTGCGCGGCCGCCCAACATTGCTTTTTCCAGGTCGGTGTCGAATGTCTTTGGAATAATCACGCACGCGGCCACGCGACCAAGCCGGACACTCGCGTCACCTTCTTCGCGAGTGGGAAGCATGATCACGCTCAGTGTGGAATCATTCTCAAGCGCGTTGGCGAAATCAATTGCAACGAAGCCCGCGCTTTCCATGATCACCGCGATCGGAATGCTTCTGCTGCTGCCACCAAAAATACTTCCAAAGAAAATGGCAATGGCCAGCGGAAAAACAATCACAAAGAACGCGTTGGTGCGATCGCGCAACAAAATGCGCACGTCTTTTATGGCAATGGTGAGAATGGCGCGCATTAGTCGCGCAGCCTTTTTCCTGTGAGCGACAGGAACACTGTTTCAAGATCGGCGCGCTCAACGCGCAAGCCGCTGACATCGCCAGCGCTCAGGGCCGCGGCCACTTCGCGCAATGGATCGTTGGTGGTAATTCGTGTTTCACCGCCAGGACGTTCAATAAGAACCAGGGTCTCCTTGGCATAGTTGGCCAGCAACTCGCCAACGCTGCCGGACACAAGAACTTTTCCCTTGTCCATAATCCCAACGCGGTCGCAAATTTTCTGCGCCTCCTCCATGTAATGCGTGGTGTACAGAATGGCCGCGCCTTCATTGGCAAGTTCGCGCACAAGTTCAAGAATGTTGGTGCGACTTTGCGGATCAACGCCCGCGGTTGGTTCGTCAAGCAGCAACAGCGGGGGCTTGTGAAAAAATGCCGCGGCCAAATTCAGGCGCCGTTGCATACCGCCGGAATATGTTCGCGCGCGATCATGGGCGCGCGGCGTCAAACCAACTCGATCAAGCGCCTCGCGCGCGGCCGCGCGTGGATTTTTCACGCCTTGCAAGCGCGCAAAGAACAGAACATTTTCCTCGCCAGTCAATTCCTCATAAATGGCAAGCACTTGCGGCGCCACTCCCACATGTCTGCGAACTCCGCAATGCATTGGCGAACCAAATCCCTCATAGCTCACGCTGCCGGAGTCCGGATTGATCAAGCCAATCGCCATTGAAATTGTGGTGCTTTTGCCCGCGCCATTTGGACCAAGCAGGCCAAATATTTCCCCACGATTCACGCGCAGCGAAAGACCATCGACGGCTTTCAATGCGCCGAAGTTTTTGACCAAGCCATCAAGAAGAAGCATGTGGGCACGATACAGCACGCGCGCCGAATTTTTACAGCAACAGCCAAGTGGCCAGCGCAAGAAATACGCCCATGCTCACCACATCCGTGGCGGTGGTGAGAAAAATACTGGACGCCGTTGCGGGGTCCGCGCCCAAGCGCTTGAGCGTGGTTGGCACAAGCACTCCGCACATGCCGCTGACCACGCACGACACAACCATGGCAAGCCATGTGACCAAGGCGAGTTGGCCAGGGCGATCGTTGTGTTGAATGGTCGCGAAGATGTACATGCCAACCGCCGCTGAAATTCCAACCAGCGCCCCGTTGCAAAAGCCAACCACCATTTCTTTGATGACCGCGTAGCGTGTTTGCCCGCGCTTGAGTTCATTCAGCGTCATTCCGCGCAAAGTCACCGCAAGTGCCTGGCAACCCGTGTTGCCTGATTGGCCCGCAAGCACCGGCAAAAACGCGGCCAGCAAAACAATTTTGGTGAGCGTGTGTTCATACATTCCAACCACTGCCGCCGCCAAGAACGCGGTGAGTAAATTCAGTTGCAACCACGGATGACGAAACAGCAAACTGCGCCACCATGGCGTGGCCAGTCGTTCCTCTTTTTCAACACCCACCATGGCGCCAACTTGCGCGCTTAAATCAAACGCTTGTTGCTCCAGCAATCGCTGTCCACGAATGAGCCCAACAAAATGATTCGCTGCGTCACACACTGGGTACGCAAAGAATTGCCTGTCGGCCACGGATTGAATGGCTTCAGCGATGGACATTTCCGCGCGCAATGCGAATACTTTTGGAATCATGATGGATTCAAGCGTGGCCTTGTCATCGGAAAATAAAAGGTCGCGCATCATGAGCACGCCAGTGAGATGGCGCGCGTTGTCAACCACATAGCAGTAGGTCACGGGCTCGGTCTTCACCAACTCGCGCAGCAGTTCAACGGTTTCGCCAACTGTTTGTGTTTTAGAAAAGAAACCAATTGGCGGCTCCATGCTGCGGCCAACCGTGTCCTCATCAAACTCAGTGTTGATTTTCCATTGTCGCGCAAGTTCCGGCGAAACCGATCGCTCCAACGCGGCGCGCCGATCCGCGTCCATGGCTTCAAGAATGGGCTGAACCTCGCCCTCTTCAAGAATGGCAACAGCCTCGGCCGCGACGGCGTCGGAAGATTGCTCCAAACTGTCGGCCGCAGTTTCTGGATCAAGCGTTTGCAACTCGGCGGCCAAATCCGCGGCGGCTTGCGTTGGTTGCTCGTCTTGTTCAATTGTTGGACCCGCAGTTGGATCGCCGTGATGTGACAACTGGTCATTCGAATGTGAATTCGAATTGCCATTGGCGTTGTCATTCATGTCTTGATCCATCTCGTATGGCATTGCGATTGCAGTCTAGTGTGCAAAACGCAAGGCGCGAGGTGGTTCATTCAGAAGATGAGCACAAAAATAAATCGTGGCGATGTCCCGATGGATGGCTAGGCAAGGCACTCTTCAAGCGAGGCCAGCAGGCCTTCAAAGTGTGGCGCCACAATGTCGGCGTTCGCCACGACCGCGGGGCGAACAATGCTTTCCGTCCACGCCACAAAATATTCGCAGGCGCCGTCGCGGCGAACTTCAAAGTCGGTCATGCCGTCGCCAATCATGATGCGTGGAGCAGCGCAATGAAGCGACACAGCGGCGCGCGCCTTGGAACCAACTGTTGCGCAGCGAGAAGTTGGATCCAGCCGCAAAATACCATCGGTATCGGCAAGTAGGCGATTGGCGTTCACATGGTCGGTGCGCAAACCAAGCGCGGCCACCACTGGATCAATCCACTCATGAAAGCCGCTGGAAATAATCCAAATCTGATCGCGCATGTTTTTTAAAAGCGCGCCGTGCCGTAGCAGGGACGGACTGACTTGTTGCTGAAGTCGCGTCACCAACGGCGCAATCATGTGCGCGCGAATCTCAAGCATGTCCAATCGCAGGCGCAAACTTTCATCGATCGCCATGGAGCCATCCATGCCGGCGTTGGTGATGGCGTGAATTTTCGCCACGCGTTCATCGCGGTCCGGCGTGTTCGCCAAAGCGATGTCCGCCAGCTCATCAATCGCCTCGCCGCTGACAATGGTGCTGTCAAAGTCAAAGAACAGCGATGCGGACTTGAGATAGCCGGGAATACTTTTCATGCTGGAGTTTGTATGTCGCGAAACATAAACCACGCCGCCGCCGCCATGCACAGCGACGCGTACACAAAATTAATCGAGAGGCGCTCCTTCATGTACACAATGGCGAATGTGGCGAATACAGTCATGGTGATGATTTCTTGCAGGACTTTCAGTTGCTGCAGCGACAGGCCGGCTTGTTGAAAACCAATCCGATTACCTGGAACTTGCAGGCAATATTCAAATAAGGCCACGCACCAACTCAGAATAATCACAAACCAAAGCGGTTTGTCCTTGAAGTCGCGCAAGTGGCCGTACCACGCGTAGGTCATGAACAGGTTCGAGCCAATCAGCAGCAAGGTTGTCCAAAGGATCATCATGTCGCGAGCATAGAACGGAATTCCACAAAGCGGCATGGCTTGAAGAATGCAAAAATAAAAACGCCTTGATGTGACTCAAGGCGTTCGAAGGATCTGATGTGGATCAACAATTCAAATTATGGACTCACAATTGGGTATGGGCTCAGCGGACTTGGCTCGTCAATAAACCACCAACGATTCCAATCATCAACCACGCCGCGCAAATTCTGTTGCTCATTGGCGTTGTTGCGCAAGTACAACTCTGGATTGGTGCTGACGGTGCTGTACATTTCTGGCGACATTGACTTCGCCAAAATTTCACTGCTGGTCAACATTTCATTGTTGCACAACGTGTTCATCTCGCGGCTTCGTTGGGCAATCAGGGCCTCGCTCATTGGCGGTTTGCCACCTGCTGGCGTGTTGCGCGACTGGGCAATTTCATTCTTCAAGTCGAAGAGCAATTCCACAGTTGTTGGACTTAAATATTTCAGATGGCTGTCATCAGGTGAAAGCGCCAACCAATCCGCGGGAAGCAGTTTTTTGTCCGCTTCCAATGGATAGGAAGTGCTTTGTTGGGGCGATGGGCAGCCCAAAAGCATGGAGCAAGTAAGAAGTCCACAAAGAAGGATCAAATTCTGTCGCAAGGCTCAATCTCCTAAAAAGGTGAAGTCGGCAATATATCACGGATCACGGGGGACTTCGCAGGACATTACACTCTGTGGACAAACTTTTTTGGAGAGAAACGCATGTCGAAAAACACCGAGAAAAACCACGAAAAAATAGCGACTCGCACCGAGACCGACGCCATGGGCGCGATTGAAGTTCCCGCCCATCATTATTGGGGCGCGCAGACCGAGCGGTCCATTCATCATTTTCCTTTTGGCGATGTCATGCCGCTTCCAATTGTGCGCGCGTTTGGTTTGCTCAAGGCCGCGTGCGCCAAGGCCAACAATGAATTTGGCGGACTCTCAGATGAATTGTGCGCGCTGATTGTTGGCGCGGCGCATGAAGTTTCTTCCGGCAAACTTGATGGTGAATTTCCATTGAAGGTGTGGCAGACCGGTTCGGGCACGCAGTCCAACATGAATGTCAACGAGGTGATTTCTAACCGCGCTATTGAATTGACTGGCGGCGCGCGCGGTAGCAAGAAGCCCGTGCACCCAAATGACCACGTGAATTTGTCGCAGTCCAGCAATGACACTTTTCCAACCGCCATGCATATCGCCTCGGCGATAGAGATTGAGCGCGCGGTGTTGCCGGCCGTTGTGAAGTTGCGCGACGCGCTGCATGCCAAGGCCGTGGAATTTTCCGGCGTTGTGAAAGTGGGGCGCACGCATTTGCAAGACGCGGTGCCGCTGACATTGGGCCAAGAATTTTCCGGCTATGTGGCGCAACTTGATTTTGCAATTGGATGCTTGAAGGAAAGTTTGCCGGGCGTGCGCGACTTGGCTATTGGCGGTACCGCGGTGGGCACCGGCTTGAACGCTCCCAAAGGATTTGGCGAATTGGTTGCCAAGAAGCTTGCGGCGGAAACAAAAATTCCATTTACCAGCGCAAAGAATAAATTCGCCGCGCTTGCTGGGCATGAGGCCATGACGCAGGCGCACGGCGCGCTTGCGGTGCTGGCCACTTCGCTTATGAAAATTGCAAATGATGTGCGCTGGCTTGCCAGCGGTCCGCGCTGCGGCATTGGCGAACTTTCTATTCCGGAGAACGAGCCTGGCAGCAGCATTATGCCGGGCAAGGTGAATCCAACTCAAAGCGAAAGCATGACCATGGTGTGCGTGCAAGTGTTTGGCAACAATGCCGCGGTGCAATTTGCGGCGAGCCAAGGCAATTTTGAATTGAACGTGTTCAAGCCAGTCATTGCGCTGAACGTGTTGCACTCATGCGATTTACTTACGGGCACGTGCCACGCCTTCCGCGAATTCTGCGTTGAAGGAATTGTGGTGAACGCTGATCGCGTGGCGCAATTGCTCCGTGAAAGTTTGATGTTGGTCACGGCGCTCACGCCGCACATTGGCTATGACAAATCAAGTTCAATTGCAAAGCATGCACACCATAAGCGGTTGACATTGAAGCAGGCCGCCATGGAGCTTGGACATATTGATGAGGCGACTTTTGACAAGGTCATGAAGCCCGAGACCATGGTTGGACCATCATGAGTGTGGGTGCGCAAGACATTTTGGAATCCATGACGCTGGTGGGTAAGCACGCTTTGGTTGGTGGCGCTTCGCAGGGCATTGGCCGCGCGTGCGCTGTTGCGCTTGCGGAAGCGGGTGCCTCGGTGACTATTGTTGGGCGAGATGCCGCGGCGCTTGATCAAGTGTTGGCGCAATTGCCGCGGCCAAGTGGCGCCGCGCAGATTCATCGCGCGTTGTTGGCGGATTATTCAAATTGGAAATCGGTTTCTAAAGCCGTTAGCGATCATGTTGCGGCGCATGGCGCGGTGCACATTGTGGTGCACAACACGGGCGGTCCCGCGGCCGGTCCAATTGTGAACGCGGCCCCAGAAGATTTCGCGCGTGGATTTGAAATGCATGTGTTGACCGGTCAAGCCATTGTTCAATCGTGCGTGCCTGGAATGCAAGCGGCAAAGTTTGGTCGCGTGATCAACATCACCAGCACATCGGTAGTCACGCCTATTCGCGGGCTTGGCGTGTCCAACACCATTCGCGCGGCCGTTGCAAATTGGTCGCGCACAATCGCTGGTGAGCTTGGCGTGTTTGGAATTACCGCTAACACCGTGCTGCCAGGTTTTACGCGCACGGCGCGGCTGGACAGTTTGTTTAAAGGTCGGGCTACAAAAAATTCTTCCACGATCGACGCCGTTGAGCGCGAGGCGCTTGCAACTATTCCAGCAGGCAGGTTTGGCGAGGCCAGTGAAATTGCGGCGGTGGTTGCATTTCTTGCGTCGCCCGCGGCCAGTTATGTGAATGGAATTAATTTGCCGGTTGATGGCGGCCGTCTTGCCATGCAAAGTTGAGCGCGCATGAACCAGAAAATTATTGATATTTCTCCTTGTATTTCAAGCAAATTGGCGGTCTGGCCTGGCGATGTGCCCGTGACGCGCGAGGTTGCGTTTGACATGAAGCGCGGCGATGTGGTCACGCTAAGCGCGATGCGCGCGACGGTGCATTTGGGTTCGCACGCTGATGCGCCCAGTCACTATGGTGTCGATGGCCGCACCATGGAGCAGCAACCACTGGAGTTGTATTGGGGCAAGTGCGAGGTGATCAAAGTGAATCCGCGCGCAACGGCGGGCGCGGCGTTGAATAAGCCTGGCGCGGAAAATCGTTTTGGCCGTGGCGATCTTGCGGTCAGTGAGGCGTGGGTTCCAACATTGCCGCGCGTGTTGTTTGCAACAGGCACCTATCCCGACAACAACACATGGAACGCGGATTTTGTGGCCATGCAACCCGACTTTGTGGATTGGCTGGCGGATCACCGAGTGAAACTTGTTGGCGTGGACACGCCCAGTGTGGATTGCGCGGAGTCCAAAGAGTTGCCCGCGCATAAAAGATTTTTGGCGCGCGACATGGCCATTGTTGAGGGGCTTGTGCTGCGCAATGTGCAACCAGGTCGCTATGAATTGTGCGCGCTGCCATTGGCGCTTGAAGGCTTTGATGGAAGTCCGGTGCGCGCTGCGCTGCGAACGATTGAGTGAATCGAAAAAACTAAAGCGCGCCGGTCCAGCACACAACTTTTGTTTCCACCGCGATGGGCGTTGGCAGAGCCACAATTTCTAGCGTGGTGCGCGTTGGATTTGGATTTCCAGCGCCCGCGAAAAATTCCGCGTAGATGCGGTTGTACGTGGCGAAGTCGCGCTTCATGTTGGTGAGAAACACGGTGACATCAAGCACGCTGCTCCAGGGAAGGCCGGCGTCCTCCACAATCATGCGCGTGTTCTGAAAGCACGCACGGCATTGGGTTTCAAAATCAAACGGTTCAACACCAGGAATAATTGCGCTGCCACGTTGGCGCGGTCCAACTCCGCTGAGGTAGACAAAATCACCGGCGCGTTTAGCGTGTGGATATGGTCCAACTGGTTCAGGCGCGCGGGTTGAGTGAATGTCTTGATTTGTATTTTGACTCATGTGTGTGGTCCTTTGAAGTGGCGTGACTGATTATTTCATTCGCACCACAGTAACGGGTTCAGCGAAAAATCGCAGCGCCTCGTTGCCGCCTTCGCGACCCAAACCACTGGAGCGCATTCCGCCAATCGGCACGCGAAGGTCGCGCACCATCCAAGAATTAATCCACACCGTGCCGCAATTTAGTTGCGCCGCAACGTGCTCGGCGCGCGCCGAGTCCGTGGTCCACACGGTTGCGGAAAGACCAAAGTGTGTTCCGTTTGCAATCTGAATTGCGTCGGCTTCGTCATGAAATGGAATCAGCGTGGCCACGGGACCAAATATTTCCTCTTGATTGGTGCGGCACGTGGGCGCAAGATTTTCTATAAGCGTTGGAGCGAAGAACGCGCCGGCGCGAACACGCTCTGGAAGTTGCGACCCGCTGACGCGCGCGCCACCGCACAAAATTCGGCCGCCTTCGCTCACGGCAAGTTCAACTGCGCTGGCGACTTTGTTCAAATGCTGCTGCGACACAAGCGATCCAATGTCGGTGGAGGCATCAAGTGGATCACCAACGCGCAACGCTTGTGCGCGCTTGACGAGCGCGGGAACAAATG
>SESB01000345.1_pt1 | contig 34018 bp, 30 predicted proteins | sample 3171441 | NCBI WGS metagenome assembly SESB01 (sample SAMN06051867, study PRJNA518727) | freshwater metagenome | biome: subpolar coniferous forest; feature: holomictic lake; material: water; isolation source: holomictic Lake 227, 6 m depth | place: Canada: near Kenora, Ontario | collected... | reverse complement strand
GATTGATAGCGCTTATAACTTCATTCAAGACACAGTTGCTAAGGGCGGACATATCTTGTTCGTTGGTACCAAGAAGCAAGCACACGAGCCAATCAAGCAACAATCAGCTCGCGTCGGCATGCCTTACGTTACCGAGCGTTGGTTGGGTGGCATGTTGACCAACTTCCCAACCGTATACAAGCGAATTCAGCGCTTGAAGGAATTGGAAGCGCTAGAAAATTCCAATGACCAGGTTTTGACCAAGAAAGAACTTTTGGTACTTCGTCGCGAGCGCGAGAAGTTAACCAAGAACCTTGAAGGTATCCGTAACATGACCAAGTTGCCATCAGCAATTTGGGTAGTCGATACCAAGAAGGAACACCTCGCTGTCGCCGAAGCTCACAAGCTCGGAATTCCTGTCGTTGCAATCTTGGATACCAACTGCGATCCAGATGAAGTTGACTACAAGATTCCTGGCAACGACGATGCGATTCGTTCAATCGGATTGCTAACGCGCGTAATTGCAGATGCTGCTGCTGCTGGATTGCAAGCTCGATCTGCAAATGCTGCCGCCGCTTCTGACCAAGGAATTGCACAACCTGCAGTTGCTGCCGAGCCATTGGCTGATTGGGAGAAGGAGCTCCTAGGAGCCCCGGCAACCGAAGCTGCTGTAGAAGCACCTGTTGAAGCCGCTTTAGAAGCACCTGTAACCGAAGTTGCACCAGAAAAAATTGGAGAATAACTAAGTGGCTGCATATACCGCAGAAGATGTAAAGAAGCTCCGCGAGGCAACTGCCGCCGGAATGTTGGATTGCAAGAAGGCGCTCGATGAGGCCGAAGGCGATTTTGATAAGGCCGTTGAAATCATCCGCGTTAAGGGTCAAAAGGGCGTTACCAAGCGCGAAGGTCGCACGACCTCAAATGGTTTGGTAATTGCAAAGGCTGAAGGCAATGTTGGCGTCATGTTGGAACTCAACTGCGAGACTGACTTTGTTGCCAAGGGTGAGCGTTTTCAAGCTGTAGCAGATGAGCTCTTGGCGCACTTAGCTGATAGCAAGATTGGCCAGCTCGATGCTTTCTTGTCCTCGACCTTACCTTCAGGTAAGACCGTCCAGGTAGCAATCGATGAAGCAAACGCCACCTTGGGAGAGAAGATTGAACTTCGCCGCATTGGCGTTCTCGAAGGCTCCCCAGTTGCGCTCTACCTTCACCGCACGAGCCCAGACTTGCCGCCACAGCTTGGCGTGCTCGTTCAACTCGCTTCTGATGCCCTAGAAGCTGGAAAAGATGTTGCTCAACATATCGCCGCCTTTGCCCCCTCATTTGTTCGTCGGGAAGATATTCCAGCCGAAGATCTAGCGAGCGAGCGTCGAATTGCCGAAGAGACCGCCCGCAATGAGGGCAAGCCAGAAGCATCAATCGCAAAGATCGTCGAAGGTCGACTAACTGGTTATGTGAAGGAAGTAAGCCTGCTCGAACAATCTTTTGCTAAAGATGCCAAGAAGACTGTTCAACAGATCTTGGACGAGGCAAAGACTGCCGTGTCGGCATTTCACCGATTCCGAGTTGGTCAGTAATCTAACGACTACCGTACTTATTCGTTCCAATTAGTTAAGGAGCACTCACTATGACCACTAAAGGTTACAAGCGAGTGCTCCTTAAACTTTCGGGCGAAGTCTTTGGAGGCGTCAAAGGAATTGGCGTTGATCCTGATGTAGTCCACGAGATTGCTGGTCAGATTGCCGATGTAGTTCGAGCCGGAACCCAGATTGCAATTGTTGTCGGCGGTGGTAACTACTTCCGCGGTTCCGAACTGCAACTGCGCGGCATGGATCGAGCTCGCGCCGACTATATGGGAATGTTGGGAACTGTTATGAACTGCCTTGCGCTCCAAGATTTCTTGGAGAAAGAGGGCATTGATACTCGCGTGCAAACCGCGATCACTATGGGTCAAGTCGCCGAGCCTTACATTCCACGGCGCGCAATCAGACATTTAGAAAAAGGTCGAGTTGTAATTTTCGGCGCTGGTGCCGGAATGCCATTCTTTACTACCGATACCGTTGCCGCCCAGCGCGCCCTTGAAATTGGTAGCGAAGCGCTGCTCCTGGCGAAGAGCGGAGTGGATGGCGTTTACACCGCCGATCCAAAGAAAGATCCGACCGCCACGAAATACCAACAGGTCAGTTTTGATGATGTGCTCCGTAAATCCTTGGCCGTGGCAGATGCGGCCGCCTTTAGCCTCTGTCGTGAAAATAAGTTGCCAATTATCGTTTTTGATCTAAAAACTCAAGGGAATATCGCTCGCGCCGTTCGCGGGGAACCGGTCGGAACCCTCGTCTCCTAATTTCACTATACGATTTGGCTCTGGCTAATGGCTGGAAACATATATAAGGGAGCACGATGTCCGATTTAGCAACAGCGCTTAGCGAAGCCAGCGCCAAGATGTCCAAAGCCGTTGATGTCGCCAAGGAAGACTTTGGTGCCATCCGAACCGGACGTGCGCATCCCTCGATGTTTGCCAAGATTGCCGTTGATTATTACGGCGCCTTTACCCCGCTCTCGCAGTTAGCAACCTTTCAAGTTCCCGAAGCCCGAATGGCAATCATCACGCCCTTCGATAAGAGCGCAATGGCCGTTATCGAAAAAGCGATTCGCGAATCAGATCTTGGCGTTAACCCGGCTTCAGATGGAGTTGTAATTCGCGTTAACTTCCCACAATTAACGGAAGAGCGTCGCAAGGAATACATAAAGGTTGCCAGAGCCAAAGCGGAAGATTCCAAGGTTTCAATTCGCAATATTCGTCGAAGTGCTAAAGAGGCGCTCGAAAAGTTAGAGAAGGATGGCGATGTCGGCAAGGACGATGTCGCCCGCGCAGAGAAAGAGTTAGACAAGGCGACGGCAGACCATGTTTCTCGAATTGACGATCTGCTTAAGCACAAGGAGACCGAACTTCTCGAAGTTTGATCATTATGGACGATATACATTCGATCAACGAAGCGATTAATAAGAAGGCTGGAAGAAAGTTAATTCCCTCCATCTTGGTATCGCTCTCGATTTTACTTTTAGTATTTGGAACTATTTATTACGCCCCAATTCTCTTTGGTGCCCTAATTTGGCTCGCCATCATGTTGGCGATTCAAGAGATAGTTCGAGCTTACAAGTCTGCCGGTATTGATCTACCCGAGCGGGCACTTCAAATTGCGGGAACCGCACTTCTGGTTTCGGCTTGGTATGGTCGAGTTTCCGGATTGGCCGTTGCTACCGCGATTGCGATTCCCAACTTGTTGGTCTATCTATTGGTTCGGAACTCGAAAGATTTTGTAAAACGCTCGACAGCAGCAACATTCGCGATCTTTTACATTCCATTCCTGGCCGGTTTTCTCCTGCTTCTTGCTCACCACGAAAACGGTGGCGGCCGAATTCTTACCTTAGTAGTTTTGGTTAGTTGCAATGACACCTTTGCTTATCTATCAGGTGTGCTCTTTGGAAAACACCCATTAGCGCCGCACATCAGCCCAAAGAAAACCTGGGAAGGTCTGATTGGCGCACTTGTTGCAACCACCGTTGGCTCGGCGCTTGCATTTCGTTATGCCCTAGATTCGGAATGGTGGCTCGGCGCCGGCATTGGCGTTATGGCAGTCATTACTGCCACGTCCGGCGACTTAATTGAGTCCGCAGTAAAACGAGATCTAGCAATCAAAGATATGGGTGCAATTTTGCCTGGTCATGGTGGCATTCTTGATCGAATTGATTCGGTGCTTTTTACAGCTCCCGCAGTCTGGTTCGCCCTCGAACTAATTAAGCACTTCAACTGGTAGAGATGGCGGATATGGAAATTAAGTTAGTTTTTGACGAGCCCAAGCAACGGGTAAAACCACCAAAGCACTTTGCTGATCTTTCACCAGAAGAGCGCAAAGCTAAAGCCATTGAATTAGGCATCCCAGCTTTTCGTGCCAATCAGATGGCGGTCCACTTCTTTACCCACTTTAACGATGACCCAGATTCTTGGACTGATATTCCCAAAGAATTGCGCCAGACGATGGCCGCTGAATTCACCCCTAAATTAATCACCTTAGTTAAATCAATTACTTGCGATAACGGCAAGACTCGCAAAGACCTCTGGAAGCTGCACGATGGTGTTTTAGTTGAGAGCGTTTTAATGCGTTACTCCGATCGAACCACCGTCTGTATTTCTTCGCAGGCAGGTTGCGGCATGAACTGTCCATTCTGCGCCACCGGCCAAGCTGGGTTGACGCGCAACTTAACGGCCGGGGAGATCACCGCCCAGGTAGTTGCTGCGGCGCGAATTTGTGCCAGTGGTGAACTAGAAGGCGGCCCGACTCGACTTTCGAATGTGGTCTTCATGGGCATGGGCGAACCAATGGCGAACTACAACGCGGTAATGCGCTCGGTTCGAAATATCACCAGCCCACAGCCGGATGGCTTGGGGATTGGTGCCCGCTCGGTCACGGTTTCAACCGTTGGATTAGTAAATGGCATTGAGAAGTTGAGTCAAGAAGGAATACCTGTCACCTTGGCAGTTTCGCTGCATACGCCCGATGATGAGCTTCGAGATACCTTGGTTCCAATTAACTCTCGCTGGAAAGTTCGCGAAGTCTTAGAAGCTGCCGATCAGTATGCCGATACCACGGGGCGCCGTTACTCGATTGAATATGCACTTATCCGCGACATAAATGATCAAGCTTGGCGCTCTGATCTTCTAGGCAGGCTGCTTCGAAACCGTAACGCCCATGTGAATTTAATCCCACTCAACCCCACTCCAGGATCGAAATGGACCGCATCTAGACAAGAAGATGAAGATGAATTTGTCCGCATCCTTGAAAGTTATGGCGTTCCCGTTACAGTCCGAGATACACGTGGCCGTGAAATTGATGGCGCATGTGGTCAGTTAGCAGCCGCAGAGACCGCCTCTCCGGTCGTCATTGAAGGAGTACAGCTATGAAGACTCTCCATAATTTTATTGATGGCCAATATGTACCATCCGCTTCTGGAGAGACCGGCCACATTATTAATCCGACCACCGGCCAGGAGTATGCGACCGCGCCAATTTCCAATGGTGACGATGTCGAGATCGCAATGAAAGCTGCCGAACGTGGCTTTGAAGCTTGGAAAGATGCGACGCCTTCGGAACGCCAACGGGCGTTGCTAAAGATTGCAGATGCCTTTGAGTCGCGCTCCGAAGAGTTAATCGCAATTGAGAGTGAGAACACCGGCAAGCCAATCTCTTTAACTCGCTCTGAAGAGGTGCCGCCGATGATCGATCAGATTCGCTTCTTTGCTGGCGCCGCCCGAAATCTGGAAGGCAAATCAGCAGGGGAGTACATGCATGGCATGACCTCATTTATTCGCCGCGAGCCAATCGGAATTTGTGCGCAAGTTACGCCGTGGAATTATCCAATGATGATGGCCGTTTGGAAGTGGGCGCCGGCAATTGCCGCCGGAAATGCTGTGGTCTTAAAACCTAGCGATACTACGCCAGCATCAACGGTCTGGATGGCCGGCGTTATGTCGGAATTTCTTCCGGCTGGCGTCTTCAATGTAATTTGCGGTGACCGCGACAGCGGCCGTGCCTTGGTTGAGCATGACACTCCAGCGATGGTCTCGATCACTGGCTCAGTTCGGGCCGGAATTGAAGTAGCGAAATCTGCCGCGCACGATGTCAAGAAAGTTCACCTAGAACTTGGCGGGAAAGCTCCAGTTGTAGTCTTCGCCGATGCCAATCTTGAAGCGGCGGCCGAAGCAATTGCGATCGCTGGTTATTTCAACGCTGGTCAGGATTGCACGGCGGCTACGAGAGTCCTAGTCGAGGCTAGTGTCTACGATCATTTTGTTGAATTATTGGCCAACGAGGCGACTAATAACATCGCCACCGGAGCGCCAGATGAAGATGTCTTGTATGGCCCGGTCAACAATGCCAATCAACTCGCTCGCGTCAGCGGCTTTATCGAGCGCACCCCCTCTCATGCCAAGGTAGTTGCCGGTGGTAACGCCATCAATCGGGCTGGCTATTTCTTTGCGCCAACAGTTGTCGCTGGTCTGCATCAAAATGACGAGATGATTCAAAACGAGATCTTTGGTCCGGTTATCACAATCCAAAAGTTCACCGATGAGGCCGAAGCGGTTAAGAAGGCGAACGATGTCGCCTATGGGCTGGCTTCTAGCGTTTGGACCCGCGACCACAGCCGAGCAATGCGAATGGCAAAGGCCTTTGACTTTGGCTGCGTCTGGATTAATACCCATATTCCAATCGTTGCGGAGATGCCGCACGGTGGCTTTAAACATTCGGGCTACGGTAAAGATCTCTCAACTTACGGCTTCGAGGACTACACCCGGATTAAGCACGTGATGACAAATCTCAATGCCTAAGTGCTAGCACCACTGTTAACGAAATACTGAGAATCCGATTTTTCTCACGAATAGGTCGGTTTTCCGAAACTTCTAGGTCTAGGATTTGGCGATATCCAGTTCTACCGTCCTGTCATCGATATGAGTAGAAAGAAGTTGCCATGTCAGCCTCAAGTAAGGATCACGACCTCTCTCTCGGAGCAAGTGAGCTTATCTCCGCTCCCTTCTCTCGCCGAGCTCTCTTGGCTGGCGCTGGCGGTTTAGGAGCTGCTTCACTACTTGGTCAATTAAATGTCGAAGGAGCGCACGCAGCTAAACCGGCAACACTGCGCTGGGCTAACTGGTCGCTCTATTTAGATTATGACAATAAAAGTAAGAAGTATCCGACGCTCGAAGCCTTCATCAAGAAGACCGGTATCCCAACAAAGTACATGGAAGTCATTGATGACAACGACTCCTTTACCGCCAAGGTCCAACCGCAACTAAAATTGAAGAAAGATATCGGCTACGACATTGTCACAATGACCGAGTGGATGGCAGCTCGCTGGCTCGCCTCTGGTTTTGTTCAGAAGTTTGACGATGCTGCGGTTCCAAATAAGAAGAATGTCCTCTCATTTCTGGAAACCCGGCCATTTGATCCGGGTCGCCACTACAGCCTGCCTTGGGCTGGAATCATCGCCGGTTTTGCCTGGAATAAGTCCAAGCATCCAAAGGGAATTCATACCATCGAACAACTATTTGCCAAGGAAAATAAAGGCAAAGTGGAAGTTCTCTCTGAGATGCGGGACACCATCGGGCTAGTCATGCTCTGGCAGGGCACCGATATTTCAAAGCCATTTACCGAAGCGAAATTTATGAATGCCGTCGACTACGTGACGAAAATGATTCACGATGGCTTCATTCGACAAGTTAAAGGTCAGTCATACCAGGAAGATCTAATCAGCGGTGATGCGACGGCAGTAATTGGCTGGTCTGGTGATATCAATCAACTGAACCTACAAAACTCAAATCAATTTGGCTTTGCTATTCCAGATAGCGGTGGCACTTTCTCGACCGATAACTTGATGATTCCATCCACCTCGCCAAATAAACTTTCAGCTGAAAAGTTAATCAACTACTACTACGACCCAGTAGTAGCAGCCAAGGTCGCCAACTACATCACTTACGTCTGCCCAGTAAATGGTGCCCAGGCTGCAATGGAGAAGATCAACCCAGCTCAGGTTCACAACCCGCTGATCTTCCCAGATGACAAAATGTGGAAGAACCTCAAAGTCTTCCGTGGTTTAACTCCTACCGAGATGATCAAGTTCTCCACCGCCTTCCAGAAAGCAAGTGGTAACGGGTAGTGGTTGACGCTTCTACCTCCGCGCATGGAGATATAAAACTCTCCAACTTAACTAAATCTTTTGCCGATTTCACTGCGGTCGATGATTTAACGCTGACTATTCCCGAAGGATCCTTCTTCGCTCTGCTCGGGCCATCAGGTTGCGGTAAAACCACCACGCTTCGAATGATTGCCGGGCTGGAAGAGCCGACAGCGGGTTCAATTTTTATTGGCAATACCGATATCACTCATATGCGCCCTTACAAGCGTCCGGTGAATACGGTTTTCCAGAACTATGCGCTCTTTCCGCATCTTTCGATCTTCGAAAACGTGGCTTTTGGGCTACGCCGTCGCGGCATCAAAGATGTCAAAGAGCAGGTTGATAAGGTCTTGGATCTAGTTGAGCTGCCCCATTTGGCGCAACGTAAACCGCTTCAACTTTCTGGTGGCCAACAACAACGTATCGCCGTTGCTCGGGCAATCGTTAACCGGCCTGCCCTGCTTCTCCTTGATGAACCACTAGGTGCCTTGGATCTAAAGTTACGTCGTCAAATGCAGATCGAGCTTAAATGGATCCAGACTGAAATTGGCTTGACCTTTGTCCATGTAACTCACGATCAAGAAGAGGCCATGACAATGGCCGACACCATCGCCGTTATGAACGAAGGCCGAATCGAGCAAATGGGATCACCGGCAGATCTTTACGACAATCCCAAGACCGCCTTTGTTGCAAACTTCTTGGGTCAATCAAATTTGATCAAGGGCTCGATCGAGTCAAATGGTTCTGATTCGCTAGTAGTTAATCTCTTTGGTCAACGAGTGGCAGTTCCACGGGCGCGATCTTCCGCTCGCGATTCCTCGATCTTGGTTGGTATTCGACCCGAGAAGCTGAGAATCTCTCCAGAAACTTCATCCGCCTCCGGCAACGTTCTAACTGGTGGCATCATCGAAGATGTTTCCTACATCGGCGTAAGTACCCAATACCAAGTGTTAATGCCATGGGGTCAAGAACTCATGGTCTTTGAACAGAACGACGATGGTGTTCCGCCGCTAGATAAGGGCGATCGCATCACGCTTTCATGGGAACCAATTTTCACCTTTGGGCTCGATGGTAGCGAAGATGCCAACGCTGGCTCTGAGCTCCACAACGACGAAGAAGAATAACCGTGGCATTTCTTTCGGCGGTTTCTCACAAGTCAGATGAGAGCGAAAAGAAACGATCTTTTCTACCTTATCTGCTCTTGCTTCCTGGTTTGGTTTGGCTCTTCTTTTTCTTCTTGATGCCGATCTTGACCTTGGTGAGTACTTCCACCAAGACCCCTGGACTGGGGATAGGAGAATTTGATCAGACCTATCGCTTTGCAAATTATTGGGATGCGATCGTAAATTCGCGCGGTCAATTCTTTCGCTCTTTTGAATACGCCAGCATTGCAACGATCACGGCTCTAATAATTGCCTACCCACTTGCCTATGCGATCGCGTTTAGATCTGGCCGATGGAAGAACGTCCTTTTGGTATTGGTTGTCGCACCGTTCTTTACCTCTTTTATTCTTCGGACCATCGCCTGGAAGCAGATTCTGGGTGGTCAAGGAATTGGGTTCAAGTTTCTAACTTGGTTGCACATCATCAGCCCGCAATCTCATTTAACTGCCAGCGCCTTTGCAGTGGTTGCCGGATTAACTTATAACTTCTTACCCTTCATGACCTTGCCACTCTATTCCAGCTTAGAGCGAATCGATCCCAGAACTATGGAAGCCTCCGGCGATCTTTATGCCAACGCTTTCACAACCTTTCGCAAAGTTACCTTGCCGCTTTCGATGCCTGGTGTTGTAGCCGGAACCTTGCTGACTTTTATTCCAGCCGCAGGTGATTATGTAAATGCTGAAATTCTGGGTAATCCTCAAACCAAGATGATCGGTAACGTAATTAATGCCCGGTATCTGCAGATCGTGGACTATCCGACCGCCGCAGCGCTCTCCTTCACTTTGATGGTGGCAATTTTAATCATGGTTACTTTGTATATCCGAAAGTCGGGAACAGAGGAACTGGTATGAGAAAAGCCCGTCGCTGGTTCTCTCGCAATCTAATCAGAATTTACGCAGTGCTCGGGTTTACTTATCTTTTCATTCCAGTTCTCTATACCTTTGCTTTCTCTTTCAATAACTCCAGCAAGAGCAACTTAGTCTGGCGCGGCTTTACCTTTAACAACTGGAAGAATCCCTGTGGCGCTCCCGATGTATGTAATGCACTGGGTAATTCGATCAAGATCGGGTTGATCTCCACGGGTATCGCCACGGTCCTCGGAACTATGATTGCTTTCGCCCTTGGGCGCTACGCCTTCAAAGGTCGCTCCCTTGTTAATTTGTTGATCTTCTTGCCAATGGCCACGCCAGAATTAGTCCTGGGCGCATCGCTTCTCACAATGTTCTTGAACTTTGGCTTTAATCCTGGCTTCGTGACTATTGTGATAGCCCACGTGATGTTCTGTATCTCATTTGTCGTCGTCACCGTTAAAGCTCGCATCGCCAGTTTGGATCCCAGACTGGAACAAGCGGCGATGGATCTCTATGCCGATGAACGCGAAACCTTTCGTCGCATTACCTTTCCGTTGCTAGCACCGGGAATTGCTGGAGCTGCCCTGTTGGCCTTTAGCCTCTCGTTCGATGACTTCATCATCACCAACTTCAACTCTGGCAATGTAAATACCTTTCCAAAGTTCGTTTATATCTCGGCTGAGCGCGGCCTTCCAGCGCAGGCAAATGTGATCGGTTCTGCCATGTTCTTTATCGCTTTAATCGTCGTACTTTTGGGTCAGGTAGTACAACGGCGGCGCAAAGTCAGTTAAGTTTGGCTTATGGCAAACTTGGGAAATATGTATGGTCCGGACTTCACCTTTTTGGGAATTCCGCGCTGCGACCTTGCAGTTGCTGAAAGTTATGCCGGCGCCGATGTAATTATCGTGGGCGCCCCAATTGATAGCGGCACCTCTCATCGTTCCGGTGCCAAATTTGGACCACAAGCTATTCGAGGTGGCGACTATTTGCCGCACGATGGCGAACGCCCACATCTCTCACTTCGGGTGGATGCCCTCAAAGAGCTAAAGATTTTCGATGCTGGCGACTTGCTCATGCCAGGTGGGGATTTAACAGCGTCGCTCCTCGTGCTTGAGGAAGCAACAGAATTGATTTCCAGAGCTGGCGCCATTCCAGTAATTCTAGGTGGCGATCACTCGATTGCTTCAGCAGATGTTGCCGGAATTGCACATCACCGAGGGATGGGCAAGATCTCGATGATTCACTTTGATGCTCATGCTGATACCGGTGAATCCCAATTTGGGGCATTGGTTGGACACGGAACGCCGATGCGTCGATTAATCGAAAGTGGGGCGGTCCGAGGTGATCGCTTCTTGCAACTTGGTTTGCGTGGTTACTGGCCCGATGATGCCACCTTAAAATGGATGCGCGATCAAGGAATGCGTTCATACGAGATGACCGAAATTCATCATCGGGGCATGAGGGAAGTTTTGGATGAGTCATTCGCAACACTTACCGATGGCTGCGATGGCGTCTTTTTGTCAGTAGATATCGATGTGGTTGATCCAGGCATGGCACCAGGAACTGGAACGCCAGAACCCGGCGGAATGACCAGCCGTGAACTATTAGAAGCGGTTCGTCGAATTTGCCTAGAGCTTCCAATTGTTGGGATCGATGTAGTTGAAGTTGCTCCGGCCTATGACAGCGCCGATATCACAGCAATCTTGGCTAACCGAGTGATTCTTGAAGCGCTTAGCGCTATTACAGTAAGAAAAAAGGGTGGGAGTTATTCTCCCACCCGTAATCTCTTAGATCGTTAGTTCGAAGCAGCAATTGCCTCATCGAGAATAGCTAGCGCCTCTTCCAGAAGTGCATCAGGCATTACCAACGGTGGCAACAATCGAATCACGTTGCTGTAGGTACCAGCGGTTAAAAGCAAGACCCCTTTTTGCTGGCAGTACTTAACGGCATCCATCATGGCCTTTGAGTTTGGCTCTGTGGTTCCTGGCATTACCAATTCAATGGCTTGCATTGCACCGCGACCACGAACATCGCCCACAATCGCATACTTGGATTTCATGGCTTCGAGCGCCTTGGAAATGATGGTTCCCATATGGCGAGCTCGGGCTACCAAATTATCTTCTTCGATGGTTGCGATGGCTCCGAGCGCCGCTGCACAGGCGACAGGATTACCACCAAATGTGCCACCAACACCGCTTGAAACTGCGGCATCCATGACTTCAGCACGACCGGTGATTGCGCCTAGTGGAAGTCCACCACCGATTCCCTTGGCCGTGACCATGATGTCAGGTTCAACGCCTTCTTCATTGCAAGCAAAGAAATCGCCAGTACGCGCAAAGCCAGTTTGGACTTCATCGGCAATGAAGAGAATGCCATTTGCTTTAGCAAATGCTGCGAGTCCAGGAAGGAAACCCTTCGAAGGGACAACAAAGCCGCCTTCGCCTTGGATAGGTTCGATAACGATCGCCGCAACATTGTGTGCGCCGATCTCTTTCTCAATTTTGTGGGTTACTAAATCCAGCGCCTCTTCAGTGATCTTGGAAGCATCACCCAGCCAGCGGAATGGGTAGGCCATTGGCATGCGGTAGACCTCAGGGGCGAAGGGACCGAAGCCCTCTTTGTAAGGAATATTTTTTGCCGTCATTGCCATGGTTAGGTTGGTTCGACCGTGGTAGGCATGTTCGAAAACAACAATCGCCTGACGCTTGGTGAAGGCACGTGCAATCTTTACCGCGTTCTCAATTGCTTCGGCACCTGAGTTAACGAGCAGGGACTTCTTTTTAAAGGTACCTGGTGTTAACCGGTTTAGGGCTTCACATACTTCAACGTAGCCGCTGTATGGCGCTACGGTGAAACAAGTGTGTGTAAATGATTGGACCTGTTTCAAGACATTTGCAACAACGCGATCGGCGCTATTGCCGACGTTTACAGTAGCGATTCCAGCTGCCATGTCGATGATTGAGTTTCCATCGACATCGATGATGACACCGCCGCCGGCTTGGGAGACAAAGACTGGGATAGCCATGCCAAGCGAGGCAGATGTTGCCTCACTGCGGCGAGCCAACAATTCTTGGGATTTTGGTCCTGGAATTGCGGTAACTAAACGGCGTTCTTGCGGAATGTGTGGTCCTGAGGTCATGGGATAACTATAACCGAGGATGAATATTGCGAAATTTCTAAGGTTAATAGGAGAAGATAGGTCAATGAGTATTGGGTCACAGGAGCAGGCATGAGTTTTCTCGGCGTAATTGCCTTTATCGTCGCGCTGCTTTTCTCGATAATGGTTCACGAAGCTGGCCATTACCTGACGGCTAAGCGCTTTGGAATGAAAGTTACCGAGTTCTTTTTAGGCTTTGGCAAGCGCCTTTGGTCCTTCACGAGAGGTGAAACCGAGTTCGGAGTTAAGGCAATTCCAGCTGGTGGCTACTGTCGCATCGTTGGTATGTCAGCCCGTGAAGAACTCTCCGAAGCAGATGCGCCGCGCGCTTTCGTGAAGGCATCCGCAAGTAAACGTCTGGTTGTTCTGGGCGCTGGATCGTTTATGCATTTCATCTTAGGTTTCCTAATTATTTTCTTTTTGTTCTTTGCAGTTGGCACCACGGTTGTCACTCCTGTGATCGCCGAAGTTGTTCCTTGTCTAACGACTGCTGCAAGCTGTACCGCAAGTGATGCCCCATCACCAGCAAAGTTAGTTGGCTTGAAACCGGGCGACCGCATTATTTCGATTAATGGTGTACCTGCAGCCGATTGGTCAAAGGTTGTAGTTGAGATTAGAAATTCACCAAGCAAGCAGATCACCATTGTTGATCAGCGCGGTAGCCAAATGCTCGAATTCAAAGTTATCCCTAACTCGGTATTGCGCGCCGGAAAGAAAGTTGGCGTCATTGGGTTGGTGAACAAATTAGGTGTGCAGACCCAGAATCCGATTACAGCTGCGGCTAGCGCTGGTAAACTTTCCAAAGAGTTATTCACCAGCAGCGTTAGTTCTCTGGTTTCACTGCCTTCAAAGATCCCGGCGCTTTTTCGCCAGACCTTTATGGGACAAAAGCGTGATGCCACGAGCTTGGTAGGTGTCGTTGGCGTAGCCAGGGTTTCGGCTCAGACTGCCAGCGACAAGAAGTTAACGCTTCGGGAACGTTTGGCAACTTTTATGTTGATCATCTCGAGCCTGAATATCTTCGTGGGAATCTTCAATCTTCTTCCAATCCTGCCGCTAGACGGCGGTCATATGGCGCTGGCCGCTGCTGACGGGGTTCGCCGCTGGCGGGCTCGCCGCTTCAACCGAGAGATTCCGGCTCCAATAGATATTGAAAGATTGACTCCAGTCACCATCGTGGTCTTCGTATTTTTGGCCGCCCTATCACTGCTGCTTTTGGGGGCCGATATTTTCAATCCAATTCATCTCAATGTTTAGGGCAGAATAAGCACATGATCAACCTCGGAATGCCAGCCACCCCGCCGCCCGTATTGGCGCCTCGCCGCAAGACTAAGCAACTAAAAGTTGGCAGCGTCTTGGTTGGTGGTGATGCTCCAGTTTCAGTGCAGTCGATGTGCACAACTTTGACTTCGGATGTAAATGCCACGTTGCAGCAGATTGCAGAATTAACTGCCTCCGGTTGTCAGATTGTTCGGGTAGCCGTCCCCAGTCAAGACGACGCCGACGCTTTGGCGCAAATTGCCAAGAAGTCACAGATTCCAGTAATTGCTGATATTCACTTTCAACCAAAATATATCTTTGCCGCGATTGATGCTGGTTGCGCAGCGGTTCGCGTCAACCCAGGAAATATCAAACAGTTTGATGACAAGGTTAAAGAGGTTGCTAAGGCTGCCGGAGATGCCGGCATTCCAATTCGAATCGGCGTCAACGCCGGCTCCCTCGACCCACGACTGCTGGCAAAATATGGCAAGGCAACACCAGAAGCTCTGGTCGAGTCCGCGCTCTGGGAAGCCTCACTCTTCGAAGAGCACGGCTTTACCGATATCAAAATTTCCGTCAAGCACCATGATCCAGTCACCATGGTCTCGGCCTATCGACTCTTGTCTCAGCGCTGCGAGTATCCGCTGCACCTTGGGGTAACCGAAGCTGGACCTTTCTTCCAAGGAACTATTAAGTCGGCAACGGCCTTTGGAATTTTGCTGGCCGAAGGAATCGGCGACACGATTCGAGTTTCACTTTCGGCACCGCCGGTTGAAGAGGTAAAGGTTGGCATCTCGATTTTGGAATCACTTAACCTGCGCCAACGTAAACTTGAAATCGTCTCTTGCCCCTCATGTGGCCGCGCCCAAGTTGATGTCTATACCTTGGCCGAGAAAGTCCAAGCGGGCTTGGAAGGAATGACCGTTCCACTTCGAGTCGCTGTCATGGGTTGCGTAGTAAATGGCCCGGGCGAAGCGCGCGAGGCTGACCTTGGTGTTGCTAGCGGAAATGGCAAGGGCCAGATCTTTGTAAAGGGCGAAGTCATAAAGACGGTGCCCGAAGATATGATCGTTGAAACTTTGATCGAAGAAGCGATGCGCTTAGCGGAGGAGATGGAGCTAGCCGGCGTCGAATCTGGCGCTCCAACTGTCAACGTCAAGTAATTCTGACAGAGTCCGCACTGCTTTTAGGTAGGGTTCTCGCATGTTGCGAATGTCTACTCTCTTGCTGCGCACCCTTCGGGATGATCCAGCCGATGCCGAAGTTGCCAGCCACCGCCTATTAGTACGAGCCGGTTACGTCCGCCGAATTGCCGCTGGTGTTTACTCTTGGCTGCCACTGGGTTACCTGACCCTTCGAAATATCGAGCGAATCATCCGGGAAGAGATGGATGAGGCCGGGTTCCAAGAAGTTCACTTCCCTTCGCTATTGCCGCGCGAACCATACGAGGCGACCAATCGCTGGACCGAATACGGACCTGATCTATTTCGTTTGAAGGATCGCCGGGGTAATGATTACCTGCTCGGTCCAACTCACGAGGAAATGTTTACCTTGATGGTCAAGGGGGAGTACTCCTCTTATAAAGATCTGCCACTTTCGATCTACCAGATTCAAACGAAGTTTCGCGACGAGACCAGGCCACGCAGCGGAATTATTCGCGGCCGCGAATTCGTGATGAAGGATTCTTACTCTTTTGATTTAGATGATGCGGGTCTTGAAGTTTCTTACCAAAGGCATCGCAGCGCATATGTAAAAACCTTTGATCGCCTTCACATGAAATACAACATCGTTGCTGCCATGGCCGGAGCCATGGGCGGCTCAAAGTCGGAAGAGTTCTTGGCGCCTTGCGCTACTGGCGAAGATACTTATGTTCTCTGTGAAAAATGTGGCTACGCAGCCAACGTAGAGGCGATGGTTACAAAAGTTGCAGCTTATGAGGGAGCCACCCCGCCAGCGATGGAAGTTTTTGATTCCCCAAATACGCCGACTATCGATTCCTTAGTCGATTTACTCAATGGCAAATTCGAAGGCGACTTTGTTGCCGGCGATACTTTGAAGAATGTGCTCTTGATAGCCGATGGCGAAGCGATCTCCATCTTGGTTCCAGGTGATCGCGAAGTTGATCTAAAGCGCTTGCAGGCCAATTTGCCAGGTGTTCAAGATCTACGCCTCTTCGAAGATGCCGACTTCGCAAAGCACCCAGGATTGGTAAAGGGCTATGTCGGACCTCAAGATGCCGAAAGATTAGGTATCAGAGTCTTCGCCGATCCCAGAATCGTGCTTGGTTCACATTGGGTAACTGGTGCGAATGAAAAAGATAAGCACGTTCGATTTGTAACCCATGGTCGCGATTTCAAAGTTGAAAAGTTTGTCGAAGCTGCCGAAGTTCGAGCAGGCGATATCTGTCCAAACTGTTCAACCCCAGTCATCATCGATCGTGCCATCGAGATCGGCCACATCTTTCAACTTGGCCGCAAGTATGCTCAAGCGCTAGATCTAACGGTGCTCGACAAAGATGGTAAGTCTCAGGTCGTGACGATGGGCTCCTACGGAATTGGTGTTTCCCGCGCAGTAGCCGCGATCGCCGAACAAACTCATGATGAACTCGGGTTGTGTTGGCCACGCGAAGTTTCACCCGCCGACCTTCACATTGTCGCCACCGGCAAGGATGATCTCCCATTCGATACCGCCGAAAAATTGGCAACTGAGTTGGAAGCGCAAGGCATGCGGGTCATGATCGATGATCGTCGCGATGCTAGCCCCGGAGTGAAATTCAAGGATGCCGAATTAATCGGTATTCCATTTATTGTCATCGTCGGCAAGGCCTTGGCCGAAGGCAAGGTTGAACTTCGCAATCGTCGAACTGGCGAAAAGAGTGAAGTTCTTCTAGCTGAAGCCGTGTCACAAATTATTTCGGTCGTCACAGCTTCTTAATGTCGCTCTCAACCGCGATCTTCCTGGCGCTGGCGGCGGGATTTGCGGGCTTTGTCGACGCCATGGTTGGCGGAGGTGGCCTGATTCAACTGCCGGCGTTGCTAATTGGAATTTCAGATAAACCTATCCCAATGATTTTGGGTACAAATAAAGTACCGGCAATCTTTGGCACTAGCTCATCGGCCATTGCCTATTTTCGGCGCGTGCGACCGGATTTACATTTAACGGTATCAATGGCAATTCCAGCTTTTATTGGTTCGGTCACTGGCGCCCGACTTGCGGCTAGTTTTCCGAAAGAGTTCTTTCGTCCGATCATTGTTCTCCTCTTGATCGCTGTTGCCTTTTACACTTGGAAGAAACCGGATTTAGGAATGGATGAAGCGCTGAAGTTCACCAAGCGCCAACGCCTTTTATTAGTTTCGATATTCGGGCTATGCATTGGTTTTTACGATGGCATCTTTGGTCCGGGGACTGGCACCTTTCTCGTCTTTCTCTTGGTCGGTGTTATTGGTTACGCATTTTTAAAGGCATCCGCCACCGCTAAATTGGTAAATATCGCCACGAACTTTGGTGCGATTCTCTCCTTTCAATTCACCGGCCACATCTGGTGGCGGTTGGGGTTGCTTTTGGCTATCGCCAACGTGAGCGGCGCACTAATCGGATCCAGGCTTGCGATCCGAGGCGGGTCGCCACTGGTCCGAAAAGTCTTTCTTCTGGTGACAACTTTGCTCATCGCAAAAGTGGGTTATGATTGGCTCACAACTAAATAGCGAGAGAGAGTAAAGAACGCATGGCAACTGATTCTGCAAAACTAAATAACCAAGAATTAATCGCTGAAATTTCAGCAGCAATTACGCCGGCAATAACCGCCGCGGATTGCTATCTCGAAGAAGTAACCATTACCCCGGCTGGTAAAAGCCGGATCCTCACTGTGATTGTGGACAGTGACTCCCATTTGAATTTAGATCAAGTCACAGTGGTTTCGCGTGCCGTCTCCGAAGTTGTTGAGGCGCTGCCTGCACTTGGAGATCAGCCATTTACCCTCGAAGTTACCTCTCCTGGCGTAGATCGACCGCTGACTCAACCACGCCATTGGCGCAAAAATAAGGGTCGTTTGATCAACATAGTTTTGATCGATGGCTCGGCAGCTAAAGGGCGAATCGGCGAGAGCGCCGATGATTCAGTCACGATTGATGGAAAAATTATTGAATTGGCTCTTATAAAGCGGGCCACCATTGAGGTTGAATTTAAATCGTTAACCGCAGACGCTTCCTCCGAAGGTGACGACGAATGAATGTCGATATCAAAGCACTGATTGCGCTTACTGTTGAACGAGAGATGCCGCTTGAGAAACTAATTAATGCCATTGAAAATGGCGTGGCCGCCGCTTATGCCGAACTCCCTGAAGCTCATCCAGGTGGTCGTGCGGTCTTGAACCGACAAACTGGTGAGATCGTTATTTATTATCCCGTTCTAGGTCCCGATGGGGATCGAATTGATACTGCAATTGATAGCCCTGAAGGCTTCAGCCGAATCGCCACTTCCACCGCTCGCAAAGTTATCAAAGAGAAGATGCGAGAAGCCAAGGATGCCGACATCGTTGGGGAATTCACCGCTTCAGTTGGCGAGGTTATTTCTGGCGTGATCCAACAAGGCCGGGATCCAAAAATTGTTTACGTTCATTTAGGTCGAGTCGAAGGAAAGATTCCGCCAAACGAGCAAGTTCCAACTGAAACTTATGTCCACGGCCAACGGATTAAGTGTTTTGTGGTTGAAGTGAAGCAAGGCCTTAAGGGTCCAGAAGTTACGCTCTCCAGAACTCACCCCGCCTTAGTTAAAACGCTCTTTGCGCTAGAAGTCCCAGAAGTTAAAGAGCGAATCGTTGAAATCGTAGGAATCGCCCGCGAGGCTGGCCACCGCAGCAAGATTTCAGTTCGCACTCACCGAGCCGGCGTCAGTCCAAAAGGCGCCTTAATCGGTCCAATGGGTGCCAGAGCTCGAGCCGTAATGGATGAACTAAATGGCGAGAAGATCGACATCGTCGATTACTCCGACGATATCGCCACCTATGTTGCCAATGCTCTAGCCCCGGCGAAGGTCACTTCTGCCGAGGTCGTAGATATGGAGACCAGGTCGATCAAGGTTGTAGTCCCGGACTATCAACTCTCCTTGGCAATCGGCAAAGATGGCCAAAATGCCCGCCTAGCTGCCCGTTTGACTGGCGCTCGGATCGATATCCATCCCGACAACCCAGTGGAGCGGATCGAAAAACCCAAGCCAGTTTTGCCAGTTTCCGAGCTAGATGAGGCTCAAGCCGAGCCCATCTAGCTCGCCTAATTACGCTTCCCACCCGCAAGAAGGTAAGGTAGGGGAGTTAAGTTGAGGCGAGGACGATGATGGCAACTCCGATTCGAAGCTGCATCGTTTGTCGAAAACGCGAAAACTGGACGGAACTACTTCGAGTGGTTAAAGATGGCGATCAGGTAATCCCTGACCCGCTAAATCTGCAACCTGGCAGAGGTGCTTGGTTACATCGGAAATGTTTCGATGTTGCCAAGGAACGTGGCGCTTTTGGTCGAGCACTTCGCTCTACTGAACCGCTCTCCACTGAGCAGCTCGAAGATTTTTTAGAACAGCAGTAACAAGATCAGGCGCCCGTCTGATTTCTCAAAGGAGTAGCAATGTCCCTTAAGGCAATCTCACAATCATGAGCACTCAGCGCTCATGAGAAGGCATGACATTTAGGCTCCAATAAAACGTGGGGCCATGACAGGAAGGTAACTGTGGCAAAGGTCCGCGTTCACGAATTAGCAAAAGAATTAGGAATCCCTAGTAAGGATCTCCTCGCCAAACTGCAAGAAGTCGGCGAGTTTGTAAAATCAGCCTCTTCAACTGTTGAAGCACCAGTCGTGCGCAAGTTGATGGAGAAGTTTCCAGATATTAAACCGGCCGAAGATGCCCCCAAACCTGTTAAGAAGGCGGCGGCAAAGAAGGTTGCGGCAAAACCGGTAGCGCCCACCGCTGATGAGATTCAAGCTGCCTTGGCACAGTTAGCGCCCGGCACGATTCCACAATCTGCCATGCCTTCTGCTCCGGTTGCACCAGCTGCATCGGTGCCATTTCCACCAGCTGCGCCAGCGGCTCCAGCGGCACCAGCTGCAACGGCACCAGCTGCACCAGCTGCACCGCATGCGCCACGACCAGGCAACAACGCCTTCTCTGGCAATGCGACACCTGGCAACGTTCCAATGCCACGGCCACCGCGCGCGGGCAACAATCCATTTAATACCGGGGCTGGGGCAATTCCTCGGCCACCGGCACGTCCAATTCGACCAGGTGAACGTCCAGCAGGTCCGGGCGGCGCTCGGCCACCAATGTCGGGTGCGCGTCCAGGTGCAGTGCGTCCTGGATTTGCCGCAAGACCTCCAGGTTCTCGGCCACCAGGTGCCGGAACTGGAGCACCAGGTGCCCGTCCTGGCGGTCCAGGTGCTGGTTCGCCATATCGCACGCCATCAGCAACACCAGCACAACCAAGTTTCGGTGGTCCAAATAAGGGCGGCGGTCGTCATCAACGTGGCGGAACTGCTGGCGCATTTGGAAAGTCCGGCGGCAAGAATCGCAAAGCGCACAAGAGCAAGAAAGCGTTGCGTGAAGAGTTCGACAATATGGCAGCGCCATCTTTGGGTGGTGCAGTTATTCCTCATGGTGATGGCAAGACCGCAATTCGCTTGCGACGTGGTTCCTCACTTATGGACTTTGCCGAGAAGATCAATGGCGATCCAGCCGCGTTAGTTTCAGCGCTCTTTCACTTAGGTGAAATGGTCACTGCTACTCAATCAGTTGATGAAGATACCTTCATGCTTCTTGGCTCGGAACTGGGATATGTAATTCAAGTTGTTAGCCCAGAAGATGAAGATCGCGAACTTCTTGAAGAGTTCGACATTAACTTGGAGCAAGAGCTCGAAGATATCGACGAAGAAGATCTCGTCGTACGCTCGCCGATCGTTACAGTCATGGGTCACGTCGATCACGGTAAGACTCGTTTGTTGGATGCAATTCGTTCAACCGAGGTCGTAAAGTCCGAAGCCGGTGGAATTACTCAGCACATCGGTGCTTACCAAATTCACCACATGCACGATGGTCTTTCACGAGCAATTACCTTTATTGATACACCAGGTCACGAAGCTTTCACCGCTATGCGTGCTCGTGGTGCCAAGGTCACCGATATCGCAGTCTTGGTGGTTGCCGCTGATGATGGTGTTATGCCTCAGACCATTGAAGCTCTTAACCATGCGCAGGCAGCCGACGTTCCAATTGTTGTTGCTGTTAACAAGGTTGATAAAGAAGGCGCTAACCCAGACAAGGTTCGCCAACAACTCACTGAATACAACTTGGTTGCCGAGGAATACGGCGGAACCACAATGTTCATTAACGTATCGGCTAAATCAGGCGAAGGCATTGATGCCCTTATTGACAGCATTTTGCTAACTGCAGATGCTGCTCTCGATCTTCGCGCAGTTGCCGATGATGCCGCTCGTGGTGTTGCTATCGAAGCCAACTTGGATAAGGGTCGTGGCCCAGTTGCCACCGTCTTGGTTCAACGCGGAACTTTGAAGGTCGGAGATGCCATCGTTGCTGGCGGGGCTTATGGCCGCGTTCGTGCAATGTTGGACGAGAATGGCGATGCCGTTCTTGAAGCCGGACCTTCTCGTCCAGTACAGGTTCTTGGGTTTACTTCCGTTCCTGGTGCTGGCGATACCTTCATCGTTGCTGAAGATGATCGAACTGCCCGTCAGATCGCAGAAAAGCGTCAGCTTGCCATGCGAAATGCGATGCTTGCCAAGACTCGCAAGAAGGTCTCACTCGAAGACTTCATGGAGCAATCCAAGATCAGCACCCTTAACCTCATCCTCAAGGGTGATGTTTCTGGTTCGGTTGAGGCGCTCGAAGATGCTCTGTTGCTTCTCGATGTCGGCGACGAAGTTGATCTTCGCGTTATTCACCGTGGCGTTGGTGCCATCACAAAGAACGATGTAACCCTGGCCTCGGCATCAACCGCGGTAATCATTGGTTACAACGTTAAGCCAGAGCCACAAACTGCGATCTTCGCTGATGTTGAAGGCGTGGAAATTCGTTTCTACACCGTCATCTATCAAGCAATCGAAGAGATCGAAGCTTCACTCAAAGGCCTGCTCAAGCCAGAGTACGAAGAAGTTGTACTCGGCAGCGCCGAAGTTCGCGACATCTTCCGCTCCAGCAAGTTCGGAAATATTGCCGGTTGTTTGGTTCAAGATGGATTTATTCGACGAAATGCCAAAGCTCGCACTTTGCGAAATGGCGTCGTAGTTGCAGAAAATCTTTCAATCGAATCACTTCGTCGTTTCAAGGATGATGCCACGGAAGTTCGTGATGGTTACGAGTGCGGTATCGGACTTGGTTCTTACAAGGAACTTCAGGTTGGGGATACCATCCAAACCTTCGAGATCCGCGAAAAGAAGCGCGCATAAACCATGGCTTCAAATCGAGCACTGAAAGTTGCCGATCGCATTAAAGAGGTGGTCGCACAGACTCTAGAGTCGCGGGTTAAAGATCCGCGCCTAGGGTTTGTCACCATTACCGATGTGCGCATCACAGGTGACTTACAACAAGCCTCAATCTTTTACACCGTACTTGGCGATGAAGCCGCACATACCGGTACTGCTATTGCTCTTAATTCCGCTAAGGGATTGCTTCGTTCCGAGGTTGGTAAAGCCCTGGGCCTTCGCATAACGCCAACCCTAGAATTTTTCGCTGATGGCCTTCAAGAGTCTGCCAGTGCCATGAACGAACTAATGTCTGCAGTACGAAAGGCTGATGAAGAGTTGGCAAAGCTGCGAGAGCACGCCAAACCTTCTGGCGAGGCCGATCCTTACAAAACACAAGAGTAGATATTTAGCTTTTATGAATGGTTTTCTGCTGATTGATAAAGCCAGTGGAATGACCAGCCATGATGTTGTTGCCAAAATGCGAAAGCGCTTCGGTACCAAACGAGTCGGTCATGCGGGGACTTTAGATCCCATGGCGACTGGGGTATTGGTTCTTGGCGTTGGCAGCGCAACACGGCTGCTCCAGTATGTAACTGATGGTCTCAAAGGTTACGAAGCAACAATTGAATTAGGTCGCAGTACTCACACTGACGACAAAGAGGGCGATGTAACCTCGCAGGCCGCTCCCGAAGAAATTGCCGGCATAACTGATGAGCAAATCGCGATTGTTCTTGATTCTTTTGTTGGCACGATCTTCCAACGCCCTAGTTCGGTCTCGGCGATAAAGATCGATGGCAAGAGCGCCCATCAGCGAGTGCGCGAAGGCGAAGTTGTTGATCTTCCAGAGCGGGAAGTAACAATCACTGCCATTGATATTCATGCCATCCGACGAACCACTTCAGCGATCGAGATCGATATTTCTGTTACCTGCTCTGCCGGCACTTATATTCGAGCGATCGCTCGGGATTTGGGGCAACGGCTCGGAGTCGGCGGTCACTTAACGCAGTTGCGCCGAAACTTAGTTTCGCCATTTTCGCTGAGCGAGTGTGCTCCGATGGCGGAGGCTGAACTATTCCCTGTAGCGACTGGCATTTCGCGAATTCTGCCCACCCGTTCCGTGGATTTTGACGAACTATCGGAAATCTCCTTTGGTCGTTATTTGTCCCCGAATGAAGTCGCAGGAATCGTGGCCGCTTTAGGGCCTGATGGCGAGTTTGTCGCCCTATTGGAGAACAAAATTATCTCGGATCAAAGTTTGGCTGCGCCCATCCTGGTAGCTGTGAAATGATGACCCGATGAATCGAGCGGTAGCGATAGGTATCTTTGACGGCGTTCATGCTGGCCATCAAGAGTTGCTCAAGTTGGGAAAGCTATTTGGGAAAGTTGTAGCGCTCACTTTTTATCCGCATCCCACTTCAGTCTTCGCTCCAGAACGCACACCCTCACAATTGGTCTCACTCGAAGATCGCGTTGCGCTATTGAAGCACCACGGCGCTGATGAAGTAGTTGTAATTGAATTTACTAAAGAGTTTGCCGCACTGTCTCCAGATCAATTTATTGAAGAAGTTCTGGTAGAACAATTGCAAGCCACACACATTGTCGTCGGGGAGAATTTCACTTTTGGTCATAAAGCAGCTGGCAATGTGGAGTATTTGCGAAACCATAAACAAGGTTTTGATGTCACGGCAATAAAGTTAGAAGAAAATCGCGGTGTTCCTGTCTCTTCCACAAGAATTAGAAATTTGGTTATGGATGGCGATGTAGAGCGAGCCGCGGATTTGTTGACTCGGCCGCATTATGTCTGCGGTCCAGTTGTCCATGGCGAAAAGCGTGGTCGCGAAATCGGCTATCCAACAGCCAATATTGGCCTTGCCTCCTATGCCACGATTCCTGCCGATGGCGTATATGCCGGCTGGCTGACTGTGGGCGGAGTCCGTTGGCCCGCTGCAATTTCGATCGGCACGAACCCAACTTTTCCTGGAATTCGAGGTCGCCAAGTCGAAGCCTATGCTTTAGATGAGACCGATCTCGATCTTTATGATCAAGAGGCCAAATTGGAAATTCTGTACCGCCTGCGCGATACCTTGAAATTCGAAAGTCTCGATGAACTCTTGGTACAAATGGCTAGCGATTGCAACCAGACCCGGGTGCTGCTTAATTCCTGATTTCAAGATCCGAATATGCTTCCTTTATTGAGGTATTACCCGCACAATTGCGCCAGTAGTTGATTTTGAATCTCAAACTCTGGAGGCTAAATGTCAGGTAAAAATCTAGTTAAGAATCTCAACGTGTGGGAAGCAATTGGTATTTCCGTTGCTCTGATGGCGCCATCAATGGCTGCCAACATAAATCCACAAGGAACCGCTGGCGTGGTTGGCCGCGCCGTTCCTGTTGCATTCGCGCTCGCGACAATTGGCGTCCTCCTCGTCGCCTATGGCTTCGTCCGATTGACTCAAAATTTTAACCACGCCGGAAGCGTTTATGGCTTCGTTGGCGCAACGATGGGTCCACGCTCTGGCGTAGTCGCAGGTTGGGGCTTGCTAGGAACTTACATTTTTTATGGTTGCGTAACTTCTATGGCGGCTGGCATCTTCGGCTCTACCTTCTTGGACGAGCTAGGTGTTTGGCATCATCAGCCAGCCTGGTCGGGCTTTTTGATCGGCGCAATCGCATTGGTATTGGCTTATGTGCTTGCTATAGCTCCTGCTCGTAATGGCACTCGCGTTCTTCTGAGCGTTGAAGGCGTGACCGTTCTTCTGATTCTCATCACCACTGTGATTATCTTTGCAAAGCTCGCTGGCGGTCACGCGCCAGAAAACCACCACGTCGACTGGTCGGTCTTCTCCATTCCCAAGGGCGTTGGAACCAGCGGCGTCTTCCTGGGTGTTGTCTTTGGCTTCCTATCATTTGCTGGCTTCGAAGCGGCAGCGACCTTGGGCGAAGAGACCAAGAACCCAAGAAAAGATATCCCTCGGGCCATGCTCGGAACGGCAATTTTCGGGGGCGTCTACTTCGTCATCGTTACCGCTGTAGAAGTAATGGGCTTTGGAACTGACGCCGCCGGCGTAAAGGCTTATGTAAGTTCCGGTTCCTTGCTCGGCGATCTTGGCACTAAATATGTTGGCTCATGGATGGGAACGGTCATCACCTTGGGAGCTGCAATCAGCGCGTTTGGTTGTTGCTTGGCATGCGTGGTCGGTGGCGCCCGCCTTTCATTCTCACTGGCCCGCGATGGCGGCAATTCCAGTTTGTCGCAACTATCAGAGAAGAATGGCGTACCAGTAAATGCCACCAGAATTGTTGTTGGCGCTGCTGCAATCATCATGATCGTCTGGAAGTTGGTCTGGCACGTTAAGCCATTCGATATCTTCCTTGGCAGTGGTGTTATTGGAACTCTAATCATCTTGGTGGCCTACTTACTGGCAACAGTTGGCGCTATCAAATTCTTGTTCTTCTCCGGCAAGAAGCGCACAAAGCAATGGGAGATCATCATTCCGATCGCCGGTATCGCTTTGCTCCTTTATACCCTCTACAAGAATGTGATTCCATTCCCAACAAGTGGCCCCGGTCGGGCATATCCGATCGTTGGCGCTCTCTGGTTGCTTATCGGAATTGTTGCCATAGTTTCTCGGCCAGCACTCGCTGCGAAAATCGGCGCGAAATTGACAGCCGATGAGAAACTCTCAGAAGCACGTTCATAACTAACTTCAACTAACAATTCAGGAGAACCATGCTCGGCAATGCAACGGTAATTGATCTAACAATTCCACTGGGTGCGGGAATCATCATGTGGCCGGGGGCTCCAGCTCCCGAAGCGGAGACGCTAGTTACGATCAAGCACGACGGGTACTTTGCTCGCCGCGTCTCTTTCTTTGAACATACTGGAACGCACTTTGATGCGCCCTGTCACTTCATTGAAGGTAAAGCCACCGTTGATCAAATTCCTGCTAAGTCTTTGGTTCGCCCAGCAGTTGTTATAGATATCTCAGCGCGCGTCGGCAGTGATGCCGACGCCGTGCTGACTTTGGCAGAGGTCCAAGCCTTCGAAGCGGCTAATGGCCAAATCCCTGCTGGTGCCGCTATTTTGCTGCGTACCGGTTGGGAAGATTTCAATACCGATGAACTTCGTTATGCCGGCGCCCCCGGTGATTTACATTTCCCAGGTTTTGGTGTTGAAGCGGCAAAGTTTTTAGTTGAAGAGCGTGCTGCCGCAGGACTGGGTACAGACACATTGGGAATTGATCCAGGTTGTGCCAGTGATTTTCCAGTCCACTCCCAAGTTTCTCACCCGGCAGGCTTGTGGCACCTTGAGAATTTACAGAATCTAAAGCAACTGCCACCGCTGGGTGCTTGGATAGTTGTTGGCGTCCTTCCTCTTATTGGTGGCTCTGGAAGTCCAGCCCGCGTTCTCGCCTTACTTCCGTAATAATTAGGAGGTGAGCACTCCAATAGCTTTTATAGCTACATGTGATTTGGTGGGATTAGTCCGCGGCCGCTCATTAAGTCGGGATGCCGTTGTAAACCATGGCAAGAGCGTTGGTTGGGTTCCAGCAGATCTATCCTTAAATGCTTTTGGCGGGATCGATGATGATAATCCATTTGGTTCCGTTGGTGACCTGAGGTTGCTCCCAGATCTAAGCACCGAGATTACTTTGCCCGGTATCGGTGGTGCAGCACCACTATCGATTTTTCTTGCCAACCAAGTTCTTCCTGATGGTTCACCTTGGAGCTCTTGTCCGCGCACTCATGCGCAGGAAAGTATTGCGCAGCTTAAGGCGGTGCACGGCATCGACTTGGTGGCTTCATTTGAACATGAATTTGCCCTGACTTCAACAACGCCGATTCCGGAAGGTTCAGCATTCGGTTTAGATAGTTTTCGAATTGCAGAACCATTTGGCAGCGAACTCGTATCACTTCTTGAATCCAACGGCCTGGAACCAGAAAACTGGTTGGCCGAATATGGTGCTAATCAATTTGAAATAACGGTTAAGCCTTCATCGGCCATGATCGCAGCCGATCGCGCAGTTCTATTGCGCGAAGTTGTCAGAGATACAGCCAGGCGCCATGGCATGCGTTCCAGTTTTGTTCCGCTAGTTTCGCCGACCGCAGTTGGCAACGGAGTGCATGTGCATCTCTCGCTTTCGAAATATGGCGTTCCAATAACTTTCGATGCCACTCAACCAGGGAATTTGTCCGAACTCGCCTCCTTCGCTGCTGCCGGGATTTTGGCGCATGCCGGCGCTTTGCAAGCCTGGACCGCCTCGAGCCAGATCTCGGCGCTTCGGTTGCAACCACACCGGTGGAGCTCAGCCGGAATTTTTGCCGCGGTTCAAGATCGAGAAGCGTTGCTTCGAATCTGTCCGATAACATCATTAAATGGCGCTGACCCAGCCGCTTCCTTCAATCTGGAGTACCGCGCTGCGGATGCCACCTCAAATCCATGGTTAGTTATCTCGGTTTTGGCACGTGCCATGACGGCTGGAATAAGTGCCGGCAAGCGAGTTGATCTGATTCACACCGAACCGATCTCTTACGAAGATCCAACGATTGAGCGCCTACCTCAATCGATCAATCAGGCAATCGAAAGTTTGAAGTCCGATCCCGAAGTACTATCTTGGTTCTCAGAAGAGTTGCTTGAGGCACATCTGGGGATTAGAACGAGCGAAGAAATGGAACTATCCGGTCTGACTGATGAAGAAAAATGCGAAAGGTATTCCCGTGTCTATTGAACTAAGTTGGGCAGTTTCACCCGCCGGAGCAGCCAGCCAAGCGTTAGCGGAACTGGGGCTAGTTGACCACCACGTTCATGGCGTCGTTCGCGAGAACCCATCGCTGGAATCTTTCACCAACATGATTACCGAATCAGATCGCACGCCAAGCTCGCTTGAAGAAGCGATGAATACCCAGGTTGGCTTCGCCACCCGTCGTTGGGTCGCCCCACTGTTGGACCTAGAACCATTTGCAAGCGCCAGCGATTACTTTGCTCGACGTATTGAGCTTGGTGCCGATGAAGTGAATAAGCGGCTGCTCGGCGCAACCGGAATCGATCATTACTTCATTGAAACCGGCTTCCGCGGAGATGAAATCTATGGCCCCGAAGGAATGGCAAAAGTCACTGGCGCTAAAGTTTCCGAGGTCATTCGCATCGAAACCATTGCCGAGAAGGTTGCAACTTCTGGTGTGAGCGCCGCCAACTTCGCCACCGCCTTTAATGACGAGCTAGTCAATGCTTCGAAAGATGCAGTCGGAGTTAAGTCAATCGTTGCTTACCGGATCGGTTTGGATTTTGATTTTAGCGCCCCTTCAAAATCGGAAGTGGAAGTCGCTGCTGGCGCTTGGTTGAAAGAGGTTGAACAAACTGGGAAGTCTCGAGTTGCCGATCCAATCTTGATTAGGCATTTGATCTACAGCGCCGCCGAATTGCAAAAACCTTTTCAATTTCATATTGGTTTTGGTGATCCTGATCTCGATCTTCATCGTTGCGATCCGTTATTGATGACCGATCTGATCCGTCAGTTCGAAGCCAAAGAGATTCCGGTCTTGCTTCTTCACACTTATCCGTATCAACGCAATGCCGGCTATTTGGCACAGATGTTTCGCAATGTTTATTTAGATGTTGGGTTAGCGATTAATTATTCCGGTGCCAGTTCAACTGCGATCATCGCGGAATCGCTGGAGCTTGCGCCATTCCACAAAATTCTTTTCTCTTCCGATGCTTGGGGTTTACCCGAACTGACTTACTTAGGGGCGTTGCTATTTCGCCGCGGCCTAGGCGAGATTGTGGACTCCTTTATCGCTCGCGGAGATTGGTCGGCAGCAGATGCGATTAAAGTCGTAACAGCGATCGGGCGCGACAATGCACTGGCCGCCTACGGTTTAACAAAGTAATACGAGGGAGCGCAATGAAAAAGAAAGAACTCTTAAGTATCTCTGCTGAGCAGAACCTTCGACTGGTCCGCTTTCTTTATTGTGATCTCGCTGGCGTTATCCGGGGAAAAACGGTTCACGCCTCGCAGCTCGAATCCAAATTGAATGAAGGCGTTGGGCTAACACGTGCACAGAACGCCGTTAACCTATTTGAAGAGCTAGTTTATGTTGATGGCATGGAACCAGTCGGCGAAGTACGAATAGTTCCAGATTTAAATACTTTTAAAGTTTTGCCATGGTTGGATCGAACCGCATCAATGCATAGCGATCTGCTCAATCAAGATGGCACAAATTGGGATGGTTGTACTCGTTCGGTCCTGAAGCGTGCTTTAGCCACATTAGAAGCACAAGGGATCGAAATGATGTCCGCCTTCGAATCCGAGTTTTACTTAGCTGAAGAATCAGCTGATGGCCCGCTTCCATGGCGCAATGGTCCTTGCTATTCCAGCTCTGGAATGGATCGAGCCAGCGAAGTAACTGATCTAATGGTCGATAACCTAACCGCTCAAGGGATCATTGTTGAGCAAGCGATTAACGAATACGGCCCTGGTCAGCTCGAGATCGCAATTAAGTATGGCCCAGCTCTGCAATCAGCCGATCAACACCTGCAATTTCGCGACACCATTCGTGGAACTGCCGAGGTTCAATTTGGTTTGCTCGCCTCCTTGGCGCCTAAACCCTTTAAAGATGGCATTGGTTCCGGCGCGCATTTGCATTTCTCGCTTTGGGATAAAGAGAAGAAACTCAATTTACTTTTCAATGAAGATGAGCCTACGAAGATTTCTCAATTTGGCGAATCATTTGTCGCCGGCGTTCTAGAACATTTGCCTGGTTTACTCGCGCTGACTTGTCCTTCATTTGTTTCACACCTTCGTCTACAACCACACGCGTGGGCCGGGAACACCATCTCTTGGGGTTATGACAATCGCGAATGTGCCGTTCGGGTAGCCAGTCCATTTAAGGGCCGAGAAATGCAATCGATTAATCTAGAACTCAAAGCCTGTGATGGTTCAGCTAATCCCTATCTTGCGTTAGCGGGTGTAATTCTTGCCGGCATGGATGGCGTTAATCGTGGCCTAAAACCGCCAAAGCCAGCTCATCGCGATCCCGCTTTGTTGTCACAAATGGAACAAGAAGAATGTGGCATCAGGCCATTTCCTAATTCGCAATTATCGGCCTTAACGGCGCTTGAGAACGATGCAGTTCTCACTGCTGGATTAGGTGAACTGATGACGCGGGCATACCTTGCAACTCGTCGCGCCGAAAATGCCAAAGCAACGGCCAACGGTGATGAATGGGCGCGGTTAGAAACCTTCTCCACTTTCTAGAAAGCTGAACTTCAATGTCCTACGAAGGAAAACTTCTAAAAGAAGTTAAAGCGGTTTTACTTCCACTGGCAGATCACAGACGCGCTCTTGGTGCTCAGGCTTACATGAAAGATATTGCCCCTTTCCTTGGTATGTCGGCCCCAGTTCGTTGCGCCGCCACAAAACCCATATTCAAAGCCTTCCCGCCTGAAAGTTCCGACGACTTGGGTAAGGCGGCCAAAATTCTCTACTCCCAACAAATGCGGGAATACTCCTATGCCGCGAACGACTTACTAGCCCGGTACATCGATCTGGGCGATAAGGATTTCTTGGCCACTACCGTTGCCGATCTGATCCGAACCAACCCGTGGTGGGACACCGTTGATGGTTTGGGGGCGGCGGTTACCCCGCTGGCCTGGAAATATCGGTCGAGAACGCTGATGCGCGCCTGGATCAAAGATCCCAGCATCTGGATTAATCGGGCGGCGATCGGGCATCAACGGGGTCGGCGCAGCGAGACCGAGGTCGATTTCGTACTCTGGCTCTGCCATCAGAAGGCAGGGGAGTCGGAATTCTTTATCGCCAAGGCGATTGGCTGGGCGCTTCGCGATATCGCCGCCTTTGATAAACCGGCGGTTCGCACCTTCCTAACCCAACATCCGAGCCTAAATCGGGTCGCAGTTCGCGAAGCTCAGCGTGGTTTGAACCGATAATTCAGACAAATGCTTCGATTTCGGTCTGGGTGGGCCCCGCTGGTACCCTTGGCCTGCAAAGCGAGTAAGCGTGCCTTCGTGAATTACACCGAGGCCCTCGTGATCAGTCCAAGGAGACGCCCAATGGCATTACAGCCTGCAGAAAAGTTAGAAATCATCACAAAGTACGGCGCCTCTGCCACTGACACAGGAAGCCCTGAAGCTCAGGTCGCCTTGCTATCTCGTCGTATTGAGCAGATCACCGAGCACCTCAAGACAAACAAGAACGACCACCACAACCGTCGTGGCCTCTTGTTGCTCGTTGGTAAGCGTCGTCGTATTTTGCAATACCTCGCAAAGACGGATATCACCCGTTACCGTGCGATTATCGAAAAGCTCGGTATTCGCCGCTAAATAAGTACTTCCTTTCATCAGTTAATCGGTCCTCGGTAGTGGTTTCCGGGCCCGCTGCCCGTGAACTTCGATCGAAGATCCATTTTCTGATGCAAAAGGTTTGAGAAATGGAGATGACCCATGGAGGGTCAAGATGTGAAGTTCGCCGTTGCAAAAATTGATAACGGCAAGTTTGGAAAGCGCGAGATCCGGTTTGAAACCGGCCGCCTAGCACGTCAAGCTGCGGGTTCAACCGTAGTTTATTTGGATGAAGAATCCATGTTGCTTTCAGCAACCACTGCTTCAAAGGCGCCAAAAGAGCATTTCGATTTCTTCCCACTAACAGTGGATGTTGAAGAGCGTATGTATGCCGCAGGAAAGATTCCTGGTTCATTCTTCCGTCGCGAAGGACGTCCCTCAGAGGAAGCAATTCTTACCTGTCGCCTAATCGACCGACCATTGCGTCCAACCTTTATTAAGGGATTGCGTAATGAGATTCAGATTGTTGTGACCGTCATGGCGCTACACCCTGATCACATGTATGACGTCATTGCTATCAATGCCGCATCCATGTCTACTCAACTTGCTGGCTTGCCATTCTCAGGTCCAATCGGCGGCGTTCGCGTTGCTTTGATCGAGGGCCAATGGGTTGCTTTCCCTAACCACTCCGATCTAGATAACGCCGTGTTTGACATGGTTGTTGCTGGTCGAATTGCTGGCGACGATGTTGCCATCATGATGGTTGAGGCCGAAGCCACTGTAAAGACAATTGATCTCATCAAGGCTGGCGCACAAGCTCCTACCGAAGAGATCGTCGCTCAAGGACTTGATGCGGCAAAGCCATTCATCCGCATTCTCTGCGAAGCACAGATGGAACTTGCAAAGGTTGCTGCAAAGCCAACCGGCGAATTCCCAGTCTTCTTGGATTACCAAGACGATGCATTTGATGCCGTCGATGCGATTGCCAATGCTGACATTGCCAAGGCAATGACCATCCTTGCAAAGGCCGAGCGTGAAACTGCTCTCGATGCAATCAGCGCTTCGGTTAAGGCAGAGCTTGCTGAATCATTCGAAGGCCGCGAGAAAGAAATTTCCGCAGCAGTTCGTTCCGTAACTAAGAAGGTTGTTCGTCAACGCGTCTTGCGCGACAAGATTCGTATTGATGGTCGTGGCCTTCGCGATATTCGTCCATTGACTGCTGAAGTTGAGGTTATGCCTCGAGTCCACGGTTCGGCGATCTTCGAGCGCGGCGAGACTCAGATTCTTGGTGTAACCACCTTGAACATGCTCAAGATGGAGCAACAACTCGACACCTTGAGCCCTGAGCACCACAAGCGTTATATGCACAACTACAACTTCCCACCATATTCTGTTGGTGAAACCGGTCGTGTTGGATCACCTAAGCGCCGCGAAATTGGTCACGGTGCGCTTGCAGAGCGTGCTTTGCTTCCAGTTCTGCCAACCCGCGAAGAATTCCCATACGCCATCCGTCAAGTTTCCGAGGCTCTCGGTTCCAACGGTTCTACTTCGATGGGTTCAGTTTGTGCATCGACCATGTCGCTGCTCAACGCTGGTGTTCCACTGAAGGCAGCTGTAGCTGGTATTGCAATGGGTCTGATCTCTGATGATGTTGATGGCAAGGTTGAGTACGTTGCCCTTACTGACATCCTCGGCGCAGAAGATGCCTTCGGCGATATGGACTTCAAAGTTGCCGGTACCAAAGATTTCGTTACCGCACTTCAGCTAGATACCAAGCTCGATGGCATTCCTGCCTCGGTTCTTGGCGGCGCACTACATCAGGCAAAGGAAGCTCGTCTTCACATCCTCGATGTAATGAACCAAGCCATTGATGCACCAGATGAGATGAGCCTCTTGGCTCCTCGCATTATCAGCATCAAGGTTCCAGTTGATTTGATCGGTGCCATCATCGGACCTAAGGGAAAGATGATCAACCAGATTCAAGATGAGACCGGCGCAGATATCACCATCGAAGATGATGGAACTATCTACATTGGTGCTCTTGAAGGATCACAAGCTGAGGCTGCTAAGGCCATGATCGATGCCATCGCAAATCCACACATTCCAACCGTGGGCGAGCGT
>SESB01000342.1_pt1 | contig 34247 bp, 34 predicted proteins | sample 3171441 | NCBI WGS metagenome assembly SESB01 (sample SAMN06051867, study PRJNA518727) | freshwater metagenome | biome: subpolar coniferous forest; feature: holomictic lake; material: water; isolation source: holomictic Lake 227, 6 m depth | place: Canada: near Kenora, Ontario | collected... | reverse complement strand
CGGCAGCCGTGCCGGAACCAAAAATCTCCTGCAATTTTCCGGAAGCGTGGGCGGCCATCACTTCGTCGATGCTGATCTGGCGTTCGGCTGTTTTAAGTCCCCAGGATTTGGACAGCGCCAAAACTGAATTGCGGGTGATGCCCGGCAGGATGCTGCCGTTAAGCGCCGGAGTGATGATCTCGCCATCAATTACAAAAAAGATGTTCATGGCGCCAACTTCTTCAACATATTTTTGCTCTACCCCATCCAGCCACAACACCTGCGTATAGCCTTTTTTGTGAGCTACATCCGCCGCAAACAAGCTGGCTGCATAATTACCCGGTGTCTTGGCTTCCCCGACGCCGCCACGCACTGCCCGGACATGATTGCGGGTGACCCATATCTTGACGGGATTGAATCCGGCGGAATAATAAGCGCCAACTGGCGACAGTATGACAAAAAACCGGTAGGTGTGGGATGCCCTTACGCCCAGAAATGGGTCTGTGGCAATGATCGTTGGCCGGATATATAAGGACGTTCCAGGGGCTCCTGGAACCCAATCTTTTTCCAACCGAATCAGTGCCTTTAACGCCTCTACCCCAAATGCCTCATCAATTTCGGGAATGCACAGCAGATGGGATGAGCGGTTCAGCCGTTTGTAATTGTCCCTGGGCCTGAAAAGCTGAATGGCACCCGAGTCTGTCCGGTAAGCCTTGAGTCCTTCAAATACAGCCTGGCCGTAGTGAAGAACCATTGTGGCCGGATCCATAGGAATCGGCAAGTAGGGTTCAATCCGGGGATTATGCCATCCTTTGTCCGGATTATAATCCATGTTGAATATATGATCCGTGAAAATGGTTCCAAACGACAGTGGATTGGAAACATCAGGCTTTGTCTTTAAACGATCTGCTTTGGTGATGGTCAGTTGCATATCAGCCTCCTAATAATATCCTTCACAGTATCATGCCCATTTGGGGCAATATCAAAAAAAATCAGTTTTTGACGGTTGAGGTAGAGAGTATCCGCCTCGCCTTTCAAAACCCATTATGAATGGATAGCGATTGTTGTGATTAAAATCAAGGACTAATGTGAATGTATATGAAAATAAATTAATTTTTTGAGCGGGTTTGATATGGTTTTTTCCAAGGTGAGCGTTGAAGCTCGTTGTAATTGGAAAGCGCCATGTAAAGCGCTCCGACAGCCAGTTCAGCACAATGAAAGTGATCTTCAGGAAGTGTTTCAAGATAATCGGCAACTGCTTCAGGAGCGATTTCCCAGGCCTCGCCGATCGTTTTTCCCTCGACAAGAAGGGCGACAGTATTGGCGCAGGCAGTCGTATTCATGCAACCCGTGGTATAAAACGAAACGGTTTCAATGGTTTCTCCCCGGGTTTTGAGAAAGATTTCTGTTGTATCCCCACAATCGCCTGTTTTTTTTCCATACCCGTCAGGATCGGCGATTATCTCGCACCGGTCGGTCTTAAAAGCCATTTCCAGATATTTCAGGGAATGGCTCTGCCAGAAATCATTCGTATCTTCGCTCATCATTCGTCATCCCGTGGTTTTTTAAGCAATAATTAATTACAAGGTATCATCCGGCATGTTCATGGCTGCGCAGTAATCAACTGAAATAGCCTTCATTACGCCAATCGTTCCGGGAAGAACCGAAAGCATGTAGCGTTGGGCGCATCGAAGCTCTTCTTGAAATACATCTTGCTTGTTGTCCTGTAAAGCTTTTTTTAGGCTGCTTAAACAAGGCTTCACACAAATCAGATGACGGATGACGGAAAAAACATCTGGCTTCTGGCTTTTCCAAAATACTCCACTTGGCATTCAATCGTTCTGTTTATTAACAATAAATCAGAATTTTTCTTGACACATTAATCGAAATGTAATTGTATGGCCATCGTGGAGTAAAGTGGAGTAAAGTGGATGTTTCGGGGAAGCAGCTTTCACACTATTGATGGAAAGGGCAGAATTATTGTTCCTGCCAGATTTCGAGATATGATCCATGCCAGCGGAAGTGACTCGCTGATGGTTTCTGGAATGGATCTCGCTCTGGTGGCCTATACCCTTCCCGAGTGGCATAAAATTGAGACTCGGATTTTATCTCTGGTTGAAAAAAGCGAGAGCATGCGAAGGTTCCGAAGAGTGTTTGTCGGCGGCGCTTATGAATGTCTCTGTGACAAACAGGAGAGGATTTTGATTCCTCCCAGCCTGAGGCAGTATGCCAGTCTGGATAAGGAAATTGTTGTGGTCGGTGTTCTTGACCACTTTGAAATCTGGTCGCGGGGAGCCTGGGACGAAGAGCATCTGAGGATGGAGGCGGATATGAAAAAGGAGGATGTCAGAAACGAAATTGCCAGATTGGGACTTTAATCAATGCCTTATCATCACATTCCAGCAATGTCTCGGGAAGTAGCGTATTATCTTAACTGTCAACCGGGAAAGATTTATGTGGACTGTACTCTTGGTGGTTGCGGCCACGCCAGGGATATCTGTGAAAGAATGATTCCAGGCGGCACGCTGGTTGGCATTGATCAGGACGCGGATGCCATTCGAAATGCTGAAACCGCTTTAAAAGATTATCTTCCGCACTTGCATTTGTTTCATGGAAATTTTGCTCAAACAGCGGATTATCTTGCTCAGTTGAACATAACTGCTGTGGATGGCATTCTTCTTGATCTGGGGGTGTCCCTTCATCAGATTGCGCAAAGTGGCAGGGGATTCAGTTTTAAAACGGATGAACCTCTGGATATGCGAATGGATGTTCGATCTGATGTGACCGCTGAAGTGTTACTTCAACAAATCACTGAAGCGGACCTTGCGGATCTTTTTTTCCGCTATGGAGAAGAGCGTCATTCTCGGGCAATTGCCCGTAAAATCATTGAAATTCGAAAACGTCAGACCATTTCCACCAGTCGTCAACTTGCGGAGATCGTTAGCGGAGCGGTTCCGCCGTTTGCACGCTATAAATCGAAAATTCATCCGGCGACACGGGTGTTTATGGCGCTTCGTATTGCCGTGAATCATGAAATTGAAAGATTGGAGGAATTTTTGAAACAGGCCGCTGATCTGTTGAATCCGGGAGGAAGGCTCTGTGTGTTGTCATTTCATTCTCTTGAAGATCGAATGGTCAAACAGCGCATGCGTGATCTGCAATCCAAATGCAACTGCCCGCCGGACTTTCCCAGATGCGTATGCAACAAGGCACCTGTCGCCCACCTGCTCACATCAAAAGCGGTACGGCCCACTGAAAATGAAATTCAGCAAAACCCCATGGCCAGAAGTACTCGGCTTCGAGCCATGGAAAAGCTGTGAGAATCATTTCAGAGAGCATGCGTTTTTCTCAAAAATCCAATGACGCTGAAATGACGACTCATGATTCCCTCAAAAAACAGAAATCGAATTTACTCAGAATATGGATTTTCCTTTTAGTTCTGTTTATATCCGAGTTTCTCTTTTATGCATGGTGCCGGGTGCAATGCACCCGTTTGGGATATGAAATGACAAAGGATGTTGAAGCTAATCGCAAACAGATGCTTATCCAAAACAGTCTTGTGGTCGAGCTTGCGCGGCTGAAATCCCCAGAACGGATTTCTGAGATTGCCAGGCAGCAACTTAAACTGGAGCCTCCATCACACGAACAGATGGTGGTGCTGCCATGAAAACAGATGAAAGCAAAAAGCTGAGAAACAGAATCCGGGGATTGGGATTCATGATGTACGCACTGTTCATTCTGATGGCAGGCAGAGCCGTGTATTATCAGGTTTTTCTAAATGAATGGCTATCAGAAAAAGCCATGAGTCAGTATGAAAAAGTGGATGTAGTTTCTGGAAAACGGGGAGATATTTTTGATGCTGGCAACCGAAAAATGGCTGTTAGCATTGATGTGGTTTCCGTGGGGGCGCATCCGAAAAAAATCAGTGATGTTCGAACAACGCTCAATGCGCTCACGGATATTTTGCATGTTGACCGCCGGGAGTTGAACAACAATCTCTACTCAACCAAACCGTTTGTGTGGATAAAGCGGCAGATCACCCCCAAAGAATCCAAAATGCTGGCGGACTTAAATCTTCCCGGTATTGTTTTAAAACCCGAGTACAGTCGCTTTTATCCGAATAAATTCTTGGGCGCACAGGTGGTTGGGTTTTGTGGTTTGGATGGAAGAGGCATAGAAGGAGTTGAATATTTTTACAACACAGAGCTTCAGGGAACCGAAGATCGGGTTAAAGTGCTTAAGGATGCTCTGGGCCGAAGATTTGAATCTGAAAAAATCACGGTCTCGGATTCCAATGGGAATAACCTGATTTTGACCATTGACGGCGCTATTCAGTATATTACCGAAAAAGCACTTGAAGAAGCCGTGGTGGGTTTTTCCGGAAAATCCGGCATGGCAATTGTGATGAATCCCAGAACTGGCGGTATTTTGGCTCTTGCTCATTATCCATCCTACAATCCGAATGCATTCCGGGAATACCCCAAGCGTGAACTGAGAAGCCGGGCTCTGACCGATCCTTTTGAGCCTGGATCTACCATGAAAATTTTCAGCGTCGCCGCCGCCATCGAATCCGGAATCTGCAAACCAACCACGGTGTTTAACTGCGAAAATGGGTCATTTCGTGTTGGAACCAATGTGGTTCATGATACGCATTCTTATGGAATGCTGACGGTGCAGGAAATCATCAAGTATTCCAGCAATATTGGGGCTATTAAAGTCGGACAGGCGGTGGGTGCTGAAATCCTTTATAAAAATCTTCGAAATTTCGGTTTTGGAGAAAAAACAGGGATCGACTGTGCAGGCGAAACCTCAGGCGTTCTGGCGCCATACGCCAAATGGCGAAAAATCGATGCCGGGACCATTGCGTTTGGCCAGGGGATATCGGTATCAGCAATGCAGTTGATCACTGCTACATCAGCCATAGCCAATGGTGGAATCCTGATGAAACCCCATCTGGTGCAGGCCGTTACCGATGCCAACGGTCAGATTATCAAAAAAATTGAACCGGCTTCGGTGCGCCGGGTTATTTCTTCTGAAACGGCGCGAACGATTCGGCAAATGATGAAGGAAGTAATCACTACCGGAGGAACCGGCATGAATGCGGCTCTGGAAGGCTATGCTGTCTGTGGAAAGACCGGAACGGCTCAGAAAACCGAAAATGGGTCTTATGCCAGGGGAAAATATGTCTCCTCTTTTATCGGCTTTGTCCCTGCGGATCATCCTGAAGCCGTCATTTTGGTCATTGTGGATGAGCCGCAAAAAAAGTATTATGGCGGAACCGTGGCGGCTCCGGCGTTTAAGCGAATTGCGCAGGAAACGCTGGGATATTTGAATGTTGCCCCAGAAAACATCCCAACCAGATTTAGGGTCTCGCTGGAAAAAGAAGGCGAAGGTTGAAACTTTCAAAATTACTGGAATCCATTATCCCGCAACAGGTGCGCGGAATATCATTATCTTCCGATCATGAGTCCGTTTCCGCTCCCTGTACATTACCGATCCATTTAAGTCCGGATACTGAAATCAGTTCTGTTCATTTTAACTCCAGGGAGGTTCAGTCAGGGGGGCTGTTCGTTGCAATTCCGGGGCTCAAATTCGATGGTCATGAATATATTAACAGCGCTGTAACCAGGGGGGCGGTAGCGGTCGTCAGCCAGAAGCCAGTTGCCTTGAATGTCTGGAATATCGAAGTCGAAAACAGTCGAAAAGCTCTTGCAACCCTGTCCAGTCAATTTTATGGCAATCCATCCGAAAAGCTTAAAATTATTGGTATTACCGGAACAAACGGCAAGACCACGACCGCATTTATCATTGAAAAAATTCTGTTGCAGGCAGGTCTTTCGGTTGGCGTGATAGGGACATTAAATTGCCGATATGGTGGGAAAGTCTTTGACATGTCCATGACCACGCCGGAATCCTTGGATCTCCAGCGGATACTCGCTGATATGTTAGCGGACGGGGTTACTCATCTGGTTATGGAAGCCTCTTCTCATGCGATTTTTCTGGATCGCATTGATGCATGCTGGATGGATGTCGCGGTTTTTACGAATCTGACACAGGATCATCTGGATTTTCATGGCGACATGGAGAATTACTGGCAAAGCAAGAGGAAACTTTTCACAGAACATCTGGCCAAAGGTCCCAAAAGAAACAAGGCTATTGCTGTTATTAACTGTAACGATTCTTACGGAATGAGCTTGTTCAAAGAATTGCCGTCGGCCCTGAGTGTCGGCTTTGACGGTCTTTGCCATTTGTGGCCCGAAATTACCCGGAAAGATCAGGCTGGCATGGAAGGTGTTATTTCGACTCCCAAAGGCATGTTTAAATTTGTTACGCCGATGATTGGTCAATATAACATTGAAAATATGCTTTGTGCTGCGTGTGCCTGCCTGGCTTTGGGCTTGCCCCTGGACATCATTCGATCCGGAATCGAATCCGTTGAATTTGTTCCTGGAAGGCTTCAATCCATTCCCAACAGCGTGAACCGGTTTGTTTTTGTGGATTTTGCTCATACTCCGGACGCACTGGAAAATGTACTTCAGACTTTGCGAGCCCTGACAACGGATAGAATTATTTGTGTGTTTGGCTGTGGTGGGGACAGGGACAGGGAAAAAAGGCCTCTTATGGGGCGGATTGCAGCAAGACTGGCGGATATTTGCATCATCACGTCGGATAATCCCCGGTTCGAAGATCCGATGACCATCATAGAGGATATCCTGGCAGGTGTTCGAAAAGAGGGCCTGTCGCACTATATTCCCAATGATGCCATCAAATCGTCGTCGGCAAGTGGCTATGTCGTTGAACCGGATCGATCCAGGGCCATTAATATGGCCGTTCAAATATCCCGGCACGGAGATATAATTCTGATTGCCGGAAAAGGACATGAAACCTATCAGATCATTGGAAATCGGACAGTTCCCTTTGATGATCGGATCATTGTCAGAAAAGCCCTGGAAATGTTAACAGTTAACAGTTAACGGTCAACGTGATATAAAAACGACAATGGGAGCGCATGCCACAATTTATGCAATGGACGACGGACGAAATTCTTGCGGCGACTGCCGGGGAGTGGATATGCGGAAATCGAAATGCCCAATTTTCAGGAATAGCAATTGATTCCAGAAGTATATCGTTGTCCGAGTTTTTCGTTGCAATTCACGGGGAATTTCACGATGGGCACAGATTTTGTGCTGAGGTGGTTCAAAACGGTGTAAAAGGCGTTCTCATTGATATTAATTCGATCTGGTCCTTGCCGATTGATGAATGGCGGCAAAAAGGAGTGGTATGTATCGGGGTCAAGGATACCACTTTTGCCCTTGGTGATCTGGCTGCCTATCACAGGCATCGATTTTCCGTGTCGGTTGTGGCGATTACCGGATCAAGCGGGAAAACAACAACTCGCAGCATGACTTCGGATATTCTGTGCCGCCATTTCAAAATCCTTTCAACATCCGGGAATTTTAATAACCATATTGGTCTTCCCTTAACCCTTCTGAATCTGGAAAAGGAACATGAATGGGCTGTGCTGGAACTTGGAATGAACCATTCCGGAGAAATTGACCGTCTGTCCGGGATTTGTCAACCAAATCTCGGTGTCATCACCACGATAGGCACGGCCCATCTGGAAAACTTTACTTCACCAGATGGAATCCTTCAGGCAAAGGCGGAGATTTTTGCTCATTTACATCCTGATGGTCAGGCAATTCTGAACATGGATGATCCCAAACTGCTGGAACTTTCGCAGCGGCTTTCTGTTCCGGTTATTTTCTTTGGCTTAAATCCCCGCGCAAATGTCAGGGCCAGACAGGTGGAAACCCGATCTTCCGGGACATCGTTCTATCTGGATTTGCCTGAAGAAACAGTTGAAATCAGACTTCCAGCAACTGGAGCATTCATGGCAACTAACGCTCTTGCTGCTGCGACAGTTGGTTTTGCTTTGGGATTGTCTGGTGATGAAATCAAGGCTGCTCTGGAGAAATTCAAGCCAGTCAAGGGCCGAATGAACGTGATTGAAACTGCAAGGAAAATTTATCTTGTAGATGATACTTACAACGCCAATCCGGTTTCAATGGCGGCCGCCATTGAAACGCTTCAAAAAATAAAGGATGGCCACCGTGGCATCCTGGTTATCGGGGACATGCTGGAACTTGGAAAGGAATCTCCTGAGTTGCACAGGAAAGTCGGACAAATCGCTGCGACCGCAGGCTTGGCGGCCCTATACGCTACTGGCAGGTTCGCCAATTCAGTTGCTGAAGGCGCTACATGCCAGGGTATGGACTCCGGGCGAATTTTTGTTGGCGACAGGCAATTCTTATGTGAACACCTCAAGGCCAATCTCAGAGAAGGCGACTGGGTACTGATCAAGGGATCCAGGGCAATGGGTATGGAAAAAATTGTTCTTGATATCGCAAAGTGGGCGGGATGCCTTGACAGCCCGGTTTTATCATCCAATAGTTCATCCTGATCCTGTAAAGACATATCCATAATGCTGTACTTATTTCTTTATCCACTTCACACGTCATTTTCGGTTTTCAATGTATTTCGTTACATTACTTTCCGAACGATATATGCCAGCCTGACGGCTTTTCTGATCTGCTTTATCTTGGGCCCCTGGGCTATCAAAAAACTGAGCTATCTTCAGATCGGCCAGTATATTCGAGAAGATGGACCCAAAACCCACCTGAAAAAAGCCGGTACTCCCACGATGGGAGGTGCGTTGATGCTGGTGGCCATTTTGTCTTCTACAATCTTGTGGGCCAATCTTAGAAACATCTATATCTGGGTGGTGTTGGGGGTGACGGCTGGTTTCGGTCTCATCGGGTTCATGGACGACTATCTCATGCAGGTCAAGAAACAGAGCATGGGCCTGAGTGCTCGAAACAAATTTCTACTTCAAACATTAATCGCTCTATCAACTGGTGCGTTTCTTTATCAGTATCCTGATTTTTCCACTGAGGTAACCTTTCCATTTTTTAAAAATTTTTCTCCGGATTTTGGGTGGGGATATATCGTATTCGCCGCTTTTGTTATTGTCGGCACTTCAAATGCGGTAAATCTTACAGACGGCCTTGATGGGCTTGCCATTGGTCCTACCATTATTGCTGCGGTAACCTATATGATCTTTTGCTATGTTGCCGGACATGTCAGGATCGCCGATTATCTTCAGATTACTTATGTTGCCGGAAGCGGTGAGCTAACGGTATTTTGTGGTGCCTTGGCAGGTGCAGGGCTGGGTTTTTTATGGTTTAATGCCTATCCTGCGCAGGTCTTTATGGGAGATGTCGGGTCATTATCGCTTGGCGGTGCGCTGGGAACCGTGGCAGTCATTACCAAACAGGAAATTTTACTGGCGCTTGTGGGAGGCCTTTTTGTGATTGAGGCTTTGTCCGTCATTTTCCAGGTGGGTTACTTTAAGCTCACCCATGGCCGTCGGATATTTCGAATGGCGCCTCTTCATCACCATTTTGAATTAAAAGGCTGGCCAGAGCCCAAGGTTATCGTTCGATTCTGGATCATCTCCATTGCGCTGGCATTGGTGGCCATCAGTACGTTGAAACTGAGATAGGACTTGGGACCATGGATCTGAATCGAAAAAAAGTACTGGTCGTCGGGCTTGGAATGACCGGCCTTGCTACTGCACGTTTTTTACATCACCGCGGGGCAGTGGTTACTGTCACCGACATGGCCAACGAAGATGATCTGGCGGCATCCGTTCTTGAGCTGCACGAACTGGGAATTCGGGCGGAGCTAGGCGGCCATCGCCGGGAAAGCTTTGAATCATCGGAGCTGATCGTTCTAAGCCCTGGTGTGCCTCATACCCATGATTTTTTGATAGGCGCCCGGCAAAAAGGCATTCCGGTCATTGGGGAGATTGAGCTGGCATCCCGATTTATCAGTGATCCGATCATCGCCATTACGGGGACCAACGGTAAAACCACAACCACATCGCTTCTGAGCGCCATGTTGGTTGAGTGCGGCATGATCGTGTTTGTTGGCGGAAATATCGGCCATCCTCTGATTGGCCATGTGGACAGAGAAGAAAAGGTTGACGTGGTCGTTCTTGAGATCAGCAGCTTTCAGCTTGATACCATTGAAACCTTTCGGCCAGATATCGGTATTTTGCTCAACATCACAGAGGATCATCTGGACAGATACCCGGACATGGCGGGCTATGCCGCCTCAAAGGGCAGGATTTTTCAAAACCAGACTTCTGAAGACATTGCCATCTTTAACGGCGCTGATTCACGGGTTCTTTCCGAAACCAGCCAGATCAATAGCCGCAAATGGGTGTTTAACGGGTCAGGTATCCTGCAGGAAGGCGCCCGAATCGTGGGGAACAATTTGACGATTGAACTTATGTCCTGCCCGCGCCGGACTCTTTCCACCCGTACATGTCCGACACTCGGGCCCATCAGTCTGGATATTGGTAAAACCGGTCTCTACGGCAAACACAATCAGGAAAATATCTGTGCGGCAGTGATGGCTGCCATTGCCGCTGGTGGCGATATAAGGGATATCCAAATTGCCTTGAATCAGTTTAAGGGACTTTCCCACCGTATCGAATTTGTTCGGACTCTGAATGGCGTAAGATATATGGATGATTCCAAGGCTACCAATGTCGATGCCGTATATCGGGCGCTGGAATCTTTTATGGAACCGGTTATCCTGATTATGGGCGGCAGGGATAAAGGCGGCGATTACAGGATCCTTAAAAAAGTGATGCAGAATCATGTGAAAAACCTGATCCTGCTGGGAGAAGCCAGCGGACTCATTGCTGCTGCGCTGGGAAATCTTGTGCCGACAGAGTTGGTGTCTTCAATGCGTGCGGCTGTTACAAAAGCGCACCAATTTGCATCCGCAGGAGATGTAGTGCTGCTGTCACCAGCCTGTTCAAGCTTCGACATGTTCAGAAATTATTCGCACAGAGGAGGTGTCTTTCAAAGCGAGGTACAAAAACTTCGATGAAAGCGGAAGCACCGGTCAGATGGAGAGCATATCGAAAGTTGAGTTACGATTTCAGATTGTTTTTCCCGATGCTGGTTCTGGTAGGAATTGGCATTGTCATGGTGTATAGCGCAAGCTCCGCCATTGCCATAAAAAGATATGGCAACGATCTCTATTTTCTGATCAAACAATCATGGGTTGCAGTTTTAGGATTGATAACCATGCTTATCGTCCGAAAAATTCCATACCAATTGTATCGAAGATATGCATATCTGTTTTTTGTTATCGCGATATGTCTTCTATTGGCTGTAAAGTTTACAAGTCTCGGAATTAAAGTAAATGGCGCCAGGCGGTGGATTTTAATTGGAGGGTTTAGATTTCAGCCATCAGAATTCGCGAGGATTGCGCTGGTAATCTTCATGTCCTACTCTCTTACGAAAAAACATGACCACATCCGGTCTTTTTTTATTGGATTTGTTCCCCATGTTTTTTTTCTGGGGATTTTTGCCGGACTCATTGCTCTGCAGCCCGATTTTGGTTCTGTAGTGATTCTGGCCGCCATTACCTGGGTGATGATGTTTGTTGCTGGGGTTCGGTTAGTCTATTTGCTGACATCGGTTGGCGCATTGTTGCCACTTGGCTATGCCTATATGATGAGTGCGGCATACCGAGCAGAACGGTTGCTGGCTTTTCTTCATCCCTGGGAACATGCATCGGACCAGGCTTACCAGATTGTTCACTCGCTGATGGCTTTTGGAACAGGCGGAGTTTGGGGAACTGGTGTCGGCAAAGGCCTTCAAAAGCTTTTCTACCTGCCGGAGCCGCACACAGATTTCATATTTTCAGTTATCGGAGAGGAACTGGGGCTGGTTGGAGTTCTGTTCGTCCTCTTTTTATATATGCTTATCCTGTGGAGCGGACTGAGTATTGCGAAAAATACTCATAACATTTTTGGGTCGTATCTGGCTATGGGAATCACGGCTGCAATAGGCTTTCAGGTCTGTATCAATCTGGGGGTTTCGCTTGGGCTGGTTCCCACCAAAGGATTGCCGCTGCCATTTCTCAGCTATGGTGGGACATCGCTTATAGTCAGTATGATATCTATTGGGATTCTTATGAACATTGGATCAGCAAGAACATAACGCGTGGATCGGGGGGGGCATGAAAAAACTGCGTATTGTTATAGCCGGTGGCGGCACCGGAGGACACCTGTTCCCGGCAATCGCCATTGCAGAATCTTTTCTGGAAAAAAATCCACGAAATGCAATTCTGTTTGTGAGTACGGGCAGGGCGTTTGAAAGAACGGTGCTGACCGAGCTTGGATTCAAACTGGCATGCATTACTGCAGAAGGGATTAAGGGGAAGGGGCTTCGGCATCAGTTGCGAGCTATTTTCAGACTTCCAAAAGGGGTGATGGAGTCATTGAAAATTCTCTTTGACTTTGTTCCTGATCTGGTTATAGGGGTAGGCAGTTATGCTTCCGGCCCACTGATTCTTGCAGCCTGGTTACTTCGAATCCCCATTGTGCTTCACGAACAGAACATTCAGCCTGGAATAACGAACCGAATTCTTTTTCCACTGGCTACACACGTCCATGTATCTTTTCCAAACACCCGATTCAGAGGCCATGCCTCCAAAATCCGATTTTCCGGAAATCCCATTCGAAAAAAAATTCAGGAATGCGCAGTTCAATCCATTTCCCGTGAGCAGGGTGCAGTATCGATCCGGCGACCATTTACTGTTGGGATCATTGGCGGCAGTCAGGGTGCGCACGCCATCAATGAGGCGGTTATCCAGGCTCTTCCCATGTTTCAGGGTCTTGACTACCATTTTATCCATCAAACCGGTCAGTCGGATGAGCGAATGCTTCAGGATGCCTATCTGCGACATGGGATTTCCTGTACAGTTCAGTCATTCTTTCAGGATATGACGGTCTGCTATCAACAGGCGGATCTGATGATCTGCAGGTCAGGCGCAACAACGGTTGCTGAAATCATGGCGATTGGAAAGGCGGCGATATTTATTCCCTTTCCCCATGCAGCTGATAATCACCAGGTATTGAATGCAGATCGTCTGGTGAAGTCCTGTGCAGCCGAGATGATCCTGGAAAGCGATCTGAGCGGCAGCGTTCTTGCGGAAAGGATTCTTTTCCTGGCTTCGAATCCGGAAATGCTTCGTCAGAAGGCTTTTCGCGCCAGACAAATGGGGAATCCCCTTGCTGCAAGAACCATCGTAGATGACTGCTACGCGCTCGCAGAGGATGCTCGCTATACCCCTTGTTGGAAAGCGAAAATATCTTTCTGAAAAACTGTAATTTAAACCTTAACACTTTTTAAATGTGAATTTATGTATCAAAAAACCTATCATATTCATTTTGTCGGTATCGGTGGCATTGGCATGAGCGGCATTGCCGAGCTGTTGCTGAACATCGGTTATCAAGTCTCCGGCTCTGATGATGCGTCATCGGATATCACTGAAAATTTGAAAAAACTGGGTGGCGTGGTTTACAAGGGACATGCAACTGAACAGATCCAGGGTGCTGATGTGGTGGTAATTTCATCGGCCATCAGTTCCGATAATCCTGAGGTGGTTGCCGCCCGAAAAGAGTCCATTCCCGTCATTCCCCGTGCGGAAATGCTGGCGGAATTGATGCGGTTGAAATACAGCGTGGCGATTGCCGGTGCACACGGTAAAACCACGACAACATCTATCGTCTCATCGGTTCTGGATAAGGGGGGGCTGGATCCCACAGTGGTGATTGGCGGCAGGCTGAAGAGTATCGGCTCCAATGCGGTTTTGGGCAAAGGCGATTTTATTGTTGCTGAAGCAGATGAAAGTGACGGATCTTTTTTGAAGTATTCCCCAACTATTGCCGTGATCACGAATATTGACCGGGAACATCTGGACTTTTACAGGGATATGGATCATATCAAGTCGGTATTTTTGGCTTTTATTGATCGTATTCCATTTTACGGCCTGGCAATTCTTTGTCTGGACAATGAACCCATTCAGGATCTGATTCCCGAAATCAAGAAACGCTTTACCACTTACGGAATGAGTACACAGGCGGACTATCAAGCCAGAAACGTGGTTTTTCAAGGAATGAAAAGTCGTTTCAGCATTGATTATCGGGGCAGGTTCCTTGGCGATATTCTGCTGAATCTTCCTGGGCTTCATAATGTTTACAATGCCACTGCCAGCGTGGCTGTGGGGCTGGAGCTGGGCATTCCCTTCGAGAAGATTCGAGCCGCCTTAGAAACCCTTCAAGGTGTTCAGCGACGGCTTGAAATCAAAGGCGAAATTGGTGGCATAACCGTGGTGGATGATTATGGACACCATCCAACAGAAATTCGTAGCACCCTTGAAGCTCTTAAGGAATGCTGGCCAGGTCGTCGAAAGGTGATAGCCTTTCAGCCGCATCGCTATAGCCGGACGCTTGCGCTTTTTGATGATTTTACGAGAGCGTTTTATCAGAGTGATGTGCTGGTGGTCCTACCGATTTATCCTGCAGGCGAGAAAAAAATCGAAGGGGTAAGTGCTATGGCCTTATGCGAACGCATTCGATCCCGTGGACACAAAAATGTGATCTATCTGGAGAATGTGTTGACAGCGTCAACACATTTAAGTTCAATTCTCAGACCCGGAGATGTCCTCCTGACCCTGGGGGCAGGGGATGTTTGGAAAGTGGGAGAAGGGGTTTTGAAACAGATGCCGGATGCTACCATATAGATTATAGATTATAGATTATGGATGATAGATGCCAGATGACAACTTTGAGGAAATTTCATGTCTATTGATGCCAATGCCAAGAGATGGCTGGCGGATTTGACATTTGGCCGGGTTCGGTATGATGAACAGATGTCTCGTCACACCTCGTTTTGCGTGGGTGGGCCGGCCGAAGCCTTTGTTGAGCCTGAGACTTCAGATGAACTATCAGCTTTGGTTGCAGGACTTGCCGACAGGGAAATACCATATCAGGTCGTGGGTGGCGGAACAAACCTGATTGTAACGGATGCCGGTATTTCAGGCGTTGTCATCTGTCTGAAGCCGTGCATGTCGGAGATTTTAATAGAAAACACCAGCGATTTTCAGTCAAGGGTTACGGTCATGGCTGGAACCAGCCTGCGGCTTTTATGCAGCCATGTCATTCGGAGGGGCTTGAAAGGGATGAATTTTGCACTTGGAATTCCCGGAACCGTGGGCGGCGCCATTCGAATGAATGCAGGAACCGCCCTTGGCTGGATATCTGATGTTCTGGAGTCCATTACCGTGCTATATCCTTCTGGCTTGCAGGAAACAATTGGCGGAAATGCATTGTGCTTTTCCTATCGAAAGCTACTGCTGCCGCGCATAGCTTGCGGAGAATCTTTATTTCAGCAAACTATTATCGTCTCCGGCTGTTTTTCACTCGTCAGGGCCAGTTCCAAGGAACTGAAGCAAGAAGCAAGAGAAATTCTGAGAAACCGGAAGCGCCTGCAGCCAGTGATGTCGCCAAGCGCAGGATGCATCTTCAAAAATCCTGTAGTCGGAAAAACAGCCGGTGAGCTGATTGATCTTTGCGGGTTAAAGGGCCTGAAAATTGGTGGTGCAGAAGTATCTGAAAAACATGCTAATTTTATCGTTAGCACCGGAGCGGCGGTTGCTGCTGATATTTTATCTCTTATGGACAGTGTGCGGAAAACTGTTTTTGAGCGGTTTAATATAAACCTTGAACAGGAAGTTGTTGTGATCGGAAATTAATGTGCTTATGCGAAACCGTCACAGAAGAGATTCAGCTATCCGGCGGATGAAAAGAGCCCGTTTCCGACGTGCGTGTTTAAATGTGCTGGCTGGGATGCTTGGAGTTGTATTAATGAGTTTGTTTTTCATCTTCTGTCATGATATTGTTCTACAGAGTCCATACTTTAGGGCGATTTCGCTGGAAGTAAATGGAAACAGGAGGCTGAGCGTACAGGAAATTCTGGATACAGCCCGTATCAAGTCCGATATCAATGTTCTTCTGGTTAACCTTTCGCTTTCCAGGAAATACCTGTTGTCTCATCCCTGGATTGCTGCGGCTGAGATAACACGGGAGCTTCCTGGAAGGTTGGTCATTAGCATAAGGGAACACCAACCTCTGGCCATTATGGATATGGGGAGGAAATTTCTGATTAATCTGGATGGAAAAATTTTCAAGGAAGTCTCGGATGTAGATACTGTTGAATTGCCCGTCATTGAAGGGCTGGATTTTTCGGATTTGGATATTGGAGATATTCGCAGAAGCGCCAATTATGATGCTGTCCTGTCGTTGCTGGAAATCGGACGAAATCCAGCCTGTATTTTGTCACATCAGCGAATTCGGCTGATTCGTGTTGACAGGGATGAAGGGATTACGGTTTATGCATCCGAACCCATTCAGTCCGTGAGGATAAATGCAATTAAAATAGGCTATCAGGACTATTTGGAGAAGTTTGTGAGACTGGAAAAAATAATTGTCTATTTTAAAACCAACAAACAGACCCAGGGTATTGACTGGGTTGATCTGCGTCATAAAAACCGTGTCGTGGTTAGTCCGCTGATTTCATAAAAATTTAATGGAGATTTGATATGCCGAAGCAGCAAGATATTATTGTTGGCCTTGATATCGGAACAACCAAGATATGTGCAGTAGTCGGGGAGGTTTCCGGAAGCGAGATCAACATTATCGGGATCGGCACCCATCCGTCCGTTGGTCTTCGAAAAGGGGTCGTTGTCAATATTGAGGCGACTGTGGAGTCCATCAAGAAGGCTGTTGAAGAAGCTGAACTCATGGCGGGCTGTGAAATTACATCGGTATATGCAGGCATTGCCGGCGGCCATATCACCGGATTTAACAGCCGTGGAATTATCGCTATTAAAGGGCCTGAGGTCAGCCAAAGCGATGTTGAACGGGTGATTGATGCTGCAAGGGCTGTTGCGATTCCCATGGATCGCGAAGTCATTCATGTGCTGCCACAGGAATTCATTGTGGATGACCAGACCGGTATTCAAAATCCTGTAGGAATGGCAGGGGTCAGGCTTGAGGCCAAAATTCATATCGTCACCGGGGCTGTGACATCCGCACATAATATTGTCAAATGCGCCAATCGTGCTGGGCTGGATGTATTTGATATTGTGCTGGAGTCTCTTGCATCTGGTGAAGCTGTTCTTTCGGAGGAAGAAAAAGAATTGGGTGCGGTTCTGCTGGATATTGGCGGCGGCACTACAGATCTGGCGATTTTTTCCGGAAAAAACATCCGTCACACCTTTGTGCTTTCCCTTGGCGGAAACAATCTGACCAATGATATTGCGGTCGGTCTGCGTGCTCCACTTACTGAGGCCGAGACCATAAAAAAGAAATATGGAACCTGCGTCAGCGGCAATATAAGTCCTGATGAGATGGTTGAAGTTCCAGGTATGGGGGGAAGAAGATCCAGAAGTCTTCCGAGGCAGATTCTGGCGGAGATTCTTGAACCCCGCATGGAAGAAATGTTTTCGCTGATCAAGCGGGAGATATATCGGGCTGGAATGGAAAACTTCATCACCTCAGGAGTGGTGATCACCGGGGGATCTTCGTTGCTGGAAGGTTCGATTGAAATCGCTGAATCAGTTTTCAGTCTGCCAACCCGAATCGGTAAGCCGATGGGAATCAGCGGTCTGGTGGATGTCGTCAATAATCCCATGTATGCAACTGGAGTGGGACTGGTGCTGTATGGCGCTAAACACCAGCATATCCGGAAATTTCGAATTCGCGACAAAAACGTATTTAACCGAGTAATGAACCGGATGAAAAAATGGTTTAAAGATGTAATTTGATCGTTGACCCTTAACGGTCAACGTGAGTGTAATATGGGCTCAAGGAGGATGGGGTATGTCTTTTAGTTATGTCGAGTCTGAACAACAGGCGATTATTAAAGTGGTCGGTGTGGGCGGCGCCGGAGGGAATGCTGTCAATAATATGATTGATTCCAATCTTCAAGGTGTTACATTTATTGTAGCCAATACTGATATGCAGGCCCTCAACAGCTCCAAGGCACAGATCAAACTGCAGATTGGAGAAGAATTGACCAAGGGGCTGGGCGCCGGCGCAAATTCCCAGGTTGGAAGGGAAGCTGCGATTGAAAATACAGAGGCCATCCGAAATGCTCTGGCAGGTAGCAACATGGTATTTATTACCGCCGGATTTGGTGGTGGAACCGGAACTGGCGCAGCTCCTGTAATTGCAGATATCTGTAAGGAAATGGATATTCTTACGGTCGCTGTTGTTACCAAGCCGTTTTCCTTCGAAGGAAAAAAACGTTCCAGGTGTGCGGAGGAAGGCATCGAATCGCTTCGGCAGGTAGCGGACACGGTGATTACGATTCCCAATGACCGCTTGAGAGGACTGGCCTCAAAAAATGCAAAACTCATTGATATGTTTAAAAAAGCTGATGAGATTCTGCTGAACTCGGTCAAGGGTATCACCGATCTGATTTTTATGCCCGGATATGTGAATCTGGACTTTGCGGATGTCCGAAACACCATGTCCAAGTCCGGCATGGCTTTGATGGGGATCGGCATCGCCAGTGGCGAAAACCGGGCCATAGAGGCAGCCGAAAGGGCCATCCAGCATCCGCTTCTTGAGGATATGTCCATTTCCGGAGCCAAGGCTGTTCTCATGAATATCACCAGTACACGCGAGATTACCCTGGATGAAATGACAGAGGCCTCGGATCGTATTCACAAGGAAGTGGGTGATGATGCAGAAATCATCTGGGGCCAGATATTCGATGACACCCTTGGGGATGAGATGCGGGTGACTGTTATTGCAACTGGCATTGGGTCCAGCGAGATGATTCCGGGAAGGCGGAGACTGACTGCACTTCGGGGAAGACTAAGGGATATTATACCATCGGATAAGGATAATGTTATTGATTATGAGGAGCCGGCTTTTATCCGCAAGCAGGTCAAGGCGAATGCTGCGTTGGTTCCGGTTTCGGATGAGGGTGGCAGTTTTAAAATCAATACCCAGGATGAAGATGATCTGGATGTTCCCACTTTTTTAAGAAGAAAGGCGGATTAGCGTTTGGGGCGATGCAGGGCTGAAAGCCATCATCAGCATGCCAAATCCGAAACCGGTGTCATACGAAAAAACTGGAAGGGGAAAACCAGCATTGTGCTGGTTTTCCCCAACCATTATGCGGTGGGTCTGCCCAATCTTGGGTTTCAGGCTGTTTACCGCCTGTTGAACGGCATGGACTCTGTGGTGTGTGAAAGGGCGTTTCTTCCAGAATCTCCTGGCACTGTCGTTTCAGTTGAATCCAACAGCAATCTTGAAAATTTTGATATTATAGCCTTTTCAATTTCTTTTGAAAATGATTACCTCAATCTGCTAACCATTCTTCAGAATGTCGGTATTCCGCTGCTGTCTTCTAATAGACACGATTCCCATCCACTTGTCATTGCCGGAGGAGTCGCCTGTTTCATCAACCCTGAACCCATCGCCCATTTTATCGATTGCTTTCTGATTGGGGAAGCTGAACTCATGCTTCCTCGTTTTATTGACTGTGTTGAATCCAGTTCAAATCGAAGCACCTTACTGACTGAACTGGCTCACAATGTTCCAGGCGCGTATGTCCCCGCTTTCTATGAAGATCGCTATTCGTCCGAAGGCATCCTTGAATCGTTGACCCCTGTTGGGAAGTCTCCAGCCCTCCGGAAAATCACTCGTGTTTACGTTCCCCATCTTGATGATATACCGACACATAGTGCCGTAATTACTCCACATTCATCATTCGGCGACATGTATCTGATTGAGGTTAGCAGGGGCTGTCCCCATGGCTGCAGGTTTTGTTCCGCAGGATTTGTTTACCGTCCGCCGCGGTTCAGGCCGTTGCCACTTCTGCAGGAGTGCATTCGCAAGGGGGCGGAAATGTCGTCAAGAATCGGCTTGGTCGGTGCAGCAGTATCGGATATTCCAGGCTTGGGTTTCCTCTGTGATCAGGCGCGGGAAATTGGGGTACAGCTTTCGTTCAGCTCGCTTCGGGCGGATGCATTAACTCCAGATCTGGTTGCATCCATGGCGCAAAGCCGCGTAAAGACGGCCACCATAGCGCCAGATGCCGGATCAGAGCGAATGCGCAGGGTCATTAATAAGGGAATTACGGAATCTCAAATTCTAAACGCTACTACAGCGCTGGTAGCGGCTGGCATTCCGAACTTAAAGCTTTATTTTATGGTTGGGCTTCCCACGGAAACCATCGAAGACGTTGAAGCCATTGTCACCCTCTGTCGAAAGGTCAAGGATGCTTTTCTGGAAAGTAGCAGGGTTCTGGGCCACATCGGTGAAATGACCATCAGTGTCAACGCATTTATTCCTAAACCCGCTACGCCGTTCCAGTGGGCTGCAATGGATGCAATGCCGCTGTTGAAAAAAAAACTGGAGATGATCTTCCGTGGTCTGAAACATGTTCCCAATGTTCGGGTTGAGGCAAACAGTTTCAAGGAAGCTGCAATTCAGGCGTTTTTGTCGAGAGGCGACCGCAGGGCATCAGATATGCTGATCATGGCCGTCCACAACAAGGGGGACTGGGGAAAAACATTCAAGGAAACCCCCAGGTTTTCCCTCGCATTTTATAACCAGCGTCAACGGTCTTTGAATGAGGTGTTGCCTTGGGATCATATTGATAACGGGGTCCAAAAAGATTTCCTGGAAAAGGAGTATCTCAAGGCGATGGAAGGAAAGATGTCGCCGCCCTGTCCAATGTCGGGGTGTCGATTATGCGGCGCCTGTGACGGATGACAGAGAACAAACGAAGAGTTTATTTGTTTCTGTCGTCTGTTATCCGCATCCTGTTATCCGTCGTCTGAAACAACGGGGATTTTGATAAACTCAATGCCTTCTTCTTTGAGCGTTTTTTCTTCTTCTTGTGTGCTGGTACCCCTGATATTCCGGGGTTCGGTCACGCCATAGTGGATTTTTAATGCTTCTGTGGCAAACTTGGTCCCTACATTGTCAAAATTATTCTCAATAAAAGCTGCAAGTTTGTTTTCTATCCTGGCCAATTCCTTCTGCTGAAGGGAAATCGCTTTATCAGGATGAGAAGATTTAATGGAAAATGCTGTTGGCATCTTTGATATATCAGCGTCATTGCAAACCGGACAGGATATCAATCCCCTATCTTTCTGATCCTCATAGGCGCTACCATCATCAAACCAGCCCTCAAACTTATGGCCCTGTGGGCACTTTAAATCAAAAACAATCATTCCCTGTCATCCAAGCAAAAGTAATAAATCTCACTCTTATGTCCTGTAAAAGTACCATACCGTCATCAAATTGAAAAGAAATTATTGACAGAACAAGGGAATTCAAATCAAAATATACCCTGTTTCAGAGCAAACTCTGATGCTGACCAGGGAAAACCCCAAATTTGGAGACAGATATCCATGAATCGTTTTGTTTTTATCGGGTGCTTGATTTTAATGCTGGCCGCGACATCGTGGGCCGAAAATGTTTACGTTTCCGAGAATATCAGACTTACTGTTCGCAGGGAACCTGGAAACGATAAAAAAATCGTCGGTACAATGATGTCCGGAGAACTGGTGAATGTCTTACAGTCCGGAGACGAATGGACAAAAATACGGCTTTCGGACGATAAGGAAGGATGGGTCCTCAGCCGATTTCTATCGACTCAGATACCGAGTTCTCTGGCGCTTAAGGTGCTTGAAAAAAAATATGCAGACATTGTTGGCCAGTCCGGGATGCCTCAGGAGGATGTCAGCCGGCTGAAGGAAGAAAACGGAAAGCTTGCCACCGCTCAGCAAAATTGCAGCAAGCAATTGCAGACGCTGAATGACAGTTACCATACGTTGAAAAAGGATTCTCAGGAAGTTGTCAAGCTAAGAGCTGATTATGAAGATGCCCTGACCAGGTTTTCCGAGCAGGGTAAAAAACTCGAACAGCTTGAAGCAGAAGTCGGAAAAGCCACATTTGACCAAAATTTCAAATGGTTTCTGGCAGGAGGTGCTGTGCTGCTGGCAGGTTTTTTAATCGGATTATTTGCCAAACGTAAACGGTCGTATTCGTTGATTCGCTGATGAAAAAACAATAAAAGGCATTCTTGTGAACATTCAAACTGATTTTTTAGTGATAGGCAGCGGTGTGGCCGGCTTGACATTCGCCCTGAAGGCTGCTGATTTTGGTGAAGTGGTTTTGATAACCAAAAAAGGCATAATGGACAGCAACACAACTCAGGCTCAAGGGGGAATTGCTTCTGTTTTCAGCAAAGTCGATTCTTTTGATCTTCATATTCAGGATACCCTTATATCCGGAGATGGCCTTTGTAACCTGGAAGTTGTTGAAAAAGTGGTCAAATCAGGGCCGGATCGAATTCGCGAACTCATTGATCTCGGTGTAAGGTTCAATCTGAATGAAGAAAAGCGATATCAGGGGGCTCCGAATTTTGATCTGGGCCGTGAAGGGGGGCATTCCCAGAAACGGATTATTCATGCCCAGGACATGACAGGACTGGAACTGGAAAAAGTTCTGGTTGCGCATGTCCGGGAACACGAACGCATCCGCGTCATTGAAAATCATATCGCCATTGACTTGATTACATGTTCCACGCGAATGAAACGCGGACTGGTGACCACAACCCATGAGGCATTCTGTTGCGGCGCTTATGTTCTGGATCGTTTCACCCACCAGGTCAATACATTTGAAGCAAAGATTACCCTTTTGGCGACTGGCGGCGCCGGAAAAGTTTATCTCTACACAAGTAATCCCGATATCGCAACGGGAGATGGCATTGCCATGGGGTACCGAGCAGGCGCCACAGTTGCGAATCTGGAGTTTGTTCAGTTTCATCCCACTTGCCTGTATCATCCTGATGCCAAGAATTTCCTGATTTCCGAAGCAGTAAGGGGAGAGGGTGGCATTCTGATGGATTCCACGGGCCATGCTTTCATGGAAAAATACGATCCCCAAAAAGACCTGGCCTGTAGAGATGTGGTGGCGCGTGCGATTGACACCGAATTGAAAAAAAGCGGAGATGATTCAGTTTACCTCGACATTTCTCATAAAAAACCGGAATTTGTCAAATCACGGTTTCCCAATCTTTATCAGAAATGCCTCAGTTTTGGCTTGGATATGACAGCCGGACCCATTCCCGTGGTGCCTGCCGCCCATTATATGTGTGGCGGTATTTCCACGGACATCTTTGGCCGCACGGATATTCACAGACTTTATGCCATTGGGGAGACAGCCTGTACAGGGCTTCATGGGGCCAACCGGCTTGCCAGTAATTCCCTGATCGAAGCGCTGGTGTATGCGGATTCTGCAGCAGAGCAGGCTGTAAAGGATCTTCAGACCATGGATTTCAGGGCGATGCCAGATGCTCCCAACTGGGATGAGGCAGGTACGACACATGGTGATGAGCTGATTATGGTCACTCAAAACTGGGATGAGATTCGTCGTTTTATGTGGAACTATGTGGGAATTGTTCGCTCGGATAAGCGACTGAACCGGGCAAGGCGCCGAATCGAAATCATTCAAAGTGAAATTCAGGAATATTATTGGGATTTTAAGGTGTCTGCTGATCTGATTGAGCTGCGAAACCTTGCGATGGTTGCCGAGTTGATCATCAAATGCGCCATGCACAGAAAAGAAAGCAGAGGGCTTCATTACAATATTGAGTATTCCTTCCGGGATGATGAACGCTGGGCTAAAGATACGGTGATCCGGCGTCCGTTTGTGGGTTGACAACATCATTTATTGCATTAGTTTCTGGAGGATATTAACTTATGCGGGCTTTACTTTCCATTCATTCATCAGTATCGATTGCTATCAGGATTCTCCATGACGATCAAAAGGGACTATTACGAAATTCTTGACGTAGGTCGGGATGCTACAGAAACCGAATTGAAATCTGCCTATCGAAAACAGGCCATCAAATACCACCCGGATAAAAATCCCGGCAACAAGGTCGCTGAAGAGAAGTTTAAAGAAGCTGCCGAAGCTTATCAAGTGCTTCAGGATCCTCAAAAACGGCAGATTTATGACCAATATGGCCACCAGGGGCTTGAGGGTGCAGGATTTTCAGGATTTCGAGGATTTGAGGATATTTTTTCAAATTTCGGGGGCATTTTTGAGGACCTGTTTGGATTTTCCGGAGCTAATCGGTCCCAGAGCCGTACTCAGAGAGGTTCTGATCTTCGCTACGACATGCGCATCAGTTTCATGAATGCAGCATTCGGAACTGAAACAGAAATTGACCTTGAAAAGACGGCGGCCTGTCCGCAGTGTGAAGGCAGTGCCTGTAAGCCAGGGACATATCCGGAAAACTGTAGGCACTGCCAGGGAACCGGTCAGGTCTCCCGGAGTCAGGGCTTTTTCACGGTAAGAACCACCTGTCCATCTTGTCGGGGCCAGGGACAGATCATTGCCAATCCATGCGCCGAATGCAACGGCGCAGGCAAGGTGCTGATTCATAAAAAAGTGTCTGTAAAAATCCCAGGCGGCGTTGATACCGGGTCCCGCCTCAGGTTGACCGGCGAGGGCGAGGCCGGTTCCCACAATGGACCCGCCGGTGATCTTTATGTATTCATTCATGTTGAAACCCACGAGTTTTTTCAGAGAAACAATGTGGATGTAATTTGCGTGGTTCCCATTTCATTTATTCAGGCGGCCTTGGGGGATGAAGTCACAGTGCCGACACTAAAAGGTGAAAAAGTACTGAAGATTCCAAAGGGCACGCAGCCAGGGGAGCTGTTTCGTTTTCCGGGAGAAGGAATTCCCTCTCTTAGAAACGGCAGACGTGGCGACCAGGTCATTCAGGTCGATATCAAAACACCGACCCATCTCAGTAAAAAACAGGAAGATCTGCTATTGGAATTTAAAAGGCTGGAATCTGGCAAGTTCTCAACCAAACTGAAAAACATTTTAAAAGGAGGATCTGCCGGAAGGTAGTCCTGCTCCATAGAGGGAAAATAATGTTTGAACTTAAAGTCATTTCTCATTTTGCGGCTGCTCATCAATTAAAAATGGTGGATAAGAAATGTGAAAACCTTCATGGCCATAACTGGAAGGTCGAGGTTTGCATTCGGGGGAAAAAATTGAATGAGGCTGGCGTGGTGCTGGATTTTGGAGAAATCAAGCAGGAGGTCAAACGCATTGTCGAGAAGCTGGATCACAGTTTTTTAAATGAACTGGAAGGTTTTGGGGATCATTTTCCGCCATCCTCCGAAAACCTGGCTCTTTATATTGCGTGTGAGCTAAAGGATACTTTTCATTCCACGGCAGCTTATCTTTACAGCGTCACCACATGGGAATCCCATAATGCCTGTGCGACATATTATCCTGAATAGTTAAAGGCGCAAAATCCCTTCTTCCAGAATTTTATGTATCCGGAATTTATCTATTTCCGTTTTTTTGAAATTTTCAAATGTGATGTCTTTAAATGGCAGATTCAACTGCTTTTGGATTGCTGTAAAAAGGGACAGGTAATTAGCAGTTATTCTTTTTTCCCAGCTTAAACCGATGATCTCAGCCGCCTTCCGGATATCGTCTTTTCCTCCCTCTATTTCCAGAAAATGCCCATAGGGCAGGGTGTCCAGGCATAACTCTGTATGTTTAAAAAGATAAGTTTCCCGCTGTTTTTCATAAACCTGCCGTGGATAAAAACCCAGTTGCTCCAGAATGGCAATCATTGTTTGAGAATCACTCACGCCCACTTCCAGTTCCCTGAAGATTTTAAACTGATTGGTTTTGGTGGTGTCAACATCATCAGGCGGTGCTTTTACGGTCAGTCGGCAACGGCTATCCTGCCGAAGTCGCAGCAGTTTTTTCCCCTGAGTAAGGCGCATCTCTTCATCATCAAACAGGATGTTGGTTTCAAAGCCGCTGTCCTTCAGCTCAGCTCCGAGAGAGCTGATTTTGGCACGGATGGAATCAATGTCCGGTACATAAAACTTGATCTCAATTTCAAGCGATTTCATGGGTTGCCCTCAACTGCCCGCAGGCAGCGGAAATATCCTGTCCTTTGCTGTTTCTGACCATGGTTGTATAGTGGTGCTGAACCAGTATATCCTGAAATTTCAGGATGTTTTTTTCATCTGGCCTTTGAAATATACTGCCGGGGTGTTCGTTGAAAGGAATCAGATTAATTTTGGCCTTGATGGGCCGCAGCAGTTTCGTCAGACGCAGGGCATCTTCCGGAGAATCGTTAATTTCCCGGAGTAAAATATATTCAAAAGTGATCCGCTTTCGGGGTGCAAGGGGATACTTCATGCAAGCTTCCAGAAGATTTTCCAGAGGATATTTATTGTTGATAGGCATAAGCCTGCTGCGGGTGTCATCGTCCGTTGCATTGAGCGATACCGCAAGGTTGACTGAGATATCTTTTCCCAGTTGAAGCAGTTCCGGAACCAGGCCGGCTGTGGACAGGGTAACCTTGCGGGTTGAAAATTCGAGTCCGAAATCCCTGTCCGCCAGGATTCGAATGGCCTGAACCACATTCGCATAATTGGCAAGCGGCTCTCCCATCCCCATCAGGACGATGTTGGATAGGGGCTGTGTCCCGATATGTTTTTTGATATCCCGAACCTGAGAAACAATTTCGCCGGACGTAAGGTTTCGAACAAACCCGTCTCTTGCCGTCAGGCAAAAACTGCACCCCATTGCACACCCTACCTGGCTGGAGATACACAGGGTTAAGTGGTTTTTTTCAGGGATCAGTACGGTCTCTACATGATTGCCATCCGCCAGCCTGAAAAGATACTTTTGTGAACCATCTATGGATGTCTCAATTCTTTCGGTCTGCAGACGGGAAATGACAAAATGGGCGGCAAGTTTTTCTCGCAGTTCTTGACCTAGGTCTGTCATGCTGCTAAACTGATCAACCTGATGAGAAAATACCCATTTGAAAATCTGACCGGCGCGATAGGATTTGATTCCGTTTTCCTCCAGCCAGGCTCCCAATTGTTCCTTGCTCAGATTTTTGATGTCCGTTTGTGTGGATGTACTCATGCCGGTTTTCATATTTTGGCCTTTCATGAAAAATAAACAATTTTCTTGACATACCACTTCTCCCATACTATTTTCAAGGATTTAGTAATGCAACAAGGTGAATTTTATGTTTGACAATCTCAGCGACAAACTGAATGCTATTTTTAAACAGCTCAAGGGTCATGGAACGCTGTCCGAAAAAAATATTCAGGATGGATTGAAAGAAGTGCGATTGGCGCTTCTTGAGGCCGATGTCCACTATAAAGTGGTCAAAAAATTTGTCGCCGATATCAAGGACCGGGCTTTGGGTCAGGAAGTCATGTCCAGTCTGACACCAGGCCAGCAGGTCGTCAAGATTGTCAACGATGAACTGACCCGGTTGATGGGTTCCCGGCAGGAGGATCTGAACCTGTCGGGAGAAAGACCGGTTTCCATCATGCTCATTGGGCTTCAGGGCTCCGGGAAAACCACAACTGCCGGAAAGCTTGCGATATTTTTAAGAAAAAAAGGAAAAAAGCCATATCTGGTTCCCGCTGATGTGTATCGTCCGGCGGCTATTGAACAGCTAAAGAAGCTTGGCGAGCAGCTCTCCATTCCGGTGTTTCCGTCAACACAGGACATGGATCCGGTTGATATCTGCATGGAAGCCAGAAACCAGGCACACCGGGAAGGCCTGGATACGCTGATTCTGGATACCGCAGGTCGGCTTCACGTTGATACGGATCTGATGCAGGAACTTGTCCGTATTCGGGACAGGGTGAAGCCTTCAGATATTTTACTGGTGGCTGATGCTATGACCGGTCAGGACGCAGTGAACATCGCCACCGCCTTTAACGATGCGCTGAATATTGGCGGTGTGATTCTGACCAAAATGGACGGAGATGCCAGAGGTGGAGCTGCAATTTCCATCAAGTCGGTCATTGATAAGCCGATAAAATTCATCGGTGTTGGTGAAAAACTTAATGATTTTGAGGTGTTCCATCCTGATCGAATGGCATCCAGGATTCTGGGAATGGGCGATGTCCTGACCATGATCGAGAAGGCTCAATCCGTGGTGGACGAAAAACAGGCTGTTGAACTGGAGAGAAAGCTTCGAAAAAGTCAGTTTACCCTTGAAGATTTTCGGGATCAGATGCTTCAGATTCGAAAAATGGGATCTTTGACCGATCTCATCAACATGATCCCGGGTGTGGGTCAAAACAAACATCTGAAGGATCTTCAGGTGGATGAAAAAGAACTGGGCAGGGTTGTGGCCATTATCAATTCCATGACCTCGCAGGAGCGTCACAAGCACAGCATACTCAACGGCAGCCGAAGAAAGCGTATTGCCAGTGGCAGCGGCACAACGGTTCAGGATGTGAATCAATTGCTGAAAAACTACGACAATGTTATGAAGATGATGAAGAAAATAAACAAGGGCGGCCTCAAAAAGTTTGGAAGAGGCTTTTCGCCATTTAAATAATTATAAACGCTCATGGTATCGTCTATGCCGCCCCCATGAATGAAAACTTTCGTGTGTTTCGTGGTTTAAAAGTATTTTCAACGGTAAATTAGTGATTATTCGTTCGTAATTTCCAAATTACATCATTACAAGGAGAAATGTATGTCTGTTAAAATTCGACTGGCCAGACACGGCGCAAAAAAACGACCATTTTACCGTATCGTGGCAGCAGATGGTCAATGTCCCAGGGATGGCAAATTTCTGGAAAATCTGGGAACATATAATCCGCTGAACACGCCGGCTGATGTCACCCTGAAAAAGGATCGTGTTCAGTACTGGATCGGCCAGGGCGCAACACCAACCGATACGGTCAGAAGCATATTGAGAAAACAGGGTATGTCGGATATCTCAGTCTGAGGTACTTGATCATAACGTCATTTATGGATTCTCGCCTGCCAGCCAAGGAGATGGAGCTATGAAAGATCTGATCGGTTACATTGTCCGAGCGCTTGTTGACCACCCTGAGCAGGTGTCTGTTTCCGAGATTGAGGGGAGCCAGACATCTGTGCTGTCGCTGAGGGTCGCCAAAGAGGATTTTGGAAAGGTCATTGGAAAACAGGGGCGGACGGCCAAGGCTATGCGAACCCTTCTCAGCGCAGCTTCAGCCAAGATCAAAAAACGGATGGTCCTTGAAATCATCGAATAAGGCTGTTGAAGCGAAATGAATCCGGATACCGTGATCATTGGAAAAATTGTCGGCGTTCATGGCATTAAGGGATATGTAAAGGTTCACTGCGAGGCGGAGTTTTTTTCAGTATTTGCGCCTGGACATGCTGTGATCGTTCGGGATTCTAAAGGCGGAAGCCGTGTGATGGAGATCGTGGACGCCAGGCCGCAGGGACGAAAGCAGCTTCTCTTGTTAAAGGGGATCTCAGATCGCAACCTGGCTGAAACGTTGCCGGGTTCAGATTTGCTGGTGGAAAAATCCAGTCTGCCCGACCTTGAGCCGGACACCTATTACTGGTCGGACATTGCGGGAATGTCGGTGATTTCGGTTGATGGGCGCCATGTTGGAACTGTCACCTCCCTTATCGAGACCGGCAGCAACGATGTGTATGTGATTCAGACCCCGGATGCCGGTGAAATTCTGATTCCAGCCATTGCCTCGGTTGTTCTGGAAATTGATTTGAACCGGAAGATCATGCGGGTGGATATTCCTGAAGGTCTGTAGAAGAGAATTCTCTGTTATGGGGCAAAGGCGGAAGCAGGTTGCTTCTGAAAGTCGTCCATGAATTTTGTCGCATTAACAATTTTTCCAGAAATGTTTCAGCTCTTCTGGGACCATGGCATTATCAGGCGGGCTATTGAGCAGGGCATCATTTCCGCCTCTGCCGTGAATATTCGCGAGTTTGCCGCAGGCAGGCATCAGGCAACCGATGACCGTCCTTATGGCGGTGGAAACGGTATGGTCATGAAGCCGGAGCCTCTGGCGGCGGCCATCCGCTGGGCCGTAAAAGCGGTGCCTGGCGCCAAAACCGTCTATCTGTCTCCGCAGGGCCGGGCATTTAATCAGGAGATTGCTGCAGAACTTTCCATGCAGCCCGGACTGATTTTGATTTGCGGCCGGTACGAGGGTATAGACGAGCGCATCTGTCAGCAGTTTGTGGATGATGAAATTTCGATTGGCGATTATGTATTGACCGGCGGAGAGCTGCCGGCGATGGTACTAATGGAAGCTGTAACCCGGTTGATTCCTGGCGCCCTTGGGGGCGAGGAATCTGCTCAAAAAGATTCCTTTAGCGACAGCCTTCTGGAACATGGCCATTACACACGGCCCCCGAATTTCGAAGGCGATGCGGTTCCGGAAGTTTTGCTTTCGGGCAATCATGCGGAAATTGAAAAATGGCGACTGGAATCGTCGCTGATCCGCACAGTTTTGAAACGCAGGGATTTATTGATGCGGCGCCAGCTTACACTGGCTGAGGTTAGAATTCTTCAACAGTGGCGTTTGGACATTGACCATATACTGCAGTCCCAATCTATATCTGGCATTGGCTCATTACCCAGTCGTCAATAAGCGCGGGGAAATCATCGCATCTGCTGTGACCAACCTGGATATTCATGACATGGCAAGGGCTGCCAAAACTTATGGGGCAAGAGCGCTTTATATCGTTACCCCGCTTGAGGATCAACAGTCGCTGGTAAAGACGCTGGTTTCGCACTGGACAACAGGCTCAGGATCAGTTTACAATCCAAAGCGGTGTCAGGCGCTGGAAATGGTTTGCATTCAGGATACTCTGGAAAAGGCCCGTGAAGACATAGACTTGAGGGGAGAAGGGTATCCCCGTACTGTTGTGACCAGCGCAAGGGATCATTCCGGTGTCATTTCCATACCCCGGTTTCGGAAACTGCTGGAAACAGGAACTCCCTATCTGCTGGTGTTTGGCACGGCATGGGGGCTTTCACAGGATTGCATGGAAGAGGCTGATCATATTCTGGAACCGATTCTCGGCAATACGGAATATAATCACCTGTCGGTCCGTTCTGCAACGTCCATTATTTTGGATCGCCTGCTGGGACGATCATCTTTGGAATGACTGATAAACTCATGATTTTAGGATGACGAATTTTAAACAAAAGAATTGACATTGATATACCGGATAAACAGTATAATAGCCCAAAAAACAGAATAGAAGCATCTCTTGTTTTTATCCTGTCTATCCTGTTCATCCATGTTAATTCTTTTTTGATTATTTGAATTTATATTATTCTGTTAAATTGCTGCATAACATATATTTGGGGGGAATTATGGAAATTGTCAAGCTTTTGGAAAAAGAAATGATGCGACTGGATCTGCCGCGATTTTCCGCCGGAGATACGGTAAAGGTTCATGTCAAAATCAAGGAAGGTGAGAAAGAACGTATTCAGGCTTTCGAAGGTGTGGTGCTCAGCAAGCGCAGAGGCACCACAAATGCGACCTTCATGGTAAGAAAAGTTTCTTACGGAATCGGGGTTGAGCGTATTTTCCCGCTGCATTCACCGATCATTGACCGGATTGAAGTGGTTTCAAAAGGAGCTGTTCGGCGAGCCAAAATTTACTATATTCGTAAACTGAAGGGTAAAGCCGCCAGAATTAAAGAAGATCGTTCCTGAAAAGACCAGATGGGTATTGACCTGTGGAGATACGAGAACCAGGCGCGACAGATCGGTTTTACGCGAATCGCGGGCGTTGACGAGGCTGGCCGGGGTCCCCTGGCCGGTCCAGTTGTGTCGGCCGCTGTGATTCTCCCTTTTTCCTTTTCGGTTTCGGGTGTAACGGATTCCAAAAAGCTGTCTCCAAAAAAACGACAGTTTCTCTATCAGCAGATATATGAAAATGCTGATGCCATTGGTATCGGCATTGTGGATTCCGGCGAGATTGACAGAACGAATATTTTAAAGGCTTCCCTGCTGTCAATGGTCATTGCTGTCAAAAATCTTTCTCCCCTTCCAGAACATGTGTTGATTGACGGAATTTTCTGCCTGCCTTTTTCACTTTCGCAGCAAGCCATCCCGAAAGGAGATGCCTTGAGCATTTCCATCGGGGCTGCCTCCATTATTGCGAAAGTGACCCGGGACAGCCTGATGGTACGCTATCACGAAGACTATCCGGATTTTGGTTTCGCCATTCACAAGGGATATCCGACCCCATTTCACAAAGAAGCCATCAGAACTTACGGCTGTTCCCCCATTCACCGTAAAAGTTTTAAGGGGGTTAAAGGAGTGGGGAAATTATGGTAAATTCCTTTCAGATATTTGGAAAAAATAATGAATCCCTGGCGGCGATCTATTTAAAACGGCAGGGATACCTCATTATCGAACAGAATTATCGCACCCGTATGGGAGAAATTGATATCATTGCCAAAGACAATGATACCATCGCCTTTGTCGAAGTTAAATCCAGATCATCTGCAGCTTTCGGCAGCCCCAAACAAGCAGTCACCCTTCAAAAAAAACGCAAAATTTCAAAAGTAGCCCTTCAGTATCTCAAATCCACCCACCAAAGCCATGTTCGGGCCCGGTTTGATGTGGTAGCGATATTTTCAAATTCCGGACAGGACACCATTGAGCTTATCAAAAATGCCTTTGAACTTACCGGTTGCTGACGCGTCGCAGGGTGTTGAAAAGGGCGCGCTCTATGTGGTGGCGACCCCAATTGGCAATTTTGAGGATATCACCCTGCGCGCTATTGGCGTACTGTCTGGTGTTGACATGGTGGCTGCGGAGGATACCCGTCACACTGGCCGAATGCTTTCCAAGTATAATATCTCATCTCCGCTCATTTCCTACCATGATCACAATGAAGCCGAACGTGCTCCCCAGTTCATCCAGAAACTTCAGGATGGAGTTTCCATTGCGCTGGTTTCCGATGCCGGAACCCCGTCGGTATCGGATCCCGGATACAGGCTGATCTGTGCGGCGATTCAGGCAGGCGTTAAGGTGATTCCCGTTCCCGGCGTATCCGCAGCCATTGCAGCCCTCAGCGTTTCAGGACTTCCCACGGATGCCTTCGTTTTTTTTGGGTTTCCCCCCAAAAAACAGGTTCGGCGAACCGCCCTGTTGAAGGACATTGAAAACGAACCCAGAACCTTGATTTTTTATGAATCTCCAAAGCGGGTTCTATCTTTTTTGAATGATGCACTGGTGGTTTTGGGGGATCGCTCTGGAGTCCTATGCCGGGAAATGACAAAACGGTATGAAGAGTTTATTCGCGGACCTATTTCAAAGATACTGGCCGATCTGTCCGGCCGCAAGGAAATTAAAGGCGAATGTACTCTGGTGTTTTCCGGGAAAAACAAGGACAATCCCATTTCCGCCGAATCCATGGAGTCTATACTCACGGAGTATGTTCCGCACACGGCGGAAAGTCCCGGTGATCTTGCCAGGAAAATTGCATTGAAATTCGGCATCTCCCGGAAAACCGCCTATCAGATGATTTTGTCAAAAAAACCAGAAAAATAATAATGGTTTAAGGGAGTGAAAGTCCCCCTCCCCTTGCGGGAGGGGGTTAGGGGGTGGGGGAGGGGGTTCAAAAGTTAAGATTATGCCCGTTCGCAGCATACTTATGTAAAATCAGGCACTTGTGTGGAGGACAAATTTACACTGCACCCTGTAAAACTGGTAGTTCCTGATTTTTTTCTTTAAAAAGCACATTTTTCAGCCATGTCATTCCGTAGATCAGCAGCGCCACATCATCGGTTTTAATGTTTTCAATCGTTTGATCGTCTATAGGATATCTTTTGAGAAATGAGCTTTCCAGAACAAAATCCCGAAACCCATCAATATCATAACTGACCATGAAAAAAAGCTGCTTGGCTTTTTCCGTGAGTTGGATATTCATGGGGAAAGATCGCTTGCGAACCACCAGATCCGTCCATCCAGCATTGATCTCGTCGTGAACGTCCACGCCCTGGTCCCGGCGCCACTCCCGAACGGACCAGTTCTTGTCCTCTTCAAAGCCCTTGCAATGCGGCTCTTCAATTTTGATGTAAAAACCCTCATCGTCGGCGCCTTCCTTGTGGCTGAGAGAGGCGACGCCGAGCGGATAATACCGGCAAGTGGTGGGCCGATCCGCATAGACCAAACATCCATCGTCCCGGACAAACGGGCAGGATTTGGATTCATCATCCAGAAGTTTCAACAGGACCAGCGGCAGATCGGTTTTTTCAAGCAGTTGAGGTACTGTATAAAGGGCCAAAAACTGGCCTGATGTCAACTCCAATCGCTTTTTCAGGAGAATGATATCCAGTGGCGTGAGAATGATGCTGATGCCTCTGCAGCACCGGGTAAAACAACTGATGTCCTTATGACACCGAAACTTGAACTGACTCTCTATGCCCAGTCTAACTGGTTCGATGCGGGCCTGAT